>ERZ1292629.3391-Hain-H43-01um-R1-3391-length-12331-cov-4_pt1 | contig 12331 bp, 9 predicted proteins | sample MGYA00564399_ERZ1292629 | MGnify/ENA primary metagenome ERZ1292629 (study PRJEB36523, sample SAMEA6512636) | groundwater metagenome | collected 2019-01-08 | study: AquaDiva: Metagenomics assemblies of 32 groundwater samples | reverse complement strand
GTCGATGACACCGCCGGAGCAAACGAGGGCGAACTGCAAAACTACCTCTCGTTCCTCTTCTGGTTCGATGATGGGGACAATGTGCTTGAGACAGACGAGGCCGTAATTCAAAGTCTAAGCGGCCTTTCGAGCGAAATCTTCACCGGCAACTGGCTCCCGATTGCAGAGCCAGGCGAAGAGGCTGTACCGCTCGAGGGCGGCACGACGCACTACATTGGCAAAGGCTGGTGTTTCGGCTCGATTGATGACACTCCTGTAGACCGCTCACTTGCGAACAACACTCCACCGTCACCTGGCGCTACCGGCTTTACCTGCAGTGGCGCAGGCGACCACAACGATGCCCAGACCGACGGCATAGGCGTGGACGTATCGTTCTATGCTGAGCAATCGCGAAACAATCCACAATTCTCTTGTGAGGAACTTCCTCCGCTTGAAGGAGAGGGTGGTGGTGAACAAGGCCCTACCGTTGGAGCAGCGCTCGGAGCGTATATAACTCCTAGCAGTGAGTCATGCAACGCGACAGTCAACACGGGGATAGCTGCTGGTGGAACAAACTTCCACACCATCCAGGCCGCAATCAATGATGCAGGCACAACAGCAGGCGAAACGGTCTGTGTGGTCGCAGGTACTTATCCTGAAGACGTGAACGTCAGCAAAGACATCACTCTCGCAGGAGCAGGTCAAGCAACGACGATAATTAACGGGCAGATTGGTGGACAAACCGGTGCACTTCAAATCTCAGCTGACGGTGCAACTGTTAGCGGGTTCGCAATAAATGCCGCTTCCGGTGCTGTCGCCGCAATGCGCATCTTGAGTGTCCACAGCGGTGTAACTATCTCGTCCAACAAAATTACGGCTGCTACAGGCGGAACAGCTGTTGACACAGTAGGCGGTCAAAGCAACCACACATTCAGCAATAACGAATTTGTGGGTTCAGCAGGTCAGCCGATCGTATACGTGAACGGTCTCGCCAGTGTGAACGTGGCTTCAACAAACGTTGATTTCACTCAAAACTCGTTTACTGGCGCAGGCAGTTTGGCACTTGGCCAAGAAGCTGGAGCAAGCAGTATTACTCTGAACAAGTTCTCGGCTGTAACCAGCTTTGCTGATGTCGAAGATTGGGAAGGTGGCAATCTCTACAATCAGAATAACTTCAACGATACAGGACTCAATCTCCAGCATTCAGAGAATGGTCCAACGGGGGATAACGGAATTACGAATGCTGAGAACAACTGGTGGGGTGATGCAAACCCAGCAGACGGCGATGTAAATCCAAACGTGGACGTAGACTTCACTCCGTTCGAGGGCAGTGCGTTCCCAGAAAACTAATCCTCTCTAGCCGGACACAGCCCGAGCAATCGGGCTGTGCGGGCTGGTGGGGAACCCGGCATTTACAAATTTATCGGCACTATTATGCAACGCATTATCAAAAGCTTGGGGCTGGTCGTGGGCGCGGCCGCCATTATCGGGGTTGGGGCATCGGGCGCCTTCTTTAGCGACACCGAGACATCAAGCGGCAACACGTTTACCGCCGGGGCGATTGATTTAAAGATAGATAACGAAAGCTACTACAATGGTGTCGCAACCTCGACGACCTCTTGGGAGTTGACCGACCTCACGATACAAAAGTTTTTTAATTTTTTTGACCTCAAGCCCGATGACTGGGGCGAGGACACTATTTCCCTGCACGTTGACACCAACGACTCGTATCTTTGCGCCAATGTAACACTGACCTCCAATGACGACAACGGCATCAACGAGCCTGAAGGTGCGGTCGACCAGACCGACGGCGCAGGCCAGGGCGAGCTTGCCGGCCTGGTTAACTTTATCTGGTGGGCCGACGATGGCGATAATGTGCTTGAAAGTGACGAGAACGTTATCTCGCAAGGGCCTATTGGCGCTTTGCCGCTCAACGACCCGTTTAACTTTGCACTTGCAGACTCGGCAACTAACATCTGGGAAACTACGCCCGGGCCCATTAACGGCAACACGACGTACTACATAGGCAAAGCATGGTGCTTTGGCGCTATTGGCGCGGCACCACTTGCACCGGGCCAGTATCCTGGCCCCGGAACCGACAACACACAGGGAGACGGTGTTACTCCTGAAGACGGCGGGATTACCTGTGACGGCACAACCCTCGGCAATGCAAGCCAGACCGACTCTTTGACCGCCGACGTAACCTTCGAGGCGGTGCAGGCACGCCACAACCCCAACTTTACCTGTGTCACCTGTACGTTCGACCCGAACGCCAATGTAGTGTCTATCGGCGGCGGGTTCGAGACTCCCGAGGTAACCAACGGCGCACTGTGGGAGGTCTTCCCATCGGTGGCAGGTGGGTGGAGTGTTGAGTGGCGCGGTGACATCCCCGCAACCTTTGGCTCACAAACTCGTCCGACCATCGCTAACCTCGAGTACCACGAGGGCGTTCTTGGCGCCGCGTTCGAGGGCGACCAATACGTCGAGCTCGATACCGACTGGGGCGGCCCGAGCGGCCCCGGCGACGGTGAGCCGGCGTCGGTCAGCATATCCCGCACTATTACCACCATACCGGGGGCAAGCTACACGCTCCGCTACCGCTTTGCCCCGCGCCCAAACACGGCCGCCGCAGATAACAATCTCGAGGTTAGGGTCGAGGGCGGGGTACTCGGCACGACCGGCCCCACTCTCGGCGGCAGCGGGCCTATTGCCTGGCAGGAGCTCTCGGTTAACTTCGTCGCAACTGACGCAAGCACCGAGATCCGCTTTACCGACCTTGGCACGGCAAACTCGCTCGGCACCTTCCTCGACGACGTGCGGCTCAACCAAACGAGCTGCGCCCAATAAGTTCGCTCGCATTCACGCATGGCGGCAATCATAAAAATTGCATTTCGCTCCGGGGTGCTTCTGGCACTCGCCGCGCTCGTGCTTGCGGCCGCCATGCTTGCGGGCAGGCCGGTGGGCATCACCTTTGCGCAGGGGACCTTTACCTTTACCATCGACAGCACCGCAAGCTACAACGGCAACCCGGTCGCAAGCGCCACATGGGACTTAAAAAACTTGGTACCCGGGGTCGACAAGTTTTTCAACTTCGCCGACATCAAGCCGGGCGACTTTGGCGAAAACACCATCTCGCTCCACACCAACACAAACGCATGGGTGTGCCTGGCATTTAGCAACCTTGTACAGGCCGAAAATGGCGTCAACGAGCCCGAGAGTTTGGTCGACAACACGCACGGCGGCGACTTGGCAGCGGGGACTAAGGTCTTTGCCTGGCGCGACGACGGGGACAACATCTTCGAGCCACAAAGTGGCGAGTCGGCGCTCTTTCCCGCCCAAGGCGGGTCCGCCTCGGGCGGAGGCTCTGCCGCAGTACTCCTTAATGACACGGTCTATGCCATTGCCGATGCCTTGCACACGCCGGCCATACCCGCCAACACGCCCAAGTACTTTGGTTTAGCGTGGTGCGCGGGCGACCTTAGCGTCAACCTGACGACCGGCGCCATGCAGTGCAGTGGCGCAGCGCTCGGCAACATCGCGCAGACAGACTCGTTTAGCGTCGACCTCTCGCTCACCGCGCGCAGCGCCGCCGACGAGCCGCAGTTTACCTGCGACGGCAAAACGCCCGACAAACCGGGCCTCGGGGAGCAAATCGGCCTGTTGGTTAAGTGTAAGACAATCGCAAAAATGGGCTGGCCTATGCCGCGGTATGAGACCGAGTGCCCCAACGGCTTCGGCCGCAACAATACCCAGGCGGCCGCGCCCGCAAGTGCGCAACCGGCTTCACCCCCATCTTCGGGGGAGGGTGGGGGCCGCACCGACCGCCCCGCCCGCACCCGCTAACCTATGCTTACGTACGCACACAAACTACTTACCATCGCCCTAACCATGCTGGTCGTCGTCGTGGCGGGTACCTTTGTGGCGTCCTTAATGCCCATCCCGGGCAATATCGAGTTAAAAATTGTTAAGTCCGGTTCGATGGAGCCGTCTATCCCGACCGGTGCCTTGGTGCTGATAAAACCAGCGAGCGCCTACGGGGTGGGGAATGTCATTACTTTTGGCCCCGACACCAAGACGCAAGTGCCGACCACGCACCGCATTACCGCCGTTACGGCAGGCGGCGAGCCGGTGTACACCACCAAGGGCGACGCCAACGAGGATGCCGACACCAAAACAGTCGCGCACCGCGATGTCATCGGCAAAGTGCTCCTCGGCGTGCCGTACGCCGGCTTTGTGCTCGACTTTGCGCGCAAACCCCTGGGGTTTGCGCTGCTTATTGGGTTGCCGGCGCTCATGATTATGCTCGACGAGCTTTTGACGATTGTCGGCGAGGTCAGAAAGCTCCGGCGGAACGTACATAAGGAAAAAAGACTTCGCCAGAGCCTGCATGCAAAAAAGTCCTCGGACCCTCTCTTTGGGGGTACCCCCAGACTGTTTTCGCACGCAGGCTCTGGCTCGGTGATGCAGGATATCCGTACTGCGGTGCGGCGCGCGCCCGAGCCGCCGCAGCACACACGCCAGTTGGTCATGGGGTTTATCGGCCTCGTACTTTCTGGCTCGGTCATTGCGGCCAACATCGGCGGCACGGTGTCCTACTTTAGCGACCTCGAGCACTCAATCGGCAACGTATTCCAAGCCGGCACATGGGGAGAGCCTAATGATTCATTAGAAGAATTTAGTGGGAATCTCAACTGCCAAGACTTTGGCTATCCGGAAGAGGAAAAGTTTGAGCCTATAACTGCTGGCACCACAACGCAGACAATTGCAGGATTTGGCGATATTACGCTCGAAATTTATCCAGGTGAAACGGTGCTCGATTGGTCATCTACATTTGGCATTGATGGGGTCATCGTAAAAGCAGCGAATGGCGGTAATTTCTATACGTACTCTCCTGAATCATTTGGCGATGAAGGACTGATTCCTCCGACCAACCCAAACAACAATAAACTATTCGAAATAAGCCACGTGTCGTTCTGCTATGACAACGAAATATTTGAGCCGCTGGTAATTAACAACTCGCACGGGGGCCCCGAGCCGGCCGTGCTAGGCGCCACCACCGGAGAAAGCGCGTCGAGCCCGGCAAGCACAGGCGAGCAGGCCGACCCGCCCGCCGAGGGTAGCGTCGAGGAGGGTGGCGTTACCGAGGAGCCTGCGGCGCCCACGCCTGACCCTGTGCCACAGGCGACCCCGCCGGCGCCCGAGGAGCCCGAGCCTGCAGCACCTGCAGAAGAGCCTGCAGAGGCCCCCCACGAGAGCCCGGAGCCCGCCCCAGCCGAGCAGGAGACCATACAAGAAGAGCCGCAGTAACTTGACGCGCTGACAAGCACCTTTATAGGATAGCCCCACGCTTCATGAAGAAGTGTGGATTTTTGTACGGAGATAAGGCGGGCCCGAGGCCGACAGCTTTCGCTGGTTTCCCTAGGCCGTGGGCCCACCTTAGCGCCGTACCGCTCCCGTAGATTGTATGACGCATATTGACTCATGCGGCAGTATAGTTGCGTGATGCGCTCATTGTGTTGACGCCTTCATAACTACCGGAGGATAATATGTTCCTCGCAGGGCGCACGCACGGCGAGAAAAAAAGGGAAACCAGCGACAGGGAATATGTCTGTCGACCCAATTACACGGGGAGGTAAGGATGCGGAGTCTTCGCGCTGAGCGGGCTTCGCGTTTTTTAGTGCGCAAAGAACGAAGAAGTTTATTAACAACTCAGGTTCATGTGGAGTTCAGGGCTTAGGCGCTAGTGTGGCGCTTGGGCCGTGGACTGCACGCGGTCCACACCAGGTCGATACCCCGTTATCGCGCTTACCGTACGGGAGCACGATGGCGGCATTAAAAAAATTAACTAATTCAGAAAGATATATGAAGAAAGTAATTGCAGGTCTTACGGCCGTCGGTATGCTCGCATTTGCGACTCCGGCGTTCGCAGATATGAACAGCAGCAACGTTTCGTTTACTGCAAGCAACACTGGCGCAATCATCAACGTCACTGGCGCTTCTGCTGACACCGGCGGTAACACCGCAGGCGGCAGCAAGGGTGGCTCGGGCGGCGAGGGTGGCGATGTAGAGGCCGATGACGGCAGCTACAACAACGGCGGTGCAGATGCAGGCAACGGCGGCAACGGCGGCAACGCTTCGGCTGGCGGTTTGGTCCACACCGGCGATGCTTCGGCAGACGCTGGCTCTATCAACTCGGCTAACACCAACGATGTCAAAATCGGCGGTGGCCATGATGACTGCGGTTGTGACGACATGAACAGCTCGTACATTGGGGGTAACCTCGATAACGAGGGTGTCATTGTCGACATTACTGTAGCCGGCGCCAACACTGGCGACAACGATGCACGCGGCTCTCGTGGTGGTCGTGGTGGCGAAGGTGGCGAGGTTGAGTCTGATGACGACGGTAGCTACAACAACGGTGGTGCAAACGCAGGCAACGGCGGCAACGGCGGTGCAGGCGGCTTGGGTGGCGAGGTAGACACGGGCGATGCAACCAGCAACGCTGGCAGCATCAACGTGCTCAACACCAACATCATCCGCGTTCGTCACTAGTTCTTAGCCCTTTCTCTTTAGAGAAGGGGAGTTTGAGGAGCGGGGAGTTACTCCCCCCTTCTCATGAGGCTTGGTCCATGGTAGATATGCGGGGACAAAGTTTCAGAGAGGGATTTACTAGGAAACTAGCACTGATATTACATGCAACACACTATTAAAAATATGTCGAGTTTTTGGGTAGGGCTTTTGCTTGCCCTTACCATCTCCTTTGGGGCCGCCTACTTTGCCCACGCCGAGGACGGACAAAATGGCGGTGCCGATGCAAACACCCCGCAGACCGAGGTTGCAACCTCGACCGACGGCACCGGCGGCCAGTCTGGCGTGGGCGGCACTGTCATTACCGGCGATGCGACTGCATCGACCTCGGTCGACAACGAGCTCAATACCAACAGTGTTTCCATAAGCCAAAACTGTGCTGCCGCAACTTCAACCGACCCTACGCCGGAGGAGTTGTGTGACAACCCGGGGCAAGAGACCAACTCTTCGACCATTACCGCCTCGACTACCAACCAAGGCGAGCTTGGCTCTGCCGCAAGTTCATCTGCCACCACCGGTGCCAATGCGGCCGAGGGCGACGATGGCCTTGCCACAGTAGTAACAGGCGATGCCTTGGCAACCGCCAACGTCATTAACGTTATTAACACCAACCTCTTTAACTCCGAGGGCTTAATTCTCTTTATTAACCAGCTTTTTGGTGGGGGGTTAGACCTGCGCGCGTACGACCTGTCCTACTTTTTCCGCGGGAGCCCGGGTGCATCGCCCACCACCAACGCAAATGGCAACCCACAGTGCACCTTGTTGACTTGCCTTAACTCAAGCTCGCTCAATGTCCTTAACACCAACAACGCAACCGTCACCAACGACGTCATTGTCCGCGCCGGCACCGGCGACAATACCGCAACCACCAGCGGCCAAGGTACCGATGCCGATGCCGAAATAGACACCGGCGACGCCTATGCCGCGGCCAACGTCATTAACCTCGTCAACACAAACTTTATTAACTCAAGCTACCTCCTGCTTGCGTTTAACAAATTTGGCGACCTTAACGAGGACATTATCCTCCCCGATGCAGACTTCTTTACCCAGTTGTTTGCACAAAGCACGGGCGGCCCCGACATGGATGCAAGTTCCTTTACCGTCAATAACACCAATGCGGGCACCACGACCGGCACCACCACCGCTGCCGCCGAAACGGGGGACAACACCGCCACCAGTACCGGCGAGGGCTCGGGCGTTATCGAGACCGGCAACGCCTACAGCTCGGCCACCAGCTACACCGACATGAACTCCAATTACATTGGCGGTACCTCGGTACTCTTCTACTTCCAAGTGTGGGGCGCGTTTAACGGCGAGGTCCACAACCGCCCCGTCGGCATTTTGGCCGAGGTAACGCCCGGCGTACAGCAAGCCGACGGCTCGTGGTTGCCGGGGACCCTTTCCTTCATTAACGATCCTGCGGCACTTGCAAACGGTACGGTGGGCGAGTACAACTCGTCTCACTTCCTTGCATCGTCGACCAACACCGCGGTGGTGGACAACAATGTCGATGTGTTGGCACAAACCGGCGGCAACTATGCAGAGGTGGCATCCGGCACGGCCGAAATTATCACCGGCGACGCGTACGCCGCGGCCAACATCATTAACCTGGTCAACACCAATGTGGTGGGGCGCAACTGGATACTGGGCGTGTTCAATATTTTTGGCGACTTTAACGGCGACATCTCCTTTGGCGACAAGCCAAACCTGGGCGAGATTGTCGACGACGTTGACGAGGTCATTGTTTCGACCGGCGGTGGCGGCGGTGGGGGCGGAGGTGGTGGTGGAGGCGGCGGGGGTGGCAACACCTTTATAGTCAGCAAGGGTGGCAGTGCGGGTGTCAAACAGTCGGCAAGCGGCTACCCGAACATCACGGTTACCAAAACGGCATCGCTTAACCCCACCACCACGGCAACCATAGTCGACTACAAGGTCGTGGTCGAGAACAACAAGATGGCCGGCAATGCCTACAATGGCGTCCTTACCGACACCCTTAAGGACCCGAACGGCAAGGTCATGTTTAACCGCGCGTGGAGCCTCGGCACCCTGGTGCCGGGCGACGAGATAACCCTTACCTACTCGGTGCAGTTTAGCGCGACGTCGACCCCGGGCGTCTACACCAACACGGCGCGCGTCGACGCGGTGCTCTCCGACGGCGAGCAGGTCAAGTCCTACTCCGCAGAGCAGAGCATCAACCTGACCCCAGGCGGCGTGGTGCTTGGTGCCTCGACCGAGGCCTGCACCCCGACGTTTAACACCTTCTTGCGCCGCGGCATGAGCGGCACCGAGGTAATGAGGCTGCAAACCTTCCTTAACACCCAAGGCTCGACCTTGCCTCTGACCGGCCTCTTTGGCCCCATGACCGAGGCGGCGGTCAGACGCTTCCAGCAGATGCACGCCGCAGAGATACTCGCGCCGCTTGGCCTTACCTATCCGACCGGCTCGGTCTACAGCATGACGCTCCGCACCATAAACTCGCTTGCCTGCGGCGGGGTACCGATGCCGGTCACTCTCCAGGCTCCAAATCTGCCGGCTGGCGGAGAGGCGCCGGTCGCTCTCAAACCCGCTGCGCCGAAACCTGCCGTACAAAACCCTGCGCCGGCCGCCGCGCTGGCACCCGAGCCTAAAAAGAATGCCTGGGGGTGGTTTACGGGGCTCTTCTCGCGCTAAACAGGTTCTTTTGGCTACAATAGGCTTATGGTACGCACACTCTTTACCATTGCGCTCTTTGCCGCCCCCGCGCTGTTGCATGCGCAGGTGTACAGTACTGTGGAGGCGACCGCAAACACCGGCGGCAATACGGCCGAGTCCGGCACCGTCACCACCGGCAATGCGTCGGCATCCGCTAACGTGCAGACCACGAGCATAAACGGGAGCTCGACCGTGCAAATAAAAACCGAGGCCAACGGCCAGGTGTATGAAGAAACCTTTTCCGCCCCTGCGGGCGGTGTCGACGTGCGGGTAAATGCGACACCGGCTAAAACCGAAGTGCGCGTGCAATCGGCCCAAGGCCGACCCGCCGTGGGCGGGAAAGGAGAGAGTGTGTTGATATACACCGCAACCACCTCCGGTACGGCGGCAACGACCCCGGCGCTCCCAAGGCGCCTCCTAGAAGGCTTCATGCGGGTCTTTTCTGCTCTCTTCGGCTTCCTTTTTTAATAATCTGACAGTCTCATGTCCCTGAAGGGGGGTCTTGCAAAAGCCGCGTCCGTGGTATAGTGCCGGTATGAAAAAGATATTATTTGCACTTGCAATAGCAGGGGGGCTCGGGGCGGCCTCTGTCGCCTTTGCAAACCACGCGTGGGGCGAGTATCACTGGGCGCGCACGACTCCCACCTTTACTCTTGCGCTCGGCGACAACGTGTCGGGCGCCTGGGACAGCTACCTCGCGCAGGCGTCGACAGATTGGAACGCCTCGAGCATCGTCGACACCGCGGTCGTGCCCGGTACCACCAACAAGTCCTGGGGCCTGTATACGCCAAAGCGCTGTCATCCCGCGACCGGCCGTGGCGAAGTGTGCAGTGCCAAGTATGGCAGTACCGGCTGGCTCGGGGTTGCGAGCATCTGGATATCGGGCAGCCATATTACCGCCGGCACCGTTAAAATGAACGACTCGTACTTTAACACCGCAACCTACAACAAGCCGGCATGGCGCGCGCTCGTGATGTGCCAGGAAATCGGCCATATCTTCGGGCTTGACCACCAGGACGAGGCCTTCAACAACGCGAACCTCGGCACCTGCATGGACTACACCTCGAGCCCCGATACCAACCAGCACCCCAACGCGCACGACTACGAGATGCTCGAGACAATCTACGCGCATCTCGACACCACGACGACGGTCGCCCAGTCTGCCGCGACCCTGCCGCAAGACAGCAATGAGCCCGATGAGTGGGGCAGGGAAGTGCGCCGCTCGCGCGACGGCCGCGCGTCGGTCTTTGTGCAAGAACTTGACGGCACCACGGTCGTGCGCCACGTCTTCTGGGCCGAGCCCCGCAATACCGAGCGCCCCCTCCGCGACCCGCGCTAACCCCCCCCAAGCCTTCCAAGGTGTCACCTTGGATGCAACCCCCGGCCGTATGGCCGGGGGGTTTGTGTATAGCGGCGGAGGGGGCGAAAAAGAAGGGTACAATAGAGACATTACGAATTAGCGTGAGCCATACTTTTTACTATGCATACCGCATTATCAAAGGGGTCGGTCGTCATCCTCGGGACGGCCATGTTTTTTGTCGCATCGGTTGCCTCCGCCTCAACCGTGGTCGTCACCGGCAACACCTCGGCGGGGGAGAACCAGCCCGGATGGCTGTTTAACCGCGACACCACGACCGCTTCGCCCTACGAGTTTACGACGGCCGCGCACAGTATCGGGTCGGGGAGCCTCTATGTGCTCCCCATCGCGACGACCTCGAGCAATAAGTTTATCGCCGAGGATTTCATAAACGCCCCCGTAGCGGACTTCAACTCGATTTCGTACGACTTTGAGGTTGGCGCGGGCGGCGACTCGGCCGACTCCGTGTACTTCTACATGAACGTGTACGCCAACTTCGGGGTGTCGGACGACCTCAAGTTTTACGACTGCCGCTACAGTGTTGTCCCGACCTTCAGCACGACGACGGGCTTTACCACGGTTACCTTCGACCCCACCAAGCCCTACTCCGTGACGACACGCGGGGGGACGACGCCATCGCCCTTTCCGTGTCCGGCTATCCCCGCCGATATGGACACACTCTCCGCAAGCTCGACGATCCGCATGGTCGCCCTTAACGTCGGCGACACCTCGGATAACGATGCAGGGCTCGATGGGTACCTGGATAACGTGGTAGTAAACCGCGCCAGCGGCACGGGGGTGTACGACTTCGAACGCGACGTGCCCCCGCCTCCGCCCTCGCCAAACCCGGCCAACAAAGACGACTGTAAAAACGGCGGGTATAAGATCTATGGATTTAAGACGCAGGGACTCTGTATCCAGTATCTCAACACCGGCAAAGATAGCCGCCTCTCGGTCGGCATCCCGGGCCTCATTAAGAATCTCCTCAGCTGGCTTGGGGGCGGGCTCTCCCAACTTGCCAGTACGATTGTCCCGGGCCAGCAAAAGCAAATACAAAAAAATATCAACTCGATTGATAGCGACGGCAATAACTACCCGGACGTCGGGAAAATCGTAACCGGGAAATACGTGTCGATTTACGCCTATGACGCGCAAGACCAGTGGTATTGGGACCTGGGCGACGGCCGCATCAACGGCACGGTCGGCTCCATCGCGGAGCTCGACCAAGCGACGCTCACGGCATGCAAGTACCAGGTCCAGTACCGAGGCGCGTTCGACAACAACCCGTTCCTCGACAGCGGCTGGATACTCAACGACATCAACTGCAAGGGTTATGACGACAACAGCACCTATAATTACCTTATTGTCCACGAGACGGACCCCCGTTACCGCGGCAACCTGGACTTTGCCGTCTGGGGCACCTGGGAGTACAAGGTGCTGACGCAATCGGGGTTCGGCAACTTCGTGCGGCCCGAGCACCACATCGAATAGCAAGGTATGTCAAAACCCCCGGCCCTTAGGCCGGGGGTTTTGCTGTCCGAGGGTCGCCCTTGGATTAGCGGCGGATGGTAAGGATAAGCTCGGGGGCGGCGCCGGCGCTCTCCTTGGAGAAGAACGTCACGTACCCGCCTTTTTCCTCCTCGCTCTTTCGGACAATCCAGCCGTAGTTTGAGGCGCCGCTAAGGTAGCTCGCCACATCTGCCGTAACGTTAAAGG
>ERZ1292629.3389-Hain-H43-01um-R1-3389-length-12332-cov-4_pt1 | contig 12332 bp, 15 predicted proteins | sample MGYA00564399_ERZ1292629 | MGnify/ENA primary metagenome ERZ1292629 (study PRJEB36523, sample SAMEA6512636) | groundwater metagenome | collected 2019-01-08 | study: AquaDiva: Metagenomics assemblies of 32 groundwater samples | reverse complement strand
ATGCCGGTGATGACTGGCGCAACTTCGATAGTTGGATCAAAGCTAACCCCGGCCTGAACATATCGGTCGGGGAGAAATACCTTCGCACTCAGTTGGCCAAGGCAATCCAGTCACCGGCCAACGCCGCCGCGATGCGGACCAAGCATCTTAACGAATGGATTGCATCGGCGGCTGGTTGGCTCAACCAAAACGATTGGGCCAATGCCGCTAACCCATCGCTCGACTATCAAGACTTCGAAGGCCGCCCTGCGTGGATCGGCGTCGATATGTCCACCAAGCAGGATTTGACCGCCATCAGCGTGGTGGTCCAAACCGATGATGGAAAGCGGGCGATCTTCCCGTTCAGCTTTCTGCCACAGGGCGCTATCGACGGTGGCCGCAACGCCACGGCCTATGCAAGTTGGATGTCGTCGCAGGAATTGATCGTCACCGATGGCAATGCCAGTGATTTTGCGGAAAACGAAGCCCAACTTTCGAAATTGGTCGAACATTTCGATATTCAGATGATCGTGTTCGATCCTTGGCAGGGCGAAAACAGCCGTCAGAAATTTGCTGCACAGGGTTATGAAACTTCAATCTGGCAGGCGAACAGCCGTGGCGAATGGACCATCGCCATGGATGATTTCGAAGCCGATTTGAAAAACGGGAAACTGGTTCATCCCGATAATGCGGTGCTGAATTGGTGCGCCGCGAACATCTGCGCACACCATAGAGGTGTAACGCGCGTTCCAGTCAAACCCGCCCCGAACAGCGAACAGAAAATCGACGCTATGGTCGCGGCGCTTATGGCGTTTGCTGCATCCAATATCATCCCAGCGCCAGTAACAGCGCCGACCATCGAATGGTTCGACTAAATATGGGATGGGATTTTGGACAAAAACTTGGGACTGGCTGACCGACGTCGAAACGAAATCGTCACTGCCAACTGCGCGTTCTGCGGAGGACATTCGCAAAGACATCATTGCTGATCAGCGCATCGACCTGAACGCCGCAGTTAGCGCTGTTTACGGATGTGCGAGGGTCATCGCTGAGGGGCTGGCACTCCCTCCCTGCTATGTGACGCGGGATGGCGAGCATGCAGCCGCTCATCCGCTCTATTATCTGCTCAACGCCTCCCCCAACGATCTTCAGACCGCGTATGAATTCCGGGAAATGCAGGGCTATCATATGGCTCTCGATGGCAATGCCTATAGCTGGCTCAATCGCGCACCGAACGGAAACATCCTCGAAATCTTGCCGCTCGATCCGCACTATGTGCAGGTCGTTCCGACCTCGTCCCGGCTGGGCACACAGGTCAAATACTTCGTCTTTGGGATGGAGATGCCTGCCGACGAGATTTGGCATCAGAAAGGCCCGGCGACCAAAGACTACACCGGCCTTTCAATGCTCGATCAGGCCCGGTCGGCAATCAAACTGGCGCGCCATCAGGAAGAATATGGGGCGAAATTATTCGAAAATGGCGCGCGCCCAGCGGGCCTTCTCACCACGAACGGCACCCTCACACCGGAACAGCGCGCAGACCTCAAGCGGTCATGGGAGCAGCAATATAGCGGCACCGGCAATGCGCATAAAACAGCGCTGCTCACGGGTGATTTCCAGTATCATCCCCTCGGGTCCACCGCCAATGAGGCCCAGTTCATCGAAGCGCGAAAGTTCCAGATTGAGGAAATCTGTCGGTTCTTTCGCGTCAGCCCTACCAAACTGTTCCACAACGCTGGCAGCCAGTCCTATGCCAGCGTCGAGCAGGCCCATATCGCCCATGATGCTGACACTGACGCGCATTGGCACACCCGGTTCGTCCAGTCAGCCAACAAGACGCTGCTGACACAGAAGGAGCGAGCGAAAGGTTATCAGATTGTCCTTGATAATCGGGACTTTTTGCGTGGCACGGCGGTCGAGCGGATGCAGTATTACCAGATCGGGCGGGCCATTGGTGTCCTGTCCGCCAACGAAATCCGCGAGATGGAAGGTTTCGAGCGCAGCGCCGATCCGGCGGCCGATCAGCTTGCGCCAGCGGCCAATCTCTTTGGAGGCAACGACGGCGGCGCAGATCGGCCGCCTGCATAAATACCATCATGGAAATCAAAACGCTTTCGGGCCGGATCGAAATCAAAGCCGTCGATGATGGCGAGATGACCTTCACTGGTCTCGCTGCCCATTACAACAATGTCGACGGTTACCGCGATATCGTGCTGCCGGGTGCTTTTGCCGCCACGATGACCGAGCATGACGCCGCCGCAACGAAGCCCGCGATGCTCTGGAACCATGACGCAAAAGCGCTGCCGATTGGTGTCTGGATCGACTGGGAGGACAGCGAAGAAGGTCTCAAGATGACCGGGCGATTCCTTGATACGCAGGCGGGGCGTGATGCCTATCAGGCGGTCAAGTCCGGCGCGGTCAATGGTCTGTCGATCGGATACACGACCGTCGATTTCGAGATTGTCCGCGAAGATGGTCGCACCATCCGCCACCTCAAGGCGGTCGACCTTTGGGAGGTCAGTGTCGTGACGTTTCCCGCAAATCCACTAACCCGAATTTCCGAAGTTAAGGAGAATATTTTGCCCGAAAATGACAATGATATTGGCGCGGCTTTTGATGCGCTGATGAAACAGGTCGAGACGCTCAAGTTGCGTCTCGTTTCACCTGCCGATGCGGATGAGGAGTCGAAAGTCGACGATGTCGAAGAGGATATCGAGGAGCCGTCCGAGGAAACCGAGAAGGAAGCTAAATATCTTGCGGCAATTGAGGCCGTAAAAACCTTGCGTCTGAAATTGCAACAGGAGAACCATGGATAATCTTACGAATGAACTGAACAAGCTGGACTATGAATTCAAGTCGGCTTTGACGCGCAACGATGAAGTTGCGCAGACCCGCCTGAACGATGCGATGTGTGATCTTGAGGCCAAGATGCGCGACATGTTCAAAACCGGCAATCGCCCCGAAGTTGATGTCGAGGCTGCCGAAGGCAAGAGCGCTTTCAACTCGTTCCTCCGGTCGGGCGAAACCAAGTCGATGTCGGTGGCTGTGAACGCCGATGGCGGCTACGCTGTGCCGAAGGTCGTCGACAATGTCATTTCTAACCGTCTGGTCGAAGTCAGCGACCTGCGTGGTCTGGCCACTGTCATCAATGTCAGTTCGGACAAATACAGCAAACTGCACAATATCGGCGGCACTGGTTCTGGCTGGGTCGGCGAAACTGATGCTCGTCCGGAAACCGCGACGCCGAAGTTCGTGGAAATCACCCCTTCTTTCGGCGAAGTTTATGCGAACGCCTTTATCACGCAGTTCTACCTGCATGATGCGATGTTCGATGCCGAAGCGTTCATCACTTCGGAAGCCGCGACCGAATTCGCTCGTGCTGAAGGCAATGCTTTCCTGCTTGGTGACGGCGTCAAGAAGCCCAAGGGTCTGCTGACAGCGACCACGGCTGCGACCAAGGATTCCGCCCGCGCGTTCGGCACTGTTCAGCATATCGCATCTGGCGCTGCTGCTGCGCTGACCAACCCGGACAAGCTGATCGAGATGACCCAGTCGCTAAAGGCGGGCTTCCGCCCCGGTGCATCATGGGGCTTCAACCGCTCGACTATTGGCGTGATCCGCTCGTTCAAGGATGCCAACGGCCGATATATGCTGGAGCCGAGCTATCAGGCCGGTCAGCCTTCGACGCTGCTGGGCTACACGGTCAATGAACTGGAAGACATGCCTGACATCGCCGCCGGAAATATCGCGGGCTTCTTCGGCGACCTGAAGGCCGCCTACCTGATCGCCGATGTCACAGGCACCAGCGTTCTGCGTGATCCCTATACTACCAAGCCTTCGGTGTGCTTCTATTTCACCAAGCGCGTTGGCGGCACCATTGCCGACACCGAAGCAGTGAAGTTCCTCAAGATCGCCGCTTCGTAAGAGGCGAACATTCTCCAAGGATGGGGCAGGGGTCGGACGCGTTCCGGCCCCTGCTTTTTTGTGCGCAGATAAATATTGGATGACCACTGTTGTCCGCACCTCTCCCCCTTCATTTCCGGCTATATCGTCGACCCAGCTTCGCGAATGGCTGCGGCTCGATGCCGATGTCGATCAGCCAACCCTAGACCTGCTGCTTGGCGCGGCCGTCGACCATATCGCTGGGCTGACTGGCCTGTATGTCGTGTCGGCCCAATATGAAGTCAGCTTCACCGCTACCGGCTGCTATTCCGTTCCGATCAGCAATATCACGCAGACAGACGCTGGTGCGGTCGTCGGCGGCAACCTCGAAATCAATGTCGAGGTGGCTCCGCTGGTGGTGTCGATCAAAGCTGGTTGGACCAGCGAAGAGGCCATCCCGACTGCCCTTCGTCACGCAATCGCCATCTATGTTGGTGCTGCCTACGATAGTCGCAACGAAATCAGTGACGCGGCTTTCCAGACGATCAAGCGCCTATGCGCCCCTTTTATCCGGGTGGCCCTGTGAAGATCGACGCGGGCGCGCTGGATCGACGCATCGACATCATGACCCAGACCGTCACGCGGGATGCCGCTGGTCAGCAACGTTCGACATGGACCGTGACCGCCTCAACCTATGGTCAACGGCTGGAACTGCGCACTACGGATGTTGCCCGTAGCGCTGGCAAAGAGACGGTCCCGGCCGGACGCTATCTCATCCGCTATCGCACCGGCCTGTCGACCGCCAACCGTGTCCAGATCGATGGGCAGACCTACGCCATCACCGCCATTGATGAGCCTGATCGCCGCGCCACGATGGTCCTGACCGTCGAAGGGGTGAGCGCATGACCATCAGCGTCACCACCACAGGCTTTGCGACGCTGGAAGCGCGGATGCAGTCGCTGTCGAACGATATCGCCACCAAGGTAGGGCAATCGGCGAACCGGGCCGGTGCAGTCGTGATTCAAAAAAAAATTAGGGAGGGTGCGCCGATCGGTCCTGATGCGGAAGGATCGACACGCAACCGGAAGCGCAAAAACGGCACGGTTGTGCAGGAGGCGCACACCAAGATCGTCAACAACATCAAGGTTCGCAAGGTCAAGGCAGAGGCAGGCAAGGTCGTCAACGCGGTCGCGGTCAGCCGCGATGCGTATCACGCCAGCATGGTCGAATTTGGTTCGATCCATAACGCGCCCAATCCATTTTTTCGCACTGGCTTTGCGCTTGCGAGCGAGGATGCAGTGGATCGCGTCCGGGCCATTCTGGATCGTCGCCTGACGAAGGCGGGCGTGTGATGTTGGAAACCGCTCTCGTCACCCGTCTGGCTGATCTTGCGGCCAACATGTATCCGGGCCGCGCGCCAACCAATTATGACACGCCCGCTGTCATCTATAATCGCTTGTCTACCCAGATGGAGGATGACCTCGACGGCGCTGGTGACATGGGCTGGGTCGTCATGCAGATCGATGTCTATGACCCGTCATATTTAGCGGCAAAAGAATTGGCGCATGATATCCGCGATCATCTGGCAATTTGGGATGATGAACAGGTCCATTCTGTCACGTTTATCAATGAAACCGATATGATCGACGAAACAACGGAAGATACTTTGTATCGCGTCATGATGAAGTTCCTGTTCTTCGCTGCCATCTGACCGGCGCTGATACCTGCCTGAATAAATACTCTGTAACGCGCAGATTTGCGCACATTATGGAGTTTATTAGATGGCTAATGGCGCAATGCTCGCGCGCAAGACGCGGCTTGAAGTAAAGGATGGAGAGAACTGGATTCAGGTAAAGGGCTTCAAGGACTTCTCTGGTCTGGGAGGCGGTTCGGCCGCTGTGGTCGATGTCTCCGACCTCGACAGCGACGCGAAGGAAAAGCTGATCGGTCTGCCTGACGAAGGCCAGATTTCCATTTCGCTCAATTATATCGAAAGCGATCCGGGTCAGCAGTTTCTCGAAGAGGCCCGCTTGTCAGGGGAACTGATCGATGCCCGCATCGTCCTGCGCAACAACAATGGTTTCGCCTACAGTGCTGCTGTTCTGACCTTCGAAAAATCGGGCGGCGTGGACGCGGTTCTGGCTGGCACGGTTGGCATGGAAATCAGCGGTCTTGTGACCAAGGTTACGGTCACGCCCTGATGGCCAAGCTGAACAAGGAAGCGATCTTTGCGGCGGCCAAGCCAAAGGTTCGCGAAGTTGAAGTGGAGGAATGGGGTGTGCGTCTCAATGTGCGGGCGCACACCCTACGGTCGCGGATGGCACTGCTCGATGCGGATACGATCAATGCCGATGCGGTCGAGGAGTATGAGCGCGATCAGGCGCTGCCCGACGATGAGCGAACCGGCGTCGAGAAGGTCGAGCGCTTCGACGCTGCGATCATCAACTTCATCCACTCTATCGTCGACGACAATGGCGATCAGCTTTTCGACCTCAGCGATCATGACCGCTTTCGTGACCTGTCCTACGCCACACTGGTTTCGATCCACTTGGCGATCCAGCAGGTCAACGAGGTCAAGCCGGTCAGCTTCACCGATCTAAAAAAAAATTCCGACTAAATCCTGAGCGGCGGTTCCTTTTTCGCCTTGCTCTGGCTTTGGGGCGGACGGTCGATGAACTGTCCGCCTCACTATCCGATGACGAACTGACCGAGTGGATGGCCTTCTATAATGTGGAGCCATTCGGTTGCGCGGTTGAGGATGATCGTGCCCGCCATATCGTGTCCATCTTGTTCAACGCCTATGATGGCAAAAACGAACCGGATTGGTTTGATCGCGATCCAAACTGGACCGCTGAGTTGCGCCGCCGTGCCGCGCCTACGGCTGATGAGCTAGAAAACAAGATTGACGCGTTTTTCAGCGCCAAGCTTACCGGTCAGGATAGCCCCGACACTGCCTAAATAGTCGATGGCAGACCTCGGCACACTTACCGTCAACATGGCGCTGGAAGCGGCGCAGTTCATTTCCGGAATGCGGCAGGCGGCCGCGCAATCGCAGGCGACGAACAAGGCGATAGCGTCAGCGATGGATGGCGCAAAGAAGGCGGTCGGCGGCCTGATCGCGGTCATGTCGGTCGACGCCTTCGTCTCCGCTTCCAAAGCCGCCTTCGATTATGCCGATGATATCGTTGACCTTGCCGACCGCACCGGCGCGACAACCAAATCCATTCAGGAACTCCGATACGCCGCCCAGATGACGGGAAGTGACTTCGCGTCTGCGGATGGTGCGCTGGAGAAATTCGCAAAGAACCTCGGCACCGCACAGAGCGGCGGCAAGGCGATGGGGGAGACGTTCCGCGACCTTGGCGTCACCTCCAGCAATTTCGACACCGCGCTGCGCGAAACCATAGACGGCATCAGCAAGCTGCCGACCGTTTCGCAGCGGAATGCAGCGGCGTTGCAGGTTTTTGGCAAAAGCGCCGGAACGCTGACCGCGCTGATGGGCGAAGGCGCGAAGGGCTTCGACGAATTCGCCGACGCGGCCGACGATCTTGGCATCGTGCTCGGTGATGACCTGTTGCGAAATGCCGGTCAGATCAACGATAGGCTCGACACGCTAAAGATGACGTTGGACGCCCGTTTCGCATCCGCAATTATCCAGAACGCCGACGCCATTGGCAATCTAGCCGATCAGGTCATCAAGATCGCGGGCGCAATGGCGCAGTTTTGGGGCCAGAATCCAACGGCGGCTATGGCGATTATGGGCGCTCTTGGCGGCGGCATCGCTGGTGGTCTGATGGGTGGTCTCCCCGGTGCTGGTGCGGGCGCTATTGCAGGCGGCATTGGTGGGGCGCTGATCGGATATAACAGCAGAGGCGAACGGCAGCGCCTTACCAGCGAGCGCGCCGGTCTGATCGACCAGAACAATGGGAAAAATCCGCTTCTGGCGGCGGTAGGCATCGACATTGACGCGATCGGGAAGGGATCGCCCCAATGGAAAAAGAATGAGGCGCGGATCAAGACTATCGATGCGCGGCTTGCTGCCTTGGACAAGGAAGAGGCGGCGGCGGCCAAACTGCTGGCCGGTGGGGGCGATAGCGCGGGCACGCTTCCGCCCATCGCTGGTGGCAAGAAGTCCAGTGGTAAATCGGCCGCCGATCTCGCCAAGGAAGCGCGGCAGGCCCTTTTTGCTTACGACAGCGATATCGATGCAGCCAATGTCAGCCTATTGACGGCCAAGCAGGCGCTAACCAGTGATATCGTTGAGCAGTCTGCGTTGGAGCGCGAGATGCTGGCTATCGAAAGCAACCGTCGCAAGGCGGCAATCGATCAGGATGCGCTCGATGGCAAATACACGCAGGCACAGGCAGATGCGCTAAAGGCGCTCGAAGATAAGGTCGTTTTCGCGAAGTACGACCTCGTCAATCTGCGCGAAAACGAGGAGGTGGCGCGCCAGCAGTTGGCGATTAGCCAGTCCAGCCTGTCCAATGATATGGACCTGTTGTCATCGCAATCGGGTCTGGCCCGGTCACAGGCCGATCGCCGTGCAATCAGTCTACGCCTGCTCGATCTCCAGTATCAGCAAGAGCGGTTGGCGCTCGACGCGATCCTTGCCAGCAAGACCAGCACCGATGCGGAAAAGCAGATTGCGCAGGCGCGTCTTGGCGTTCTGGATCGCCTCAAGGCCAACGATGCAGCGGGTATCAGGCGTGACACGATGGGGCCGCTGGGCGTCTATCTCGACGGCATTCCGCGCACGGGCGATGAAATCCGCGAGAGCATGGAAAGTGCGGCCGTTGATGGGCTGGGTTCGCTCAACGATGGACTACGAGAGGCGATGAAGGGCGCTGGGTCGCTGGCCGATGCCTTCGATGTGATGGGTGACCGGATCATCGACAAGATCATGGATATCGCGCTTCAGCAGGCAATTTTGGCACCAATCGGCAGCCTGTTCGGATCGCTGCTTGGCTCGATCACCGGATCGATCGCAGGTGGTACCGGTGGTGGCGATATCGTGATGGGTGGCGGCTTTACATCGTTCATGAGCGGCGCGCGCGCCAATGGCGGCCTAACCCGCGCAGGTGCCTATTTGGTTGGCGAGCGTGGGCCGGAAATTGTCAATGTGGGCAATACAGCTAACACGATCCCAAATCATGCTCTTGCAAGCGTGCGTGGTGGCGGGCGATCCGGGCCGACGATCAATTTTGGATCGATCACCAGCAACGATCCAGCGGGGGTGCGGCTGATGGCCAGTCAGGCTATTATGGATGCGATGCCGCTCATAACGCAGCAGGCGACATCAGCAACACTTACGAAATTGCGACGTCCGGGCATGTAATAAGTATTTGAAAATTATGTGATATGCTTAATCGATGTGCTTGAGGCGCTTGAATGCAAGCGCAAGTATAATGAGAACGATCGCATATATTATGAAGTCCAGAGCAGTCTCATGCATCTGACCTATCAACCTCCGTTCTAATGTCAGACGTGGGCGATCCTGACCGGCCAACCGATTGCAAACGCCGGTCAGGATCGGCGTGCCGATAGCATGAACGCGATGTAGGTCAAGGTTTCAGCTAAATATCGGATGCCAACCTATCCGATTGCGCCGCCGCCAAAGGCACCGGCTACCGAACGACTTACGCCATTGTTTCGACAGGCGGCGATGGCGTCGCCCTATACGCTCAAGCAGCAAACCGTTAATACCGCCAGCCAATGGCAACTTGAATTCACTTGGCCACGAATGACTGCGGCTGACGCCGAAAAGTGCGCCGCATGGTTGGACAGTCTTAGCGGTCAAGTTGGAACGTTCCGATATTCACCACGGCAAGCATGTGCCAGTGCGCTCGCTGGACGAACGCTTGCGCAGGCTGCTTTTGCAGATACGTCAGCGGTCAGGCTGGCGGGATGGCCCGCAAATTCCGCTTCCGGGCTGCGGGTTGGGCAGCTTTTCCAGCTTGGCACTCAACTGCTGCGGATTATCACTGCACCCAGTCAAGCTGACGCGAACGGTCGATGCATCGTAGAATTTTCGACGCCATTGCGAGCAAACTTCAATGCCGGTGCCGCCGTTGATTTTACCTCGCCGGAAGGACTTTTCCGCCTCTCGGCAAGCGAGGGCAACGGATACACGCTTACCCCAGATCGTCTTCCAGATTTCGGAACCATCGTCGCCAAGGAGGCGGTGGAATGAGACCCGGCTCCAATCAACAGTTTCTCGATGCGCTGGAAGCAGCCGGTATCCGCACTGCGCTTCTCGCGCGCTTCGATTTCTCGACAGGCCCGGCTTTCCTCTGGACTGGATCGCATCCGATTTTGGTCAAAGGTTCGGGCGACAGTCTGCTCGATAACAATATGTTCGAACCGCTGGCCAACGGCGTCGTCGTTCAAATTGGCGACAACAGCTTTTCCTACACTGGGTCGGAAGCTCTCACGATTAGCTTGGCAATCCCATCTGCGCCATCGGACGAGATCGCTATCGCATCCGCCTACCCGGATGAATGGCGCGCGCGCCCGGCAACATTCTGGCGCGCGATTATGCTTCAGCCAAGCGATCCATTGGCCGAACCTGCTTGGATATTCCGCCGAGTCCGATCGGGGGCAATGGATAAGCTGGAGATTCAAGCCGATGGCACCATGCGCACATTGACGCTAACTATCGAAGGTCATGCCAGCCTGATCAGCACAGCGACCAATTCGACATATCTCGATCAGCCGCGTTTTGATCCGAATGATACCAGTCAGAAGCACGCGGTCGCTATCGCGAACGGTGATGTAACCGTCTATAAACCAACTGGCTGGGCTGCCTTGTTTCCGGCGATGCAGCAGTCGCAGGCGGTCATAGACCAGATACGCTGATGCTAAATATGGGATGGAAGTTTCCACCATCTCTCGCGCGGCCGATTGGGAAGATCGGCTGCGCACCCTCATCGATCGCCTTCGTGATGAACCATTCAAGTGGGGGCAGAATGACTGCGCGCTGTTCGCCTCCAGCGCCATCAAAGCCATGTGCGGCGTTGATCCGGCGGGCGCTCTGCGCGGCGCATATTCCGATGAAAAGGGGGCAATGGAGGCCCTGCGTCAGCACGGTGCGGGAACGCTTCTCAAAACCGTGCGCGCGTGGCTGGGTGATCCAAAAACCGTCGCGCAGGCGCAGCGCGGCGACATCGTCATGCTCGATCGGACCACGGTCGGCGTTTGCGTGGGGCGTTTTAGCTGGTTTGTCGGGGAAATATTTGGCCATCAGGGCCTGACCGCGCTTCCCACCGCAGATTGCAAATACGCCTTTTCTGTCCCGTTTGAGGCTGTGGCCGCCGCCGAGGTGGCCGCATGAGCAAGGTCGTAAAAATTGCCGCGATGGTCGTGGTCGCGGCTGCCCTCATTGTTTTCGCAGCGCCGATTGCGGGCGCGCTCGGAATTGCGGCAATTACGGCAGGCACGGTTGCTGCCGCAGGTGTCGGTTTGGCGATCAGCGCGGCGATGGCGATTGCCACCACGTTGTTCGTAAAGCCGCCTTCACTTTCCCAATCGATGGCGGAACGGCTCAATAGCAGCATCAATCCAACTGCGCCGCGTAAGATTATTTTTGGTCGCACGGCAGCGGGCAACGATATCCGCTTCTTTGAAGAGCATGACCTGCCTTCGACGAAGAAGGATGGTTACAGCCAGATTGTCGCGCTGGCATCCCACCGCATCCATGCCCTGCGGTCATGGTATGTCGAGGAGCAACTGACGTGGGCCGGTTCAATCACCGGCAAATATCGCGCCGGTGTCCGGTCATTCCGTGCTGTTCTGGAAGGCACCAGCACCAACGGTTCTGCCATTGGTTCTGGGCAATATTGGACCTCGACCGCAACTTTCACGGGCTGTGCCTATGCGGCGATCACGTTCAAACTCGATGGCGATGTATGGGAATCTGGCCTTCCTTCGAAGACCACGTTCGTCGTCGACGGTTGCCCGCTTTATGATCCGCGCCGTGATAGCAGCAATGGCGGCACGGGTGCGCACCGCATCGCCAATCAGGCGACATGGTCCTTCTATGATGGCTCTGTCGAGATAGGGCGCAACCCGGCGCTTGCTCTCGCGACGTATCTGATCGGATATCGGATCAACGGCAAGTTGGTGTGGGGGATGGGCGTCCCATCTGACCGCATCGACTGGGATAACTTTCGCGATTACGCTAATCTTTGCGAAGAACGTGTTGCTCTTCAGGATGGCACGACCGTCCAGCGCTACACCGCTGACGGATCATTCTCGACCGCCGATAGCCACGAAACGATCATTCTTGCGCTGACCGCTGCGATGGGGTCGTGCAAGCTGACTGACGTTGGTGGTCGATACACGATCATTGGCGGTTTTGATGACACGCTCGGTCCGACTGTCGATTTCACCGCTGATCACCTCGTCGCAGCGCCCGGTTCTCCCGCACCATATTCATGGATACCGGTCCCGCCTGCGCGCGAGACTTACAATAT
>ERZ1292629.3388-Hain-H43-01um-R1-3388-length-12335-cov-11_pt1 | contig 12335 bp, 12 predicted proteins | sample MGYA00564399_ERZ1292629 | MGnify/ENA primary metagenome ERZ1292629 (study PRJEB36523, sample SAMEA6512636) | groundwater metagenome | collected 2019-01-08 | study: AquaDiva: Metagenomics assemblies of 32 groundwater samples | reverse complement strand
AACAGAAAATTTATGGTTTCTGTGGTTACGTCTTTTTTCTTTCTCATTGTTAGCGTACTTTCGACAATTTTAGCGATAATTTATGCGACTGAGCAGGCTAGTAGTCCCGTGACCGATTTGATTTTGAGCAATATTCGAGTTTTTGACGTTGATGGTTTCTTTGTTTACGGACCGGTTGTTTTTTGGGTGATTGCAGGTCTTTATATTATTTCCGATCCTAAAAGAATTCCTTTCACATTAAAAAGCATCGCACTTTTTTTGGTAATCCGCTCTTTTTTTCTTACTCTCACTCATATTGGTCCTTTTCCCGCTCGCGTGAACCTTGATATCACCGGTTTTTTTGGAATTTTTAATGGTGGTAGTGATCTCTTTTTCTCAAGCCACACTGGCTTACCCTTTCTTATGGCTTTTGTTTTTTGGGAAAATAAGTACTGGCGGAATTTTTTTGTAGCTGCCTCCCTTTTTTTCGGCGCGATTGTGTTAATGGCGCACCTTCATTACTCAATTGACGTTTTCGCCGCCTTTTTCATTACTTACGCAATTTTCCGCTTAGCTGAAAAGTTTTTTAAGAAGGATCGAAAAGTTTTTTTTACCGGCCTGTCTTGAGTTTTATCGAAGGGACTTGAAAGTGAACGAAATTTAATTTAACTTGATATAAGTATATGGCCCTGTCGTCTAGTCTGGCCTAGGACACAGGCTTTTCAAGCCTGGTACACGGGTTCGAATCCCGTCGGGGCTACGTGGTAGAAAAAATAAAATCGAAAGAAATAAATTGGCGGGCATCGGAATACGAATATTTTGAAAAAAGTCGTGGCTGGTTTTGGGCGGTTGGTGTTATGGCCTCTATTTTAGTTTTGATCGCGCTTTGGCAAAAAAATTTTTTCTTTGCCGTTTTCGTTCTTTTAGCAGTGGCGATGATTTTCTTTTTCAGCCGGCGCCGGCCAGCTGTTATTAGTTTTCGAGTGAATGACGCAGGTATTGGTGTTGGTAAAAACTTTTACGAACATGACCGCTTTGAGGACTTTGCTGTGCGAAGCCGCGCCGGCCATCTCGATGAAATTTTTTTGAAAAAGAAAACCGCGGTTTCTCCTTATCTGCGAATTCCGATTGATTCAAAAATGGGTAAAGAGGTGTGTGATATCTTGAAAATTAAACTGCCGGAGGTAGAATACAAGGAATCTCTAGTTGAGCTTTTTTCAGAGATTTTAGGGTTTTAGATTGCGCCCATCGTTCAACGGACAGGACACGGGATTGCGGATCCCGGAATCGAGGTTCGATTCCTCGTGGGCGCACAAAAAAATAAAACTAGACACAACTTTCTTTTTTATTTAAGATGTTTCTTGTGGTGAGAAAATTTTGGTTAATGCTTTTGGCGCTTTTAGGATTGATTATTATCCTTTTCTCTATCAGCTTGATTGCTTCGAAAAAAGTTTTGGCGCCTGCAACCGAAAATTCAGAATTTCAGGGTCCGCCGGTCGGAAGCGCGCCTTACGTGAATGGCCCGAGCGGTCCGCCACCCAGTAGTTACTAGAATCTAGTGACTAGTAGCTAGTGTAAGCGGGTATGGTTTAGTGGCAGAACACGTCCTTGCCAAGGATGAGACGGCGGTTCGATTCCGCCTACCCGCACCAAATTTATTTTAAGAAGGTGTAAATATATGGATCAAACCAAAAAAGAAAAATTAACTGAAAAAATATTATTGATCTTAAATGTTATATACGAACGTGTTTTTTTAGTTAAACAAAGGAACATAGAAAATAAGTTCAAAGATTTAGAAAATAAGATTGACCAAAGAAATAAAAAATAGTTTTTTCAATGAAAGAGGTTTATAAAAAAGAAGACGAGCCAATTCAAGGCGATAAAAGTTTTAACGTTGAGAGCGTTGTTGATAAAGTAAAAGGGGCAACATCCGAACTTTTAAGAAAAATCAGGCGAATCGCAGAAAAACCTTCTATTACCGAACCAGAACGCACCGAAGCGGCGTCTTTAATCAAGGAAACAGAGCGTTTAGAAAAGGGGTTTAATTTAATTTCCGAAGAACTTACAGCTGCTGGCGCTGAAATTTTGGAGAAGTCAACAGTTAATTGGTCTGATGGGGAAACGATAAAAAATTTTGACATTGATTTAAAGCCGATTAAGCAAATACATTCAGGCGTTAATTCGGTTTTTCTATGTGAGCATCCAAAACACGGAAAGGTCGTCATTAAAATACCTTCCAACAAAGAAGAAATTGATTTTTTAGAGAAAGCGAAAAAAATCCCCGGCGTTGTTCGAATGGTAGAAGATTATGAAAATAAGAAAAATGGCAAAAAAGAGACAGCAATTCTAACAAAGTACATAGAAGGGGCTAATCTTGCTATGGCTATAGAAAAAGAAGGAGGTTGGAGCATTGATAATAACGGCGTAATTTTTCGCGATAAAGAAAAAATAACAACTAAAGAAGAAGTTATTTCTAAACTTAGAGAAACTGTTCTTACATTGCACAAATCGCTAGATCGCGCTTGTTTCGATATTAAGCCGGTTAACATTCTTTTAGACAAAGAGGGGAATCCCTATCTTTTTGATTTTGATATTCAATTCGGAGCATCTCGTGGTCAGGAATTAAGAAAATGGTTTGTTCAAACTTTAAAATACCCCCTCGAATTCTTATCGGACAAAGTGATTGTTGGGCCATTAGAAGCAATAACAGGTTTAATTTCAGGAGAAGGATTCCAAGGTTTCAAGGATTGGTTCAGTATTCCCACTCTTTTCCCTGGAGGAAATTTAAAAAATTTCAGAGAGGATTTTAAAAATTACAAAAAAGACGACCTTGAAGACGTAGAAAATCTTTTTAATTCCAAATATCGCTGTAAAAGCCTGTTCCGTTTTTTACTAAACTTACGTCCGAGTGATAAACGTTGGAATCTATAAAAAGTCCACCCGCACCTGCGTAAAAAAATAATGATTGCTTTTCTTGTGGGATCTTTCTTCGTTTTATTTCTTTTAATTTTCATTGCCTTTCTCGTCACTTCATTTTTCGCTTTTCGGAGCGCGCCGCCAATTTCTCTTACGAAGCGGGCGGCAAAATTAATGCTTCGGGTCGCCGGTCTAAAGTCCGGTGAAAAAGCTTACGATCTCGGCGCCGGTATCGGTAAATTGGTAATTGTCGCGAAAAATGATTTTGACCTAGACATTTTTGGCATTGAATTTTCGCCTTTCGTTTGGTTTGTCGGCCGGCTGAATTTATTTTTTCACGGGTTAAATCAGAAGCAACTCATATTCGGCGATTTTTTTAAAAAAGACTTGTCAAAAGCCGACGTCATTTTTTGTTATCTTGGTGCGGAAACAATGACAAAAATCGCCGAAAAGTTAAAAACAAAAACAAGCGCTCGTCTTGTATCTTACGTTTTCAGATTGCCTGGATTTACGCCGACAAAAATTATTCGGGGAACCGATAACGACTCAGTTTATCTATACGAAATTTCTAGAAAGTAATTTTGAAAAATTTCCGCTTGCCGATTTTCAAAATTTCCCCGCCTTTTAAGTTAAGTTTTTCTTTTGGATTAGTTTTAAGAACACTATCAATTTCCACCGCTTTTTCCAAGATAAGCCGGCGCGCTTCGGTTTTGCTTAAAACGCCGGCTTGGAGTAGCAAGTCAATAAGTTCAATTTCTTTGTTTTTTAGTTTCAATTGGGGAATCTCGCTCGGCGTTTCTTTTTTTGAGAAAGTTTTAATCCAGTTTTCTTCAGCATTTTCGGCTTCTTTTTCGCTGTGATATAAGCGAACAACCTCATAAGCGAGTTTGAGTTTGGCGTCGCGCGGATTTTTTTCCTCGCCAAGCTTTTTCATTTCCGCGAGAACCATATCGGTTGAAAATTCGGCAACTGGCAAAATCGCTTCGTCAGGCAACGCCATTACTTTTCCAAACATTTCCCGTGGTTCGTCATCAAGGTTTATCAATCCGCCCTCACTTTTATTCATTAGTTTTTTCCCCGTTTTTGGATTCTCTAGAAGTTTCGTTGTCATTACGAATTTTTCTTTGTGTTTTAGTTCGCGCATCAGTTTCCGGCCAGCGAGCATATTAAAAGTTTGGTCGGTGCCGCCGATTTCAATATCCGTGTCAAGCGCCACGGAATCATATCCTTGGGTGAGCGGGTAGAGAAATTCATTTAGGCCTATAGCCTTACCTTCATTTTTTCGTTTTTCAAACATATCTCTTTCTTCCATTTGTTGAACAGTAAAGTGTTCGGCGAGCGAAATAACTTCGGCGAAATTCATTTTTTTATGCCACTCGGAATTGAATCTCACTTTCGCGGCGTTTTTTCCGCTAAAATTGATAACTTTTTCAGCCTGCTCTTTAAATGTTTTCAAATTCATTTTTATTTCTTTTTCAGAAAGGGGAACACGCGGCGCGAGTTTATCGGTCGGATCGCCGATTTTGGCGGTGAAGTCGCCGATCAAAAATATAATTTCGTGGCCAAGATTTTGAAATTTTTTTAGTAAAAGCAAGTTAGTGGCGTGGCCAAGATGAAGATGCGGGCCAGTTGGGTCAACACCAAGATAAACGCGCATCTTTTTCCCGCTTCGCAGTTCTTTTTCCAGCGCTTCGCGCGTTGGGTATATTCGGTCCACCGATCGCTCCAGCAATTCGGTTATCTCATCAATCATAGTATTTTTATAATACCTCAAAATTTAGGAAACAAAAAACTCCACCCTACTTAGCGAGGCGGAGTGGTTGATTCATATTATCCCTCGCTTCGTTCGGGATAAATTTTTGCAGACAAAAATTTACTTTTTCGTCTTAATTATCTCATCTACAAGACCGTAGGATTTAGCTTCGTCAGCCGAGAGCCAAAAATCGCGGTCGGTGTCCCGCTCAATTTTTTCAAGCTTTTGGCCGGTGTGTTTAGCGAGAATTTTACTGATCTTGTCTTTAATTAAAACAATATGCTTCGCCGTAATTTCAATTTCAATCGCTTGGCCTTCCGCGCCACCCATTACTTGGTGCAAAAGCACTTCAGCGTTCGGAAGAGCAAAGCGTTTGCCTTTTTGGCCAGCGGCTAAAAGCACCGCACCCATTGAAGCGGCCATGCCAACGCAAATCGTTGAAACATGGGATTTCACGTGTTGCATCGTGTCATAAATTGCCATGCCGGCCGTAACCGAACCGCCGGGCGTATTTAAATAAAGTGAAATGTCTTTTTTCTGATCTTCGTGATCAAGAAAAAGAAGTTGGGCGATAACGCTGTTTGCCACCTCGTCCACAATCGGACCGCCCAAAAAAACAATCCGGTCTTTTAAAAGACGGGAATAAATATCGTAAGCTCTTTCGCCGTAAGCCGATTTCTCAATTACTGTTGGGATTAAATTCATGACTAAGATTTTAGCAGGTCGATTTCGGTCGCGTCAAATTTTTGGGCGTCGCTCACGTTTTGATTGCTTCGCGCGGTTATCCAATCTCCAGCTTTCAAGTCCGTTAGTTTCAAATTAGTAATTGTTGGATTGCCGCTTTTGTCGCGTTTTGTTGCGTCAATTAATAATATTTTTGTTGTGGCGGTCACATTTACAAAACGGATTTGAGTTTTTGGTTTCGTGCCGTCCGTGTGGGGGAGGTAATCATTCGGGTCGCGAATTTCCAAATTAATTGTCGCGCCAACTACATTTTTTATTGTGCCGCTAAAGTTTCGAATATCGGAAGACGGTTTTGGAAAAGCTAAATTCACAATCGGTTCAAGTTTTTGTTCCGTTTTTTTTACGCCGGTTGATTGGCCAAAATAGAATCCGGCGACAATTAAAATAACCACGACTAAAACCCACAAAACTTTTTTACCGTTACTTTCCATAAATCCATTATAACACACTAGTAATGCATAGCATTATAAATTTTACAAAATAGAAAATTCGAGACATTTAAAATAGAAACATAAAGCACCGGCAAAATCGTCTAAGACAAAATCGTCTAACGCCAGTCGCTTCAATTAAATGAAGCGCTATGATATGTTTTACAAGCAAGGATAGGTTAAGTGAAGGCAAAAGAAGCTAAAAACGGCCTGATAAATAAACAATTACTAAATGGTTAGAGTTAATAAAAAATATCTAGAAAAAGAACTTCAAATGTTGGCTTGGCGCAGTTTTCTTGACGCAGTTAAACAATCAAAGTCAGAAGAAGAAATAATTCCGATCGTCAAGAAATTCTTCACGGCTTCCGAAATAACTTTGCTTGAAAAACGTCTTGTCATTCCGATACTTTTGAATCGGGGATTGAGTTATCGGAAAATCGGCGAAATAATTGACGTGAGCCCGGCAACCATAAGTTTCGTTAAACACAATCTTTCAAAAAAACCGGTTATTCATTGCAAGTATGGTTCGTTTGAGAAAAAACCAAGAACGAAGTTCCCGTCTTTGCCGCCCCGCGCCTACCTTCCTCGTCGCCGAAAAAAACCTTAACGCCGACAACGCCTACTCCCGCTTTCAAAATTGGCGAGAAAACCTTTTAATCAGCACCTCATTTAAATGAAGTGATAAGAGATAAAAGAAAATTTTGTAATATAGCCAATCCGCTTTTCCAGTTTTTTATTTTATACAATTTTTATACGCTTTCCACGGAAAACCATTGGCGTTGGCCGGCGAAATTCTTGGTTATTCAGGTGCTTCATTTAAATGAAGCATCGCTAAATTGCAAAATAATAAATAATAAAAGGCAAAACGACAAAGGAAAGGTAAATAAGATTAGGTTTGACAAATAACTATTAAGTATGATATAATTCAAGCAGTTCAATAAAAAATTAATATTTCTTGAAAGGAGTTTCGTTATGAAACGCTTATCTTTTATTATTCTCGCGTTGTTTTTTGTGATTGCTCACTTTACTTTCGCTCAAACTGATACGGTGAACGGCTGGTCTATTTATAGAAAAGACGCGGGCGTTCAAACATCTTCGCGGATTGTGACGGACACAGCTTATGAAGGAACTCATTCGCAATCATTTTTTATTTCGCTCGGCGCGAACGACACGGTTGAATGGCGAAAGGATTACGGTCAAAATTTTGTGACGCCACCGTTTTTCGAAGTGTTTCTGCGACTTAATCAATACTCAAATAATCAATCCGCCGCAATTATGTTTCAGTTTTCACTTTTAAACGGTGACACTCTTTTCCCAATTCAGCGGAGCGGTTTAGGCATTACTGCGTTAGATCAATGGCTAGAAGGCGCTTTAACTGCAGGGTATTATGGTCAACCACCGGTTGAATTTAGCGGCCTCGCCTTAAAGCTTTACTTTAACGGGCCGGGGTCGTTTGGCAAAGCGGAAATATTTTTTGACAAACTTGGATTGTACTATAACCGCGATTCGATTGTTGTGATAGATCGATTTGGTGATATAGTAACCGGCGTTCGTAATTCCAATTATCAAATCGCCGATTACCGTTTAGATCAAAACTATCCAAACCCGTTTAACCCAGCTACAAATATTAGTTATGAGTTGCTAGTTTCAGGTTTTGTAACTTTAAAGGTTTATAATATTTTAGGTGAAGCGGTTGCGACTGTTTGTGAAGGTGAAAAATCGCAGGGTCATTATGAATCAAGGTTTGAGAGTGGTAGTTTGCCAAGCGGAGTGTATTTTTACCGTCTGTCTGTTGCTTCAAAAAACGAAGTATTTACCGAGACGAAACGGATGATTATTTTAAAGTGATTCGCCAGCCGGCGAACATAAGTCCCCAAGCTTTTCTTGGGGACTTTTCTTTAATTTGGTGTGCTATAATAATTCTATGAAACAATTAGAGAAAATTTTCTATCTCTTTTTGGTCGGCGGCCTAATTTTTAGCAGTTCGGCACTCGCAGTTGATCCCCCAACCTTTTTTGGGCCGACTGCGCCTTTCCCGGGCAATAATCTTTCGGCGCCGATTGATACGGGCGCATCAAATCCAACAAACTCACAGACAAGAGTTTCGCCACTTAATTTACAAAACAGTTTAGATTTTAGAGGTGGCAACCTGCAAACAATCATTTTGGATGACGGCCAATTCTTTCAAGCCGCCGGAACTACTTTTTTTCTTTCTAGAACTAACAACGCCGTATTACAAAACACAACCGGCGGGATAGATTTTAAAACTGGCGCGAATGCCGACTCGCGATTTTTCATCGGCGATGACGGATCTATTAAAATTCCAATCGGTGCTGGGGCTGGTAAGATTCTTACGTCGGACGCGGATGGTATTGCCACTTGGCAAGCGCCAGGCGGTGGCCCCGGTGGTTCGGTTTCCGGTGTCGGTACAATAAATAAAATTCCTCTTTGGTCCGCCGCTAATTCGCTCGAAGATTCTGTTATTCAGCAAGCTAGCGGTAATATTGGAATTGGCACTACGCCCGCTGCTGGCACAAAGTTCGATGTCGCAGGTGCCGCTCATTTTACTGGTAGCGCTAAATTTGATTCCACGTTACTGAGATCTACATCAAATAAATATCTTGAAATACCGGAACAAGATAACAACAATGATTTCAAAGGCGCCGCTCAGTTACGAGTAGGTCCTTACATGACGTTAGGAAATTTTGGTCTTGGTAATGAGGATTTTATTGGTACAAATGCCATACTCGATTATTCAAGTTTCGGAAGCGTTGGTAGTCAGGGCGACGCTAATAAATTTATTCCTATCCATAAAGATGGTAAGGGTATTGTAGTTAATCCAAGCTGGGGCGGTTCGTGGAATTTCTACGGCATTGATTGGGCTGGCAGTTCTGCGCAAAAAACTTTTCCGACAGATTTTACTAATATAATGTCGTTACTTAGTAGTGGCAATGTTGGAATTGGGACAAACGTTCCCGAATCCGTTTTAGACGTGCGGAGTAATAATGGAAGTGTGTGGATTGGTAAAGGCGGACTAACCAGTTTAAATGTTCAAGGCGATGTCCGAATTTATTCTCGTTCTGCTGGTGGAACAGAATATAAACTTTTTACAGGTGAAACTCCACCAAACTTTTCTTATAACATTCCATGGACAAGCGGTTCGCGTCCAACTCCAAATATTAATTGGTGGACAACTTGGCTTCCTGATGCCACAAATCGGTTATCGTGTGATACCACCTTTGATTATGCGGATTGCACGTTGTCTGCGTATCCTAGTGACAACCCCGCTTATAAATATGATCTTTGGACTGCCGATGAAGTGCCATCTGGCCAAACCTGCCCTAGCGCAAACTGTTATGTTATTCCGCACGCGTACCAGTACGGAAAGACAGATGCGCCAGGAGGAAGTCTTATAGCTGAAAATATTAATTGGCGTGGTTCGCTACAAGGAGATGGTACTCAAATTAATTTAAAACTTACTCCTAACCCACGAGCTCCTCTACAAGTTAAATATACTGACGATGGGAATGGTGGAAATTCCGGTTACTACGCCGTCTACGCGCCTTAGTAATTTTAATTAATGTGCCAAAATTTGATTCAAAAAAAATACTTATCGCGGTTTCGGCGCTTGTAATTCTCGGCGCGGCTTTTTATTTTTTATACCAAGCGAACCCAGCGTTGTTTATGAGTAAGGAAGCCGAGCGAGCTTGGCGGAACAATCAAGAACAGCAAGTAGCATCTCTTGTTAGAGCTGGGGATTTTGACGCTTGCGCAAATGTGAACTATAAAAGCGCCGATGGCGTTGATTATAAAAATGTTTGCGAGAATAATATCGCTTTGAATAAAGCGATTCAAACTCTCGACCTTTCATGGTGCAAAAATCTAGACGATAAGCTTTTTTTGGTGAATGATTGCGAATTGCAAGTTAGCATTGAAAAGCTTACAAAAAAATTGGATATCAGTTTTTGCAATAATATCTCAAATTCTCAAACAAAGAAAGAATGCGAAGTAAGATATTGGATTTTGAAAGCGGTAGAAAATAATGATGTTAAACTCTGCAAAAACACTACAGAAGAAAGGCAGCTCTCATGTGAAAGTTCTTTTTGGATTCAAAAATTAGTTCAAGATCCTTTAAAAGTAGATTGCTCTAGTACCCCAACTAATCTTAAGAAAGACTGCGAAATGTTAAAAATGGCCAAAAATGAGCCGGACAAGTTTTGTAATAAAATTTTTGACCCCATCCTTCGATCAGCCTGTTCAAAATAGATGAGACAATATGACCCTCATTAAAAAACCTTTTTTTACCTTACTGATTTTAATTATTGGATTAACTTCAATGGGATTTTTTCATTTTGCGCATGCTTTTGGGTTTCGTTTTTGGGAACAATCAAATAATATAACGAGCGGACCAGCGAGAGCAAACAATCTTACGGTTGTTTCAAGCGGTGATGGGGCCGGAGTTTATGTGGTGGGTTATGAAACTGAATCTGGCATAAAACACTGGCGTATTGAAAGAAGAGATTTGAATAGTGGTTCGCTTTGTGATGGTAATGCACGTAATTGTTCCGGTGAAATTTTTGGAATCAATGGTATTGTCACAAGTGTTTTTCCAGGTCTTGGTGATTTAGATAGTCAAGCAAAAGCTATAACTTCCGATACAAGCGGTATCTATGTTACCGGCTACGCCTTTTATTTAACCGCTACCCCAATCACAGTTAAATATGATTTTAGAGGTAATGAGATTTGGAGGCAAAAACCCTCCCAATCTGTTAACACTGTTTATAATGCGATAGCCATTGACTCATCGAATCATCGTTTATATTTAGGGGGGAGAGATTATCCAGGGTTAGTTCAGGTACTTGGGAGAATAAGCGATATAAATACTAGTAACCCAATTTATGATTGGTATAAAAGTATTGCTAGCGAAGACAATGGTAATTCACAACTTAATGGAATGGTTTTTGATGGAATAAATTTATATACTGCCGGATATTCTCAAACTGGGAATGGCGGTTATAATACGGATTGGAAAATTGGTAAGTTAGACGCTAATGGAAATGATGTGACTGGTTGGCCGATAAGATATCAACTATTCGGGCGGCACGCAGATGACGATTACGCGACAGCAATAACCTTAGACGGTTCAGGAAAATTATATGTGGCCGGTTATAGCGGAGCTGATGGTTATTGGGTTACACGCAAACACGAAGCGAGCAATGGTGCGTTAGTAACAACTTTTGGTAATTCGGATACTAATAGCGTGTATCAAGGCATTAATAATTCTGGTATATATAGTCTTGCCGTTGATGATAATGGCAATCTTTATGTGCCAAGCGAAGACTCTGGTGGGGTTTCTACTTGGTGGCTTCTTGAAAAAAGAAGTAACTCGACAGGTGATATAATTTGGTCTCAAAGAGGCGACAAAGTTCCAATTGCAAACCCCGAATTTCCTAATGGTATTAGCGTTGACGCTTCAGGTAATATTTATATGGCTGGTTATGACAATCGAAATGCAAATACTGAGTGGCGAATTACAAAAACCAAGGAGCAGGTTGACGCGAATGATCCTATAAGAGCGGTTAATATATCAAATCTTCGCTTAAGTATTAATTTGGTTAGAGAAAAAAAAGGTCTTTTGCCAAATTATACATGGAATGATAGTGGTGGCGCTCCAACTGCTGGTGGCACGATTAGGGCGAATCACATGAACGAAATGGTTTTGGCTATAAATGAACTTGCTGATCGTTTTTGCGTGAACCCAACATGGACGGATAGTAATATCAATGCCGGACAAACTCTAGTGAGAGCCGCTCAATTTAATGATTTGTCTAATAATCTTGCTAAGTTCGCAGCACTTCCTAATACGGGTTTTGGTAACTGCAAACGAGTATTTTTGTCTAGTTATAGGGTTTCAGGTGATTTGGGTAATTATACTAGCGACGACCGTAATAATCATTCCAATGCGGATGGCGTCAACGCTAGGTGTCGGGATCTTGCAAGTCGCAGAAACTTAGGCGGGGAGTGGAGGGCGTGGATTAGAAGTGATGGTATGGAAATATCAGATAGAATGACGCATTCAAATTATCGGTATGAGCTTTTAGATCATACGGTTATAGCTAATAATTGGGACGACCTTACAGACGGCACATTATTGCACATGATTAATATGGATGAAACTGGGACTACTGTATTATCAGATGAGTTTACGGATGTATGGACTGGAGGTTCTGTTGGTACTATGAGCAACCAATGCACGGCGGACAATATTTTGTTTGGTAGTAGTTGGTGGAGTCACGGAGAAAGCGATGAAGTTGGAGGTGCGGGTTGGTTTGATAATACTAGTTCTGATTGGACAACAAATAATAGTCAAACGTGTGAAAAAGAAGCGCGCTTTTACTGTTTCGAACAATAATTTTTTATCGCAATCTCTATATTTGCTATAATTTAAGTAATGGCGAGGCGAACTTGGATTTTTTTCGGTTTGGCGATTATTTTTAGCGCTGGTTTTTTTGCTA
>ERZ1292629.3386-Hain-H43-01um-R1-3386-length-12336-cov-12_pt1 | contig 12336 bp, 18 predicted proteins | sample MGYA00564399_ERZ1292629 | MGnify/ENA primary metagenome ERZ1292629 (study PRJEB36523, sample SAMEA6512636) | groundwater metagenome | collected 2019-01-08 | study: AquaDiva: Metagenomics assemblies of 32 groundwater samples | reverse complement strand
CAATCTCTCCTTTAATATTCCATAACGGGCATTTTTCTTTATCATAAATTTTGTTAAAGATATTCTCTGTCTCAATTTCAAGTTTTTTATAATCGTTATTATAATAAGAGCTTACAATTAAATCTTGAATTTTTTCATCTTCAAATGGTGTTCTTAAATAATTAATTAAATTAATATTGACATCTCCTGAACTAATTTGATTAATAGCATAAGTTGTTTTACTTACAGAAGACAATAAAAATAAAGCATAAAAAATTGTCATTATTATAACTAGAAAAATTAATGAAAATACGAATGTTATTGCACTTTCTCCTTTTTTCATTTTAATTTTATCATAGCAATATTTAATAATGCAGTTTCAAAATTATTATCCGACTTAGTCAAAACATAATATGTATAATTTGTACAAGTGAAATGCTTTGTATCAAAACAAAAATTAAGTTTATCAGCTATTTTAGGATTTAAATTAATGGTTTTAACATCATTCTTTATTAAACTTAAACTAACGCCTAATTTATCATCAGTCTGAAAACAATTCTCTAAATTAACTTGATTAAATTTCTTTAAATCAATAATTCCAGAATAAATTTTATCATCTTTATACGCCAAACAATCTTCACTATAAACGAACCTCTGTCTTAAAATTATTTGTTGTAATTTATCTATTTCAAAACTTTGCTTTATTGGCAAGGTAATTAAGAAAAAAACAGTTCCAACAACTATCACTAATAAAATTATCCTAGGTATCCAAATTATTAATTCATGAGATGTTTCAAATTGTGCTTTTTTATTCATTTTTTATTTCTAGATAAATATCTTTATCTTTACTAATTTTTAATGTTGAATTAGTTACTAAATTAAGATTAGAATTCAATTGTTTGAAATTTTTGTCTCGTGTAAATAAATAAGTCTTAGGAATTGCTTTGATTAATGAATTAATTTCAACAAGATTTTCTTTTATCACTAAGTTAAGATCATTTAAATTTGGGTAATAAACATTAATGTTTCCCGGGGAACTGTGTAAAGTATCAATGGTTAATCCTAAATCTCGAACAAAATAATCTTCGAAATAAGACTTTTCAGAAACAACGTTTCCTATTATAAAATAAACTACAACTGCTAGTATTAAATAAAAAGCAAATATCAATTGTTTTTCTAATAACGAATCTCCTTTTTTATGCATAATTAATCAAATCTTAAAGAATTTATAATGTTTTTGATATCGGATTTATCAAGAATTCCTTCTCTTTTTTTAATTCTAAATCATACAATTTTTCTTTTGGTTCAGAGTTGTATAATAAAGACTCATTACATGTATTTTTAATCTTAACCTCTAAGGAGAATTCTACACATCTAGACTCGTCTGAATCACAATTTACTGTTAATTCAGCATTTCCCCCATACAATTCTGCAGTCCTATCCAAGTTTGATTTGCATAAACATAAACAATTTTTATCACGACATTTAATTGGTTTTTTAATTTCATCTTTTATGTAATAACTCGTGCAGTTTTTATTCGCATTAGTCTTTTTTATCTCATTAATTTCTTTATTAAATGCTATTAAAATAAAATCTTTATTGCCTAAAAAACCTGAATTTTTTATATCCCCAATACTCATTTTAGTTAAATCTTCAGCTAGTTTGGTAAAATAAAAATAATAAAAATAAACATTACTTTCTTCCTTTGGACCTTGGTCAGAAGTAAATACGTTTATTAAATAAAGTAAAATTAAAGAGAGAACAACTGCAATTAAAATTCCAAAAATTACATTAAATATGGTTGTTTCTACACCATTTTTATTCATTTTCCGATTCCAGGTAAATTACTAACGCTTGTATTTGCATTTGAAATTAAATTTGCAAAACTGCTGAATAAACTAGATATCTGTGATCTAAATGCGATAACAAGAACAATAAGGATTAAAACAGCAAGTATCAAAATTATTATTGTTTGGATTCCAAGTTCCATTCCATTTTTATTCATTTTAAAAAGAAAAAATTAACAAATAATTTGCTGTCCTTGTTTATCTGCGCAAGGTACTCCGAGATTATCTGGGCCGTTCGAATTACCAGAGCCACAGTAATATTTCTTATAAACCTTAGCCTCCCCTTCCATTGTATAGTCTGCTTCTCCATCGCCATCTGCATCTATATTAAAAAACTTTGTACAATATGCTGATCTTGAAGGATTTTGTAAAGTTGCAGATTGGCTGCAATACAATTGACAATTTTGTTCTGCTAATGCTCTGTCTGTGCCAGCTGTTGTCCCGGTAAATATGTCTCTGACTGCTTTAAACAATTTAGATGAACCACCTGTAAAAAATGCAGCTACAATAACTAAAACCAAAATAACTAAAATAGCAATAATGATAACATTGATAGAAAGTTCTACCCCTTTTTTGTTTGTTTTCATATATATTCCCTCTTTCTTTAAGTTTAAATATTTTATTATATAAGCTTTTCTATTACTCTCACTGTCACAATTTCGTGGCTTAAAATAGCTGTCTAATGCGTGGCTTTTTTGGAGGTAGTGTCGCATTGCATTGTTAAGTTGTCGGGACTTTTCTTAATCTTCTAATAATTTTTCCAATTCATTAAATCCTTTAGCTACATATTCGGGCATCCCTTCATATAATTTAGCTAAATCTAAATAGAGCTTTTTGTAAATTTCAAATTGATTCTTAACCGTTTGTTTAGAGGAGGGATAATTATCAAGAGTCCATTTTAAGTTGTAAAACACTTCTGCAAGTCTTTTTAAAAAATTATTTTGAAAATGTTGAATAGATGTAGAACCTGTATAAATATAGATATAACTATTATTGAATTTTTTGAAAGTATATTCATGTGATGTTTTTGAAGAGATGTTTTCTTGCATTAACCTACAAATACTAAACAAATCTTGAATTTTGTTAGGTTCTTTAGAATAATCATACATTGCATCTATTTCCAAAACTTTCGGAAATAAAATATAGCTACTTTTACCATCTTTGCTCTTTTCAAACATTTTTAGAGGTTCTTCTCTTTTCTCAACAAGTTTAACGTATATTTTTTTAACATCTCTAAGTTCAGAACTTGAAAAATAATCGCATAGATACTCTCCAGCATATATTATAATTTTTAAGTTCTTTTTATCAATAACACCCACAAAAAAAGGTATTTCCAAGTTGCCTAAATAAGATATCTTATTTGTTACATCTATTTTATTATCTCCCTTGCTCTTGATTTGAATAGCGAAAGAACTATTGGGATGCAGTTCATTCTTTTTAATTTTAAATAAAGTGCAGAAAAAATCTGAGCCTAAATCATCGGATATTGTTGATGGCTTTGCTATAAATGAAAATTTGGATAATAGAAATCTGGCTATATTCTCGCTCTGCCAACCTTGTCTAAAACTATGTAAATGAGGCATCAAACTTACAAAATTCTCAGATATATAAACTTTCTATTACAGCTCTTTGTCTTAAACTCGGTTGATGGCTCTCTATCTAATCCTCGTGACCTCATCTGTCATTTTTAATAAAAAATTCAAAATGTTGGTAAATTATCTAAATTATTTTTCCATTCCCCATCTTTCCAAGTTCTTATAAATTTCTTACCTTCTCTTGGGTATAGTTTAACTTCAACTTCAGTAGCTCCTTCTTGAACTACAAAAAAACCCTTACTTTCCTCAATCATTTCTACCACTTCTTGTGTCGAAAACTCACTACGCATAGTTTGCACCCTTGTTATATTATCATCCTTATCTTTCCTTACTCTTTGGATATAATATTTAGCCATTTTTACCCCCTTTCTTATTAATCAATTTATAACTAATAAACTTCCCAGAATAATATGATTAAAGCCTTTATAAATATAATTTATTGGGGGGTTGTTAAGTAATCGTGGCTTGATATTTGGTGTTAAGAAGCGTGGCTTTTTCAAACCAAATGTTTAAATATTCTAAAATCTTATATATATAAAATGGAGAGGCATATTGTTATTTGTGGTGATTCTCGTTCTATGAAAGACGTGAAGGATAAATCAGTTCATTTAATTATCACTTCACCACCTTATAACGTAGAAAAAGAATATGAAAATTTTAAAGATGAAAAAGAATATTTTAAATTTTTAGGACAAGTATTAAAAGAATGTTATCGTGTTTTAATAAAAGGTGGCAGATTAGCTATAAATGTTCCTAATGCAGTAGCTTCTAAAACAGACAGAATTAAATTTATTAGTCCAAAAATAAGTCAAATTTGTAAAAAAATCGGGTTTAAAGAAAGAGAATGGATTTCTTGGGTAAAAGGAAAAAGTGAAACACATTTTCAAGGTAATAATACAGCTTGGGGTTCTTGGATGTCGCCATCAAATCCCTATATGAGACCTTTATCAGAAAGTATTTTGATATTCTCAAAAGGCTCTCATAAATTAATTGGTGATGCTAAAGATATTGACATTACAGCAGAGGAATTTAAGGAATGGACAAAAAATGTTTGGTTTATTCCAAATGAATATAGTTCAAATCATCCTTGCGTTTTTCCAGAAGAAATGGTTAAAAGATTGATAAAACTTTATACATATAAAGGAAATACTATATTGGACCCGTTTTTAGGTAGCGGAACAACTACGGTTGTAGCCAGAAAATTAAATAGAAATTCCATTGGATATGAAATAAACCCTAAATATATTACTGATGTTAAAAATAGATTAAATTATAATCAAAAAACATTAACTAATGACGAGGTAATATTAAGAGATGAAATCCAAATTTCTCACAAATCCAGAAACCGTTGAGATAGTAAAAAAGCTTCTCAAAGAATCTGATAAAGTTGATTTAGCAGTTTCTTATTTAAAAATTTCTGGTTATAAACTTATTGAAGACGAAATAATCAAATTAGTAAATAAGGGTATTAAAATAAGGGCGATTGTGGATTTAGATTTAAATTTACAAATAACAGACATAGAACCTATAATAAAGATTAAAAAACTTGGTTCAAATATTGGAATAAAAGTATATAAAACAAATAATAATAACTTTCATCCTAAACTTTATATTTTTTATAATGGCGATAAAGTTTCTATAATTATAGGTTCTTCTAATATTACGCGGGGTGGTTTAATTAATAATATTGAAGCAAACCTTTTTATTGAATCAGAAAAAGATGATGATTTAGTTAAAAATATTATGGATTATTTTAATATCTTATGGGGCGATTCATTAATTCCAGATGATATAGAATTATCAAGCTATGATGAATTAAGAAAGAATAGAAAAAAAACCGAAGTAAAAATAAAAAAGAGTCCTGCTTATAAAAAGTTAAGTGATTTTATTACTGCTAAAATAAATAAGATTAAAGAAAGTGAAAAGAGAAAGTATTGGTTATTCCCAAAAAGAACTTTTAAACAAGAAGAACTAAAGAAATTTGAAAAATATGATGGTTTAGAATGGAAGGATGTAAAAAAGGATTTGATGACAGAATTAAAATTAACTCAACAATCCGTTGGAACTATGGAAGCAGAATATGAAGATTTTGGTTTTTTAGTAATAGGAATTAAAAATAATAAAAGTATTTTAGAATTAACAGATGTCGGAAAAGAATATCTTAAATCAAACAAACCAGAAGAAATTATTTTAAAACAATGCCTTAAATGGCAATTTCCTAATCCAGAGCAAAATAAAGTTGGAGGTATACGGGTGTTTCCATTTGTTTTGATTTTAGGAGCAATTAAAGAATTAGGTTATTTAACTAATGAAGAGATTGCTTTATTTTTATTTAAAGTTGAATCTATGAACCAAGATGATTTTGATGTATTAATAAGTAGGATAAGAGATTATCGTAAGTTAAATGATGAAGAAAAAAAGAATAGGTATGGCGAACCTTTACTACAAAATATGAGATATTTAACCTATATCTCAACCTTCTTTATTCAATCTGATATTATTCAGAAAGATAGAAATAAATTATTGATTGATAAAACAAAAATGAATAAAGCAGATAATATTTTAGGGGAATACAAAGATAAACAAGTTAAAGATTACACTTTAGATGAATATCATAAACATATGGGTTCTTTATAATTATTTTTTAATTATTACAAGGCTTTCTCTTAATAAATCCTTATTAATAATATTATTCGTTTGTTGAGAACTTGTTCCTAAAATTCTGCTTACCTCAATTTTTATTTCTTTAAATCCTATTTCTTTCGAAATATCAGCTAAAATTAAATCAGTTGGAAGGGGGGTGTTTCCATAAGAAGAATTTCCTATAACAATTACACAATAAGAATTATTCTTTAACATTTCATATACTCCTCTTAAAACTTTATACATACCTTCAAAATATGCTCTAATCATTAAAGGTATTCTACCATCCCATAATTCTTGATTTTCTATTAATCTTATATAATCTTCAACTAAATGATTTTTATAAAAAATATCTCTTTTTCTTAAATTGTTTAGATGAGAACGCAAGGTTTTATTTCTTAATTCTTTCATATCTTGATAATCTTTAACAAAATCACCTATCCAAAGCTCAACTTTATAAACTTCTGTGTAATCAAAACAATTTAGATAAGGTGGAGAAAATACACTAAAATCTACTTTATTTTTAAATTTATTTAATTGTTTATCTTTAATTAATAATTCTTTTAATTTTGTAGAATCATCATTAATAAGAATGTATTTTACTTTGTTTTTCTCTCTTATTTTAATGTCATTAATCATTTTTTGTAATTTCTTTAAATAAGTTTCTTTAACTAATTTAGGAATCTTATTTTTTGGGTATCTTAAACCATTTCCATCTTTTTTAGAACTACTAATTTCTTCAAGAATGGATAATAAAGCGATTTTAAAGAACATTTTTATATTATCATCTTTAATTTTATTTATGAAATCCTTATAAGTTAATATTAAATCTAATCTCTCGTTAAATAATTTATTGATGATAGATAGTTTTGGTGCATTTAGATTATTTTTTAATTTTATATTTTTAATCTTTTTATAATAATACTCTAATTTATCTATATCATAATTAGCTAATTTTGATTTCATTAGAAAAAATAAAAAGGGATTAATTTCTATGCCTATTGAATTAATTCTTTGCTCTTGAGAAGTTAGTAATGTAGTTCCACATCCCGAGAATACGTCTAACACCCACATTCCTTTTTTAATATTAAATCTTTTGAATAAATTATTTACAAGTTCAGAAGAATAACCTTCTTTTAAATAAAACCAATTATGTATATCCTTATTTAAATTATTTTTAAAATTAACATAATTAGAATATTCTTCTTTATTAATTAATTTAAAGGATTTCTCTTCATCTCTAAATTTATTTAATAAAACCTCTTTTTGCACATCTCTTTCTGAAAGATTGGTGTATATATTATTTTTCATTTTTAGACCTTAATAACTGAAGTTTATTATCAAAAAGCCAATTCAGAATAATTTGTTTTCCAAATTTCCCTTTCCCCATATTCCATTTTTTAAAAGCAATTTTGTATAACTCGTATTCTTCTGGCTTAAGGGTAATCATTATTCTTAATTCCGATGGTGATGGCATTTTATGTTGCACCTTTAACTAATAAGTGTTGCACTTAATGGATAAAGGTGTTGCACCTGTTTATAAGCTTTTTGATTAAAAATTTCAAACCGAAAGGTTTATATAGTTAATACTCCCTAATAAATAATACATTAAAAAGCTTTAGGAGGTTAATATGAAAATAAAAATACCTGTTCAAGAAATTCAAAAAGAAGATATTTGTAGTAAGGTGGAGAATAAATTAAAATCGGATAAAGGAAATGCATATACAATATCTGGCTTAATGATAGAATTATTTAAGGTAAAAAAAGAAGATATAAATAATAAACCTTTTTCAAATTGGAAAAAGGGATTGCCTACGATGTATAGTAGAATAAGTCGTTGTTTAAGAAGATTAGAAGGTTTGGGTAAAATAAATTCAAGAAAACACGAAAAGGCTTTTGTTTATTGGTGGGTAAAAGATTAAAAAATATGGTGGGCATAAAGCCCACAGGAGTTCAAAATGTCCGTTCAAGAACAAATTAAATCCATAGAAAATAGTAAGGAATTAGATTATAAAAAACTTTCTAAAGATAGAGACGAGAGAGCGAAATTAATTCTAAATCAAAGTAAGCCAGAATTAATTAATGAGAATACTTATTTAGTGCCTTCTCAATTTGACAGCTGTAAGAAGTATAAAGTAACCCATTTAGATAGTTATTCTTGTGAATGTAAGGATTTTGAAACAAGATGTAAAGGTAATGGCATTTATTGTAAGCATATTAAAGCAATACAATTCTTTTTAGCTTTTAAGAATAAAGTTGAGATTGATGATTTAAATATTGAAAAAGAAATTAATAAAGAAAGTTGCATTTATTGTAATTCTGATAAGATATTTAAGAGAGGCACAAGAAAAACAAAGATAGGAATAAAACAAGTTTATTGCTGTAAGGATTGTAAGAAAAGATTTGTTTTAGAGCCAATCAAATATATTAAGGGTAATGCTAAATTAATTTCTTTAGTAATGAACGATTATTTTAAAGGACATTCTTTAAGGGATATACAAGATAGTATATTCCAATTTTATAATTTAGAAGTGACCCACGAAACAATAAGAAGATGGATAAGGAAGTTTTGTGGTTTAATGGCTAATTACACAGATAAATTTAATTCTGATTTAAAACTTGGCGATAATTGGTATATTGATGAGCAAGTTGTTAAGGTTAATAAAAACACGAATGAAAAATGGGTTTGGAATATATTAGATGGTAAAACTCGTTTCTTAATTGCCAATAATGTAACTAAATCAAGATACAATAAAGACGCCGACGCAATATTAAATAAAGCAAAAGAAGTAACTCATCAAAAACCAGAAACAATTTCAAGTGATGGATTACACGCTTATATGAAGAGTATCAAAAAAGCATATCCAAGTAAAAGACATTTTTCTGGATTAATCAGAGGAACAGAGCATATAAGAAACGCTGGAATTTCAAAGAAAGAAAATAATAATATGGTTGAGCGTTATCATAACGAATTTAGAGAATTTGAGAAAATCAGAAGAAATTTTAAGAGGCTAAAGACATTAGAAGAATGGAATGAAAATTATAGATTATACCATAACTTCATTAAAAAGCATATGGCTTTAAATAATTTAACACCTTCACAGGTAGCTAACATAAAGTTACCCTTAGAAAATAATAGATGGTTAAGCTTATTGAAATTGAGTATAAAGAATACCAATAGCTCTCTGTCACAAACTCGGTTGATAAAAAAGGTGTCTAATTCGGTTGATAAGTGGATTTAATGAATAATATGATAAATAAAGAATATATATATATAGTAGCAAAATTAATTCCAAAACCTATAAGAAAGTTAATTAAAAAATTCTATGCCCCGATAATTCCGCAAACATTAAAAGTTGATTATGGAGAAAGATTAATGCCAGAAGAGAATGAAGCATTTATGTTAAGTAAATTAAAAGAAATTCTTAATAATAAAATTAAAGGTGATTTAATTGAGTTTGGTGTTTATAAGGGTGGTTCAATAATCGCTTTTGCTAAACTCTTAAAAGAATCAAATATTAAAGATAAGGTTATTTATGGCTTAGACACTTTCGAGGGTTTACCTGAATTAAGTGAGAAAGATAAAATCCCAAAATACTATAAAGATGCAATGCCAAGAAATTATATTAATAAAGTAAAGGAAGTTTTAGTTAAAAATAATGTTGATGATATAATATTAAAGAAAGGTTTATTTAAAGACACAATTCCTAATTTAAAAAATAAAAAATTTTGTTTTGCTTATGTTGATTGTGATTTATATGAAGGGACAAAACAAGCTTTAGAATACTTAAAGCCAAGAATACATAAAGGCGGAATTATATTTATTGATGATTATACGAGTTCAAATTGGATTGGAGTTAAGAAAGCTGTTTTAGAAGTTCTATGTGAAAAGGAAATTAAAGAATTTAAAGGACAGGCGTATTGGACTAAAGCTTAAATCAACCGAATGTGACAAAAGTTCAAGAAGTTAAGAAATCAACCGAAGATTAGACAGAGAGACCAATAGAAAAACTTATTAAGTTAGAACCTTTAGGGGTTATAATGGTTATAATAAAGGTAAAGGTAGAAGATAAAGAAAAAGTTTTTGCTATTCTATTAACTAATGGTAAATTTATGGGGCTTTCTGATAATAGATTTAATATTATCGAGAATGAAAAAGAGGTTTTGAAAAGACTTAAAGATGAGGGAATAGAAGTAGAAGTTCTATAATAAAATGAAATTATATAGAATTTTTATCCCAAAAACTTTTAATGATAAAACCAAGATTCCATTTAAAAAAATTCAAAAAATTGCTGAAGAAATAGAGGAAAGGTTTGGGGCATATTCATTAGACCCATTTGTTCATCTGCCAGTTGTTCAAGGTTCTTGGAAAGGTAGTGGTGGCTTAAAATATGAAGAAGAACATTTTCTTTTTGAATTATTTTTAGAAGATACCTTTGAAAATAAAAAATGGATAACGGCTTATAAAGAGATGATAAGACAAAATTTAGAGCAAAAAGAAATTTTTATATTAGAAATAAATGCTGAAGTTGTATAATAAAGCCCCGAATGTGACAAATTTTAAAAAAGGTATTAAAAGCCCCGAAGATTAGACAGTGAGCTATTACTCTTTAAACTTTACATATTTTAATCACTTTAGTTAAATCAAAACTTGTTGAAACCAGACATATTTTACTTGATTTGTATATGGCTGGATTTTTATGAAATCTAATATCCCTAGCCAAAAAACCGATTCCTACTAAATTTTTATCAATTCTTGGTAGGTCTTCATCAAAATTTATTAAAACTGGGTTTTCCACCACAAGTTCTTTTGTGTAATAACAATTAAAATCTTTAATATCTTGTTTATTCATTGTTATTTTGTTATTATCCTTTACATTAATTAATTTAATCTCATTATTGTTTATTTCTAAAGTATAGACATTACTAAATCCAGATAAAGATGTGTAACATAGACAATTATTGTCTTTAGAATTTTTACATGCTTTAATATCTTTAATAAAGGTTTCAAAACTGGACTGGGCATCTTTGTTTAGTTGCGAATAATCAACTTCTGTTATATTAATTAATCCAAAAACACTTAATGCACTTTTTCCAGCATCCCACAATAATCTTCCACCACCGAGAATTAATAACACAAGGACAATTAAAATAAGTAAAATTTTTGTTAAAGTTTCTATGAACGAGCCTTTTTTATTCATTTTCCAAACCTTAATATATTTTTTATTGATTCTATTGTTGTGTTAAGTTTATCACGAAATAAATAAACTATAGCAATTATAATTATAAGAAAAAACAGAACAAGAAGTATTTTAGCTATCTCTTCCCAACCAAGCTCTCCTTTTTTAAACATAAACTTAATTAAGTAAGTTAATATTTAAATCTTTACTTATTCACGAAGCTAAGGGGTTTCTTTTCTGGATTATAATAAATTGAATCACATCTATCAATTGTTTTATAATCTTGAGAATAAGTTAACCATAAGGAAGGATAGAGTATACTTCCATCTGCTAAAAGAAATGCACCTGTTCCTACAGAAACAACGGCTAAAGCCCCCCACGGGCTCTTGGCGGCAGCACGGGCTATCGAACCACCGATAAATGGGGTTTTAGTCCCCAAGAAGCCTATCCCAACTGTTGTTAATGCTTTTTCAACTACACTTAATATACACTCTCTTATTCCTAAGCTACATTGGCTTCTTTTGTTTACAACAAACATTGTATAAAAATCATTATTAATTGGGATTTTAATATTATCTCCAAAATCAATTTTTGCACGATCAGCTTTAATAAAAAATTCAGCATAGGTTTGTTTGCTATTTGGTGGATTATAAGCACTTAAGTAACTTTCAAAATCATCGACGTCTATTTCCTTAATCTGTTTTTTAACTTCATTATCAAATTTTATCTCACTGCATATTCTACAATGTGTATTGCTAGAACCCCAATCAAAATTTGAATAAAAATTTGCTTCTCCTTGTCCATACTGATCCCAACAATTATACATATTTTGCGCTAATTTTTCATAAAGGTCATTTTTACTTGATATTGATTTAATTGTTTCTTGGGTTGTAACACAGGGTGAGCTTTCTTCGGCATTACCCGCAAATTCTTTTAGATAAGCAACGCTATTTCTAGCAACCCAATTTTGGCAAGCTGCTTTATTCCCTGTCCCATATAAAAAATCACCCAAATTAACAAAAATAATCCACAATAACGCAATTATAAGTATGGCAACTATCAATTTACCAACGGTTCCAAAGTCAACTGCTT
>ERZ1292629.3385-Hain-H43-01um-R1-3385-length-12337-cov-4_pt1 | contig 12337 bp, 14 predicted proteins | sample MGYA00564399_ERZ1292629 | MGnify/ENA primary metagenome ERZ1292629 (study PRJEB36523, sample SAMEA6512636) | groundwater metagenome | collected 2019-01-08 | study: AquaDiva: Metagenomics assemblies of 32 groundwater samples | reverse complement strand
TTTTGGGGGTAAAAACGAATTCACGATTTCGCATTTTGGGGGAAGAAAATTTTTAAATCATGAAATCCATAAGATTTAGGCCATAGAAATTGAAATTATTTCCATAATCTTATATTATTTAAGTAGATGAACAATTCAAAAATTGTAGAGTGGGTTCTGAGAATCGCGGTCGCCGGTGAATTTATCGGCCACGGCGTTTTCGCGCTTCAAGGTAAAAACCAATGGATTGGTTGGATTGGCCAGCTCACCGGAGCGGAAATCGGCGCAGCGGCAACTCTCCTGACGCTTATCGGTCTGACGGATTTGCTCGTTGCGCTGATTATTTTAATCCGGCCGGTGCGCGTTGTGTTGCTCTGGGCCGTATTCTGGGGATTTTGGACCGCGCTTATCCGTCCTTTAGTCGGAGAACCGATCTGGGATTTTATTGAACGTTGGGCAAACTGGGGCGCGCCGCTTGCTTTGCTGTTATTTCTTGGCTGGCCAAAGATATTAAAAGAGTGGTTCAAATAAAATGAAGAAAATTAATTTAATTCCGGTTAACGGTTTATAATCTTATTCAAAATCTCCTTCACTTTTTCCAAACTATCCCAGTCATAGATTGAGATCGGGAGAACATTAAGACGCGCTTTTTTAAGGGCGCCGCTTTTTTTCCGGAGGGTTTTTGTATCCGCCATGTCGCTTTTCGTGAGAAAAACATACTCGGTTTTCTTGGTGAGTGAAATGTGATATTTTTTTAACTCTTTCCGAACGGTTCGGTAGTCCTTGATTGGCGTATCGGACTCGGCGGAAATGAAATGAAAAAGTATTTTCGTCCGTTCAATGTGGCGGAGAAATTTTATCCCCAGGCCCTTGCCGGAGGAGGCGCCCTCAATCAAGCCCGGGATATCGGCGAGAATCAACTCGTAATACGCGCCGAGATTGGGTTCCAATGTGGTGAATGGATAATTCGCTACTTTGCTTTTAGCTTTCGTGAGCTCGTTCAGCAAGCTGGACTTGCCGACATTCGGCAAGCCGATGAATCCCACGTCCGCTATCATTCTCAATTCCAAGCGCAGGGTGAAAACTTCGCCCACCGCGCCCTCATTGAATTGCGTGGGGCTGGTATTTACGGCGGAACGAAAATGAAAATTGCCCTTGCCGCCGCGCCCGCCTTTCGCGACCAAAATTCTTTCGCCGATTTTCACTATCTCCGCGTCGGCGCCGTTTGTTAAATTGTGGATTACGGTTCCCACCGGCACTTTCAAAATCAAATCGCTGCCGGTTCGGCCGTCATTATATTGTCCCTTGCCGTTCTCGCCGTTTTCCGCGGCGAATTCTTTTTTGTAGCGAAACTGGTTCAGAGCGTTCAGATTTGATGTTCCTTCAAAGAATACGTTTCCGCCATTCCCGCCGCGCGCGCCCGTGGGCCCCAGTGATTTCATATTCTTGTTGAAAGCCACCGCGCCCCGCCCGCCATTCCCGCCCGAGACCTTTATTGTCGCATCATCGATAAGCATGCGGTTTCATTGTAAATGCTCATGATATTTTTAGCGAGTTTGCTTTTTGGTATTTTCGCGTTAAACTAGACGAGACAATGGTCAAGGAGACGGATTTAATCAAAGAAAAATTGGATTTGGTTGATTTTCTCCGGTCCTACCTGACGCTCTCGCCGGCCGGAAAAAATCTGAAAGCGCTTTGTCCTTTCCATCAGGAGAGGACGCCGTCTTTTATGGTCTCGCCGGAAAGAAAAATGTGGCACTGCTTCGGTTGCGGTTTGGGCGGCGATATCATCAAGTTCGCGATGCTCTACGAGCATCTGGAATTTCCGGAGGCCTTGAGATTTCTCGCCGAGAAAGCCGGTGTCGCCATTCAAACATTAAGTCCCGCCCAGCAGAGAGAGTTCGGGATTTTATATGACCTTCACGAGGAAGCCAAGAATTTTTATAAGAATGAACTTTTAAAAAACCCGGCCGCGCTGAAATATCTGAAAGAACGAGGACTCGCGCCCGGGACGATTGAGGAATTTGATTTGGGTTTCAGCCCGGGCGGAGAAACCTTAACGGTTCATCTTTTGAAAAAGGGACGCGCCGTGGGTGATTTGGTGAGAGCCGGTCTGGTTCAAAAGAACACGAGCGGACTCTATCGCGACAAGTTTTTTGAACGGATTATTTTCCCGATTGCGAACCAGGTGGGGAAGATAGTCGCTTTTACCGGCCGGCTGACGCCGGAGGCGGAGATAAAGTATAAGGACTCGCCCACGCCACCGCCGAAATACCTGAATTCTCCCGAAACGCCGATTTTCAACAAATCCCGGATGCTCTACGGTTTCAATAAGACGAAGCAATTCATAAACGAGAGCCGCGCGGCGCTTTTGGTGGAGGGCCAGATGGATTTTTTGGGCGCCTGGCAGACGGGCGTGAAGAATCTGGTCGCGATCTCGGGCACGGGGCTCACGCCGTATCATCTGGAAAAATTGCGTCGCTTCGCGGATACCGCGCTTGTGAGTTTTGATAACGACGCGGCGGGACTCAAGGCCCTGGAGCGCGGTCTGGACAACTTCAACAAATTTGATTTTCACGTGAAGGTGATAGACCTCGGCCGGTTCAAAGACCCGGCCGACGCCGCCCAAACCGACCCGAATTTCCTGAAAGACGCGATTATCTCGGCTAAACCGGCTTTTGATTACATTTTCGGCGTTTACTTCGCGCCGGACGTTTTTACCGAAGACATCCCCAAACGGAAAAGAATAATTCGCCACCTGCTCGGAATGTTGAAACCGCTGAAGAGCGCGGTGGAGCAGAACATCTGGCTCAAAGAACTCTCAAAAAAATCCGGCATCTCGGAAAACGCTCTGGCGGAAGAACTCGCCAATATGAATGAACTGACTTCCTTTGGGGTTGAGGAGGAGGCGGACACGGCCGGCGCTTCCCTGCCGAATTATCCGGACGCGGTGGCCCGGCGGCTCATATCGCTCGCTTTGACAAAAGAGAAATTTTTAACTATCTTAAAAGCCAATAGCCAGCTTTTGCCGCCCCTTTATCAGAAAATATTGAGCAACCCCGCCGAGGAAACGCGCGGTCTTTTGGAGCTTCAATCATCTTACGAATTCGCGGGCGCGAGTGAAGATAGGTTGGAAAAAGAATTCCGGGATTTGATAAAACGGCTGGAGGTAGTGGGTCTGAAAGAGCGCCAGTCATCGCTCAAAAAGGCAGTCAGGACGGCGCAGAGCGCCGATAACGAAGAATTCGTGAATCAACTCCTCGGCGATTTTTCGGATGTGACCAAACGCCTTAATGACCTCACGAAATAGATGATATTACTAGATAAAAACATGAATCAATCTCGCGGCGCTTGCCCGAATAGAGCGGGGCTATTCGCCCTCGCGCCGCAGTTGACATTCAGTCGCAAAATAAGGGCGGGGTGCTTATGTTTGCAGCTAAATTTTCTGCGCTGCGAACGGAGCTTGAAAATTTAGGCAACCATGGCAAAAAATAAAAAGATAAAAAAGGTTAAGAAAACGAAGAAAAAATCCGCCAAGAAAAAAAAGATTGTATTGAAAGAAAAGAAACTGAATGTCCCACCGGAATATGAAGACGGCCTCAAGGAACTTATTCGCCGCGGCCGGAGCCGGGGTTTTATCACCGACGCCGAGGTTTTGAATTATTTTCCGAACATAGAAAAGAACCTCGCTTTTTTGGAACGGGCCTACACCAAACTGGAAGAGCACGGAATTAAAATAAAAGAAACCAGTTTATTCATTAAAGACACTAAGCTGGAGGAAATTTCTTTGCAGGAACTCAAAGAAGCCACTCGGTTTGACCAAACGTTGCCGGACGCCGTCCAAATGTATCTGAAAGAAATCGGAAAAACGCCGCTCTTGACCTCGCAGGAAGAAAAGGATTTGGCGAAAAGAGCCGAGAAGGCGGACGAAGCGGCCCGGAAGCGGCTCATTCAGGCCAACTTGCGGCTCGTCGTCTCCATCGCCAAACGTTACGTGAATCGCTCCCATCGTTTGAGTATTCTGGATTTAATTCAGGAGGGGAATATCGGCTTGTCGCGGGCGGTGGACAAATTTGATTACCGGAAGGGCTTCAAATTTTCCACTTACGCGACTTGGTGGATTCGGCAAGCCGTCACCCGCGCTTTGGCCGATTATTCGCGCACCATCCGCATCCCGGTTCATATGGTGGAAACGATTACCAAATACACCCAGACCAAGCGGCAGTTGATGCAGGAATTGGGCCGCGAACCCTTGCCGGAAGAAATCGCGACCGAGATGGGGATGGACGTGAAAAAAGTTCACTACATTCAGAAAATTTCACAGGAAGTCGTCTCGCTTGAGGCGCCCATCGGCGACAGTGAAGATGATTTAACTCTTTCGGATTTCATCAAGGACGAACAGAGTTTGAGCCCCGACCAACTGGCGAACCACGCTTTATTAAAAGACCAGATAAAAGAAATTCTGTCGGATTTAACCGAACGCGAACGGAAAATCTTATCAATGCGTTTCGGTTTGGAAGACAACATTCCCCATACTTTGGAAGAAGTGGGAAAGGTTTTCGGCGTCACGCGCGAGCGCATCCGGCAGATTGAAGCCAAGGCGCTGGATAAAATCCGCCAGCACGATAAATCCAAAAAATTGGAGGGTTATTGATTTAGAGAATTCTCCTTCAACCACCGCTCTTATGTATAAGAGCGGTGGGATGTTGACGAAAGTTGAGGTGGATACAGGCGGGGCGAACTCGCTCTCTTGTCGGGCCAGGCAGAATTGAACTGCCGCTATACCCACCCCAAGGGTACGGACTACCACTATCCGATGGCCCGATTATTTCAACCCCGCTCGGCGGCGCTTTCCATTATTTGAGTTTTTTAGTCAGAGTCCGCAGACACTTTGCGCAAACATACGAACGTTTGCCTTTAATCAGCAAATTCGTCCACTGCAAGTTCGCCCGTTTTTTAGTCCAAGCAGTGGGATTGTAGTGGCCGCGGAGAAGTTTTCTAGTTCCGCCCATTATAAATGATTTTTTACATTTTTCGCACGCGCGCATGATAGTTAAAAGAATAGCGGACTATTTTTTTTGTGTCAACTCAGTCAGTTACCGATGCGCCCGGTCAGTACACGGGTTTGACATAAATCTTATACTATGATACAGTGTTTCCAGTATATTTAATCCAAGTCCAGGGCAAAAAGCGCCTGGGCCAAGAGGTTATGCGATGTTGCTCAATTCGTCCAGTCCAGTTACAAATGGCAGATTTGAAATAGTTTTGCCGCCGGGCGTAACTGTTGAACCGAACGGATTGACACAAACGCTCTTCCGTGAGCGTTATGATGAAAATGGGAAAATCCTCAATGTGGCGTTTGCTGGTACTATTCCGGATGGGTCGCTCTTTACACTTCGAGGCGCGAATGCTTCAAGTGCAAAAGTAACTGGCCGTGTGAACGGCGTCACGGTAGAAATTCGGAAAGTAGAGATCGCCACTAGTGTGGAAAGTAATGTTTCCCCGCCGATGAATTTCGCCCTCGACCAAAACTACCCGAACCCCTTCAATCCGACGACGACTATCGTGTACAACCTGCCCGTTGTGGCCAGTGTGAAACTGGAAGTTTTCGATCTCACCGGCCGAAGCGTAAAAACTTTGGTCGATAAAACTGAATCTGCCGGCAGCCACACGGTCGCGTTCGATGCTTCGGGCCTTGGTTCCGGAATGTATTTCTACCGGATTCAGGCGGGAACATTCTCCGCAATGCGGAAGATGGTCTTTCTAAAGTAGTATGGTTGGAGGGTGGTATCTTTGAAGACACCACCCTATAAAGAGAGGGGAAGTTCACAGAACAAAAACCCATCAGTCAATATGACGATGGGTTTATTTTTATAAATTTTGTCGGGTGGACTCGATTTAAAATTGAGTTTTAACCCACCGTCGTTTCTTTGTAGGTGCCCGTACCGAAGTTTATTTCGTAGAAGTTCGGGTTGTCGCCCTGGCCGACCTGGAGAATGACCGTATTTTTGCCCGGGTCCGCCTGGAAGGTAATCGTGCCGGTCACGACGCTCTTGGGCGGCATTGAATTGAAGACGGCACTGACATTAGTCGGGGTCTGATTACTGGAATCCAAACTCACATACTGAATGAAACTGGCCGGGTCAATGGCGCTGTAGCTCGTCGCTTGATTCGTGAAGGCCTTGAGCAGGAGCAGAATCGCGCCGTCGGATTTTTTTGTGACGCTTTCAATCGTAATGGTGGCGGAAGTTTGCGGCTGGAGAGTGGGGCTGGAATTGACGCTGAAAATTATCCCCGTGGGAACGGTGATATCACTCGCGGTTTGGCTGGTGTTCCCGGTATTTTGATTTTGAGTGTTCGTTTGAGTTGGGGTTAGCGTTGGCGGAGTGGAAACGGGAGAGGTCACACCGCTGTTTTTGGAAAGAAGCTGGAGGTTGAGCTCGTTATTTTTCACCTCGGCGCTCAAACTGCCTAATTTATCAAATACAAAATAAAAACCGCCCAGTACCAAAAAAGCCATTATGACCATAACCAAGTAAATTGACCCTTCATTTTTCATGTCTTTCATTATAGCATTAAAGGGATGAATTTTGAATTGGTCATTTTTCAAATTGTCGTTTTGGTCTTCTCGGTGGTGATTCATGAGGTCTCGCACGGTTTTATGGCGGAAAAATTGGGCGACCCGACGGCGCGTTTAGCCGGACGCCTGACGCTTAATCCCTTGAAACATTTGGACCCGGTGGGTTCGGTTTTGCTGCCGCTTATTTTGGCGATACTGCCCGGCGGAATAATTTTCGGATGGGCGAAACCCGTTCCGTACAACCCGTTCAATTTGAAAAACCCGGAGAAAGGCGCGGCGCTTATCGCCGCTGCCGGTCCCTTGAGCAACTTCGGCATTGCCATTAGTTTGAGCGTTGTTTATCGTCTGCTGGGATTGGCGGGAAGCGAGACGCTTTTTATTCTAAGGGATTTTGTGGTAATAATTGTCCTGATAAATGTCGTCCTGGCGGTTTTCAATCTGATTCCGATTCCACCGCTGGACGGCGCCAAAGTGGCCTTGGCGTTTTTGCCTGATTCTGCCCGCGGCCTGAAATCATTTTTTTACGAAAATAATCCCTACGGCTGGGTTTTGCTTTTGGTATTTATTTTTGCCGGGGTGCCATTTTTAAGTCCAATCATTTTCGCCATCGCCGGATTTCTGCTGGGGATTTGAAGTGCTATAATAATCCAGTCAAAAGAAATTATGAACGAAGATAAAATAATCTCTAAGTTAATAGAGCACGATAGAAAACTTGACGAGGTTGTTACCAAGAGCGAGTTTAATGACTTCAAGGATAAAGTATTGACCGGGCAAGACAAGATGATGAACATTCTTGAGCGTTTGGATCAAGAAAGAATTTTCACGACCGCGTGGGTGGGGCGGATTGAAAAAGAGGTGGAAGAACATACTAGGGAAATAAAAAATATCAAACAGGCGCTCAAGATACAATGATCTCCAATCAAAAAGGCTTCACTACTCCTCAAATCTTCATCTTCATCTTCATCCTCGTCCTTGTTGTCGTGGTAGGTGGGTATGTATTGGTAATTAAAAAACCCGTACCCATACCGGAACAAAATCAAGTTATCAATTTGCGAGGTATGTTGGTTTCTGGTGGAGTGGAATGCCAAGGATTTCAAGGTGATGATGGGAAGTTTTATACGCTAACCGGAGATTTTGTGCGACCAGGTTTTACGTCAGATGGGCCATTTAAAAATGATGATGTGGTGAATATTGAGGGTGTTCATCTTGAACAGACATACTGTCAGCAGGGGACGACCATAGAGGTTTCAAAAATTTCAAAAGAAAATTCTGCGGACGAAACCGTAGGTTGGTAAACCCATCTAAATCCTAATTTAAAGGGAATACAGGCGGGGCGAATCCAGGAATTATTAACCTTGACATGTCAGAAGCCATTGATTAGATTTATATACGCATTTAAGAATGCCAACAATCAACCAGTTAATTAAGCGCGGTCGGGTGAAAACCCAAAGAAAATCTAAAGCGCCCGCTCTGGATTTTTATTTTAATTACATCAAGAACCGGCCGGTGTCGTCTTCTTCGCCTTTTAAGCGCGGCGTCTGCTTAAAAGTTTTTACGACCACCCCCAAGAAACCGAACTCGGCTCTGCGGAAGGTTGCCAGAGTGCGACTCACGAACGGCATGGAAGTGACGGCGTATATTCCGGGCGAAGGGCACAATCTGCAGGAACACTCGGTGGTGATGATTCGCGGCGGCCGCGTCAAGGATTTGCCGGGTGTCCGATATCACATCGTACGCGGCATTCTGGACACGGCGGGCGTTCAGAGAAATCAGCAACGGTCAAAATACGGTGCCAAGAAAAAGAAAGCGAAAGCGTAACGGGTATTAAACTACAAACTAAAACAATATGCGACGCAAAGGTTTTAAAAAGAATGAACATAAAGCCGACCCGAGATATAATCGCGTTGACATAGAGCGGTTCATTAATTATTTAATGACCGGCGGCAAGAGAAGCGTCGCCGAAAGCGTTTTCTATGCGGCGATGGCGAATATTGAAAAAACCGCGAAAGAGGACCCGATTAAGGTTTTTGAAAAAGCGCTGGAGAATGCCACGCCGCTTTTGGAAGTGGCTTCCCGGCGGATCGGCGGCGCCAATTATCAGATTCCGCGCGAGGTGCGTCCCGAACGGAAATTTTTCCTGGCGACTCACTGGATTATCGCCGCGGCGCAAGCTAAAAAAGGAAAACCAATGGCGGACAAATTGGCGGAAGAATTGATTTTGGCCGCCAAGAACGAGGGCTCGGCCATCAAAAAGAAGCAGGACACTCACCGCATGGCGGAAGCGAACCGCGCCTTCGCGAGCTACATCCGGCATTAAGGGCATGCCTCGTCAGTATTCCATAGAAAAAGTGCGCGATATCGGCATTGTTGCCCACATTGACGCCGGCAAGACGACTGTTTCCGAGAGAATTCTTTTTTACACCGGCGTTTCGCACAAAATCGGCGAGGTGCATGAAGGCGATACCATAATGGACTGGATGGAACAGGAACGGGAGCGGGGCATCACGATTACCTCCGCCGCCACGACCTGTTTTTGGATTCCGACCTACGGTAAGGGCGAGAAAAAACTTGAGCACCGGATCAATCTGATTGACACCCCCGGCCACATTGATTTTACCGTTGAGGTGAAACGGTCCTTGCGCGTTTTGGACGGCGCCGTCGTGGTTTTTGACGGCGTGGCGGGCGTGGAACCGCAATCCGAAACCAACTGGCACTACGCCGATGAGTACAAAGTGCCCCGCCTTTGTTTCATCAACAAGTTGGATAGAACGGGCGCGAGTTTCGTGGACAGTTTCAACTCCATTTTAGAACGGCTTACGCCAAACGCCGTCGCGGTCCAGATCCCCATCGGTTTGGAAAATCATTTTGAAGGCGTGATTGACCTTCTGCGTATGAAGTCCTATCGGTTTGAGGGTGAACACGGTGAAAATATCATTGAAGGGGAAGTTCCGGCGAATTTGACGGAGGAAGCCAAAAAAGCGCGCCATTCGCTCGTTGAAAAAATCATGGACAAGGACAATCACTTGATGGCGATATATTTAGAAGGGAAAGAGCCGGATATAGAATCCCTCAAAAAAGTATTAAGAAAGGCGACGATTGAAAATACGCTCGTGCCGGTTTTCTGTGGCTCGGCTTTAAAAAATAAAGGCGTTCAACTGGTGCTGGACGGCGTAGTTGATTATCTGCCCTCGCCCGATGATATGCCGGCGACGAAGGGTCTTAATTTCAACACTCACGCTGAAGAAGAACGCCATCCGAAAGATGAGGAACCGCTCGCCGCTCTGGCCTTCAAAATCGCCGCCGACCCATTTGTGGGTTCGCTGACCTACTTTCGCGTTTATTCCGGAGTTCTGAAACGCGGCAGTTACGTTTTAAACGCGACGAAAAATAATCAGGAAAGAATCGGCCGCATCGTGCGGATGCACGCCAATCACCGCGAGGAAGTGGAGGAGGTCTACGCGGGCGATTTGGGCGCGATTGTCGGTTTAAAAAACACGACGACCGGCGATACCCTGACCGACCCCGAGCATCCGATAATTTTGGAAAAAATTACCTTCCCCGAACCCGTGATCTCGGTTCGGATTGAACCGAAAACCAAAGCCGACCAGGAAAAAATGGGTATCGCTCTTAAACGGCTGTCCGAAGAAGACCCGACCTTCCGCGTGAGCGGCGACGCGGAGACCGGCGAGACGATTATCGCCGGCATGGGCGAGTTGCACCTGGAAATTATCGTGGACCGGATGAAGCGGGAATTCACCGTGAATGCCAATACCGGCCGGCCCCAGGTGGCTTACAAGGAAACGATTAAAGGCCAGGCGGAGGCCGAAGGCAAGTATATCCGCCAGTCCGGCGGGCGCGGCCAGTACGGCCATGTCTGGCTGAAAGTGGAACCGCTTGAGCGCGGCAAGGGTTTTGAATTTTTGAATGAAATTAAAGGCGGCGCCATTCCGCAGGAATTCATCTCGCCCGTTGAAAAAGGCGTGACCGAGGCCGCCCAGAAAGGCATTCTGGCCGGTTATCCGCTCGTGGATTTGCAGGTCACATTGTTTGACGGTTCTTACCACGATGTGGACTCTTCGGAGTTCGCCTTCAAAATCGCCGGTTCCATGGCGCTTCAGGAAGCGTGCCGCCAGGCGAAGTTGATAATTCTTGAACCGATTATGAAAGTGCAGGTAATCGCGCCGCCCGACTTTTTAGGCGATGTGACGGGTGACTTGAGTTCAAAGCGGGGCAAAATCAAAGCCATGGGCGAACGGGGGACCGTGCGCGTGGTGGACGCCGATGTGCCTCTCTCGGAAATGTTCGGTTATGCCACAAGCATACGTTCAATGACCCAGGGCCGCGGCAGTTTTACAATGGAGTTCAGCCATTATGAAGAAGTGCCGGGGAATATCGCCCAGTTGATTATTGAAGGGAAGAATAAATAATTAATGCGTATTGATCGGTCTATCTTTATCCCCAAATTGATGTTGCTTGACATTTTTAGGCCAATCCGCGAAGATTATACCTGCTGATATAAAGTCGCTTTTTAGTTATTTCAGGTCGAAGTAAAATAATAATAAAAAAACATGGCGGAAAAAGAAAAATTTCAGCGAACCAAGCCGCACGTGAATGTAGGGACGGTTGGCCACGTGGACCACGGCAAAACGACTTTGACCGCGGCCATTACGCATGTCCTTTTCATGAAAGGATTGGCCAAGAAGGAGGAAGGGGTGGACCAGATTGATAACGCGCCGGAAGAGAAAGCCCGCGGTATCACGATTGCGTTGCACCACTCCGAATATGAGTCGGAAAAGCGCCACTACGCGCACATTGACGCGCCGGGACACGCGGATTACATCAAGAATATGATTACCGGCGCCGCCCAGATGGATGGCGCTATCTTGGTGGTTTCGGCCGCGGACGGCCCGATGCCGCAGACCCGCGAGCACATTCTTTTGGCTCGCCAGGTCGGTGTGCCTTCCATTATTGTCTTTCTGAACAAGGTGGATATGGTGGATGACCCGGAGTTGATAAATTTGGTTGAATCCGAAATTCGGGAACTTTTGAAGAAATATAACTTCCCGGGCGATGAAACCCCGATTATCCGCGGTTCGGCCCTGAAGGCCCTGAACGCGAAATCGCCTGATGACGCGGAGGCAAAACCGATTTTAGACCTCGTAAAAGCGTTGGATGATTATATTCCGGCGCCGGTTCGCGAAATAGACAAGCCGTTCTTGATGCCCATTGAAGATATCTTCTCCATTGAAGGTCGCGGCACTGTGGTCACCGGCCGGGTGGAGCGCGGTATCGTGAAAGTCAATGAAGAGGTGGAAATCATCGGCTTGAGGCCGACGGTCAAGACCGTCGTCACCGGCATTGAAATGTTTCAGAAAATTCTGGATGAAGGCCAGGCCGGAGATAACGTGGGCATTTTGCTCCGCGGTCTGAAGAAAGAGGATGTGGAGCGCGGCCAGGTCATCGCGAAGCCCGGCAGCGTTACTCCGCACACCGAATTTACCGCCGAGGTTTATATCTTGAGTAAAGAAGAGGGCGGGAGACACACCCCGTTCTTTACGGGTTACAAACCGCAGTTCTACATTCGCACGACCGATGTCACCGGTGAGGTCACTTTGGCGCAGGGCGTGGAGATGGTGATGCCGGGCGATACGGTGACCTTCACGGTAAAACTTATCGCGCCCGTCGCGTTGGAAGAAAAACAGCGATTCGCCATCCGCGAGGGCGGCAAGACGGTGGGCGCCGGCGTGGTCACGAAAATTTTGAAATAGAATTACTGAT
>ERZ1292629.3384-Hain-H43-01um-R1-3384-length-12340-cov-4_pt1 | contig 12340 bp, 18 predicted proteins | sample MGYA00564399_ERZ1292629 | MGnify/ENA primary metagenome ERZ1292629 (study PRJEB36523, sample SAMEA6512636) | groundwater metagenome | collected 2019-01-08 | study: AquaDiva: Metagenomics assemblies of 32 groundwater samples | reverse complement strand
ATATGGAGATATAAAAGATGAGTAAAGGAATTATTTGTTTAACAAGGACAGTCGGAGACGTAGTTCTTGGAAATGTCTTGGTTAAGAATATAAAATTACAATATCCTGATATAGAATTAGATTACATAGTTGAAAAGAAATATGAGGATTTGATTAAATACAACCCAAACATTAGTAATACTATTTCAGTAGATAACACAGATAATGAATTTGATAATATTTTAAAACTTGTGTCATCTAATAAATATGATTATGTGTTTTTTCCACAACAAACTAATGCAATAGATAATTCCTGGCACCAAACCCCTCAATATGGAAAAGGGCACATTCTTAATTTTTATGCTAAAAGGTGTGGAATTAAAATTCAAGATTATAAAATTAAGTTATACACTGACAATGTACTTTTAGAGCTTCCGCCGTTTAAACATCCAAATGTTTGGATTCATACAACCACATTAGCAGATGTTAAGGATTGGGATAGATTTGGGGAGTTGGTTTTTGAATTACAGAAATTAGATATAAATGTGTATCAAATAGGTTTACCTTCAGATAAGATAATTTCAGGTATTCCTTTAATCACCTTACCTATAAAAGATGTTATGTCTGTTTTTAAACAAGGGTTATGTGATTTATTTATAGGGTTAGATAGTGGTTTATCTTATATAGCCGCTGCATTTGATGTCCCTCAAATATGTATTATGGGGGCTACTATCTCTGAAACTAGTGCACCTTTTGGTGATAATGTTACTGTACTGTTATCTGATACTCTAAAAGAATGTAGAGAAAAAAGAAATAATACTCGCTGTCATGGCATATCTGGCGGGAAATGTGAATTTGGTAGTAAATGTATAAATAAGATTACAGTTAGCCAGGTAATAGATAAAGTTATTGATATTATTAAGAATTAAAAATAATACATTTTATACTCAAATAAGAAATATTTAGAAGAAATGTGATTATAACATGTCTACTATAGAGAAAATTAAAAAATATAATAGAGAATATAGACAAAAGAACGCAGAAAAATTGAAAGAATATAAAAGATTATATAGAGAAACGCATAAAAATGAAATTAAAAAATACAAAAAAGAATACAGGCAGAAAAATGCTGAGGAAATTAGAGAATATATGAAAGATTATATGAAGAATTATCAACAGAAGAATGCTGATAAATTGAGAGAATCTGTGAAGAAGTATCAACAGACTCCTAAAGGTAGATTGGCAATGAAAGTTAGGAATCATAATAGAAGGTTATTAACTAAAAATTTATCTGTATCTATTATACAGCAGGTATATGAGAATAATATAAAGAGATTTGGTACATTGACATGTTATCTATGCAATAAATCTATTACATTTGGACAAGATAGCATAGAACATACAATACCAATATCTAAAGGTGGTAGTAATGCAATAGATAATTTAAATATTGCACATAGAAAGTGTAATTTTAGCAAGGGAAAAAAGACTTTAGAAGAATATAAACAACAATCAAAAAATAAAGGAGGGTGACAAAGAATGAGTAAGATGGTAATTAATAATTTATATGGTGCAGATATCATGATTACATCAATTTGTAATATTTGTAATAAAGAACATACTTATAGATTGAAAGAGCGTAAGACCTGTCCAGAGGACGTGTGTTATCAAGAGAGCAAGAAAAGAGCTGAAAAGAAATATGTTCGGCAAAAAATATAGATGTTTTGGATGTAAAAGAAAGACAAAGAAATACTCAAAAGTGGTATGTATTAAAGAAATTGGAACTCTGGGTATTTCTTATTTGCAAGCTACTCTTTGTCCATCTTGTGCAGAAAGGTTGTTTCTACAAATTTATGATATTCAAATTAAAAAAGTGAAAAGGATTTTTCATATTGAAGATTCTATTTATAATACATAATTGTAGTATAGAGCCTTTGGGCATCATGTACCTTTCAGCTGGTTTAAAGAAAGAGGGTCATGTTGTTGATGTGTTGAAGTATTCACGTTATAATTTTTTAGGCTGGTATCTATCAATATTTAAACCAGATGTAGTTGGTTTATCTATGACCACAGGGCAACATGTGGATTTATTGCGTATAGCTAAAGAGGTTAAGGAGCATGATAGTAAGATTAAGGTTATAATTGGGGGATCTCACCCCACCTATTTTCCTGAGGTTTCAAAGAATGATTATGTTGACTACGCTGTTAGAGGGGAAGCTGACTTTTCATTTCCAAAATTTATAAACAACCTTTCTTCTGGAGTTGCGCCTGCTGATAAAATAATAGATGATAAAACATTACCTGAAAATTTAGATGACATTGAATTTCCAGATAGAAGTGTTATATACCAGTATAAAGATTATTATGAAAACGGTGTAAGAAATATTTTAACTTCAAGGGGCTGCCCCTTTGCCTGTAATTATTGTTACTCAAGTTCTTATAAAAGAATGTATAAAGGACAAAAAGTTGTAAGATACCGTTCTCCTGAAAATATTGTTAAAGAATGCAAACAAGTTATGTCTTCTTATCCTACTAACATGTTCTTCTTTGCTGATGATGAATTTTCTATGAATATGGATAGATTAAAAGAGATAAAAGATTTATACATTAAAAATATTAAACTACCGTTTCATTGTCAGATTAGAATTGATTTGTTGAATGAAAAACGCATAAAAATTCTTAAAGATATGGGTTGTTATAGTTTAACATTTGCTATAGAGAGTGGGAATGAGGAACTTCGTAAGAAGATATTGAATAGAAATATTACTAATAAACAAATTATAGATGGATGTAAATTATTGAAGAAGAATAAGATTAAATTTAGAGCTGAGAATATGATTGGTATCCCTACAGAAACTTGGAGTAATGTTAAAGAAACTATAAACTTGAATATTAAAGTTAATCCAGACTACGCTTGGGTTTCTTTATATCAACCATACCCATTTACAGTGTTAGGTGATTATAGTAAAAATAACGGTTTATTTGATGGGAATATAGATATTATAAATGAACAATTTAGTGAAGATACTGTATTAAAAATGTCTGAATTTGATAAGAGAAGATTAATAAATCTACAAAGATTGTTTGGTATTGTAATAAGTTTCCCCGTGTTAAAGATAATACTACCTCTGTTACTAAGAATTAAAAATAATACGTTTTATGCTAAGATAAGAAATAACTGGAAAAAGTATTGTTATAAAATAATCTTTAAATGCAGAATAAGAGAGGAAGTATGATAATATCTCGCACACCGTTTAGGATTAGTTTTGTAGGTGGGGGCACGGACTTTCCAGATTATTTTCTTAGATATGGTGGAAAAGTTATTAGTTCTACAATAGATAAGTATATCTATGTGTCAGTTAATTCTAAATTCGACGGTAAGATACATCTTCGTTATTCACATATAGAGGAAGTTAATAGTCTTGATGAGATAAAACATGATATTATTCGTGAAGCTTTACGAATTAGTGGAATTTCCTCTGGTGTGGAAATAGTAATTACGTCTGATATCCCCACTAAAGGTTCTGGATTGGGCTCTTCTTCAGCTCTGATTGTTGGTCTACTAAATGCTTTATATGCTTATAAGAAATGTTATGTCGATTCTGAATTTTTAGCTGAAATGGCCTGCAAGATAGAAATGGATATCCTTCAATCTCCTATAGGTAAACAAGACCAAGTAGCTTGTGCTTTTGGTGGATTTAATTTACTGGAATTTAATATGGAAGGATTTGATCTTTCTGATTTATATATGGAATCTAAATTTAGTCATATTAAAGAATTAGAAGAGTCTTCATTACTATTTTATACAGGGTACACAAGAGATGCCAATATAATTTTAGAAGAACATAAAAACAACATAAGTTTAAATAAAGAATTCTTAGATGAGATTAAAAATTATGTTGATGTATTTAAAGATTGGCTATGTGGTAAATCTTGTGTTACTCCAGATAGGATATTAAATAATTCTTGGCAATTGAAAAAGATAACTACTCCAGGATCTTCTCATTTAGAAACAGAGAAACTTATAAGTGAGATAGTTTCTATACCTGGTGTTGGCGTTAAGTTATGTGGGGCTGGTGGGGGCGGTTTTATGTTAGTATACTGTCCTATAAATAAACAAAATATAGTAAGAGAGAAGCTAAAACATCTACATGAATTACATTTTAATTTCTCTAATCACGGATCGGAGATAATATATAATGACAACATTTGTAACTGATTATTTGCACCATTTGCATAAAGTTCTGAATAGTTTGAATGCAGATCAAATTAATAATGTAATAAAGTTAATTCAACAATCAAATAATGTTTATGTTATCGGAAATGGGGGATCCTCCTCCATATCAGAGCATTTTGTCGTAGATTTACTTAAATTTGGTCATAAGAGTGCTTATACTTTAAGTAACTCTTCATTGTATAGTATGGTAGTAAATGATTATGGTCATGGACATAGCTTTAAATGGGTTATAGATAAAATATGTAAAAAGAATGATTTGATTATAGGAATTACAACAAGTGGAAAGTCTGAAAATATACTACGTGCTCTTGTAGGACATTGTAATATAAAATCCATACTGATTACCGGTAAGAACGGTCGTGAGATAGCAGAAGATTTAAATGGGTGTATCGTTGTAGATGACGACCACACCCAAACCCTAGAGGATGTTTTTTCAATCCTCTGTCATATCATAGCAATAAAATTAAGGGAAGATTATGAAAAAGGGAAAACAAAGAGTTAATAGGAGAAAATAATGTCAAATATTTCTGTAGTTTCTTTCGTATATAATGAGGAAGCCAACATAGTCAATTGGCTTTTTAATCTAAAGAATTATGTTAAAGAGATTGTCATATTTGATTTGGAATCTACAGATAACACTTTTGATTTATGCAAACAATATACAGATAGAGTGTATAAACGTCCGTATTTAATTTGTGGTGATTCGTATAAGCAAGAATTAAGCTATATGTCTAAAGGTGATTGGTTACTTTGGACTTATCCAGATGAGAGATTTTCTGACTCATCTTTACAGGTATTTGATAAAATAACAGCAGCTGATAGATGGAATGCGTATTCTTTTATGCGTCATGAATATATGGATGGAGTTCGAGTTTGTTTTCAAGAGAATACTCCTGCTAAAAGAATATTAGCTTTTGGGACTCCTGATTCCCCAAATTATCAATGTCGTCTTCATAAAAAGGATGATAGAATATATTACACAGAATTTGTACATGCTGAAATTCACGGTCAATATTCTATTTGTAACATGCCTCCAGAGTATTATATAGAGCATTTCAAAACCTCTCAGGGTCAGGAATTTGATAACATTAGATTGTATGTATGGTATAAATTTCTTATCTGGAAATATGGGAATACACAGGTCCCTGAGTATAAAAAATATGTGGATAGTTATAGAACTATAGTTAGAGATAGTGAAAAGGCTAATCTTTCTGGAGCTCGTCAAATAAGCTTAGCAGAAGAATTTTGGTGGGATTGGCGTAAGTATGCCAGTTTTAAAAGGCTATCTTTAGATGAGTTTAAGAACCTTTTTAATATAAATTATGAAGAATTTTTACAAAGGAAACACACTGAAGAATCTGATAAATTTACAATAGATAATACTGTAATTGACTCTGTTTTAAAGAATATGGCAACTTTGAAGGAATAAAATGATTAATAAAAAAGAGTGGATGAAATTGTATCTTAAAGAATATAGAGAGAAAAATACAGACAAGATTAAACAACAAATGAATAAATATTATATTAAGAATATAGAGAAAATTAAAGAATGGAAGAAAGAATATCTTAAAGAATATAGAAAGAAAAACGCAGATAAGATTAAACAACAGATGAAAGAATATTATATTAATAACATAGATAAAGCTAAAGATTATAATAGAGATTATTATCTTAATAACGCAGAAAAAATTAAGAAACAGATAAAAAAATATTCTAAAACTTTTAAAGGTAAACTAATTAGAAAAGTCAATATTCATAATAGAAGATTATTAACTAAAGGTTTATCTCTTGCAATTATACAACAGGTATATGAGAATAACATTAAGAAATATGGTACATTGACTTGTTATTTATGTAGTAAATCTATAGAATTTGGACAAGATTCTTTAGAACATATAATACCATTAAGTAGAGAAGGCACTAATAACATAAATAATTTAGAGATTGCGCATAGAAATTGTAATAGTAGTAAAGGGAAGAAGACTTTAGAGGGTTATAAACAATGCACAAAAAAGAAATAGAATTAACAAACTATCTTAAATCTGCGTTAGTTTTTCCTAAAGAAATACATCTTGAAAGTAGCTCAAGATGTAACTCCTCCTGTCTTACATGCCCTCGCGATAAGATGCAAAGGGAGTTGGGAGAGATGAGTAGAGAGATATTTGTTAAGGCTGTGAATGAAACTGCTAATTATGATATGGATTACATTATGCTTCATCTTAATGGTGAACCTTTATTGTTAGATATAGATGAATTAGTTTGGCGAATTAATTATGCAAGAGATACTAATCCAAAATGTAAACAAATTAACTTCTTTACTAATGGTTCTCTATTAACTCCTGAAATTATAGATAAGCTGTTATTGAGTAAATTAGATTTAATAATGATAAGTATAGACGGTGGCAATCAAGAAGATTATGAGAAGATTCGCAGAGGTTTGTCTTGGAAGACTTTAGTTAATAATGTGTATAATTTAGTTAAAAGGAAAAAAGAACTAAAAAGTAATCTCTACATTCAAACTGCTATTGTTCCTCAAGTAGCCAATCAGAATTCGGTTAGAACATACTTTTCTATCTTTTCTACTATAGGAGTTGACCATGTAGCAGGTTCTGGAGTAAACAATATTGGTGGTCTTATTGACGCTGACAATATGAAATTGTCTACTCAGAGAAATGATATAAAGGCTATAAATCTACCATGTTTTAAGATTTTTTTAGATTTAGATATTTGTAGTGATGGTAGAGCCCTAATATGCTCACAGGATGTAGTCGGCGCTTTGCCTATTGGAGATTTAAAGACGCAGACTCTGCAGGAGATTTGGCAAGGTTTTATCATATCTGAAATTAGAGAGAAGTTTATGTCAGGAAGAAAGCAAGAAATACCCTTTTGTGGAAAATGTGATTTTATGACTGGATTTGTGTATCCTGAATGGTGGGATATTTCACAAGAGGATTGGACATTGGCTTACGACACAGCTGTAAACGATATTATAAAAGATCTATGCAAAAGATTAAGATTGCCAATTTAGAAATATCTCGTGTCTGTCTTGGTGGAGGAAAGTTAGTTGATATGCCTATTGAGAAAGGTAAAGAATTAATTGATTCCGCTATGAACTTGGGTATAAATATAGTGGACGGTCATCATAGGTACGGTAATGCCGAAACAATTTTTAGTCATTACCCTAATTTAATTCGTATGACTAAAGTTTCTGCATATAAAGATAATTGGCGAGAATTAGTTGATAATAGCAAACGAGTTTTAGGAAATATAGATATTATGTGGGTTTCTGATTTAGATGATGTTACTTTATATGAAAAGGGAAAGAAAATCTATAAAGAATTAAAAAATGAATTCCCTTTTTTAGGAATTACCACAGAAAATGGAAATCTTGCTCAGAGGTTTAAGGAAGAATTTCCAGGGTGTAAATTTTATATGGTTCCTGTTTTTATTGGAGTAGACGGCTCAATAATAGATTTTATACAACGTCTTAAAATAAGAGGTGATAGAAATTTTGTATTTGCTATAAAAACATTTTTAGATGGACAACTTTTAAAGAATTATTCAGTTAAAATTTGTTCAGAGTTTGTAAAGAATGTTGATCCTGATGTTGTTATTATAGGGACAACAAATGTAAACCATCTTATGGAGGTTGTTGAATATTATTAAAGGAGGGTTAAATGGGGCAATATGAAGATGAATTTGGTAATCATATGGGTGAGACTATGGTTCCAGAACTTGATGCGGCTTTTGGTTTTCATTTAGACAGATATAAATGGGCGACCTCCATGTTACCTGAAAAGTCTATAGTTTTGGATTTTGGGTGTGGGATAGGTTATGGTAGTTCAGTTTTACTAGAAAAGTGTAGTAAATATGTAGGATTTGATAGATGTGAAAGTAGAAAGAACAGATTTGAAAAATCATATAAAAAAGAAAATACTGAATTTTTAGTTTTAGATGCTAATCAACCTTTACCATTTTCAAATAACTATTTTGATGCCGTGGTAAATTTTGAAAATATAGAGCATGTAGAAAATGATTATTTAGCAATGAGTGAAATTTACAGAGTATTGAAAGTTGGTGGTATTTATGTTTGTTCCACACCAATAAATAAAGGTCAAGAGAAAGGTCACTATCATGTAAGAGAGTATACAGTTGAAGCATTTAAGAAATTGGTTGAATCTCAGTTTAGCGATGTTGTTTATTATGGACAGAACACATATAGTAATGAATTTGTAGTTAATGCTTTTGATAGAATATACATATGTTGTGTGGCTAAGAAAACAATTAAAATATGAGATTAGAAATTGGTGCTGGTAATTCAAAATTAGCAGGATTTATTCATACTGATTGCAATTTAATTGATGGAAATCATATTGAATTAGTATGCAGAGGAGAAAATTTACCTTTTAAAAGTGGTGTTTTTGATTATGTTTATATGCAGGGAGTTTTTGAGCATTTTACTTATCGTGAGGCCGTTCAAGTTTTAGGTGAATGTCATAGAGTTTTGTGTATGAATGGTTGTATAGAGTTAACTGCTCCAGATTTAATGTCAGCGTGTAGAATAATAGTAAGTAACATTCTACCTTTCCCTGATGTATTAAATCGAAAACCAATGTTTTATGCAATGAGTTGTTTATATGGTGGACAGGATAGAAAAGATCAGATTCATCAATGGGGATGGACAAGATTGGAATTAGAAAAACATATTATAGATGCTGGTTTTGGAATCTATATCTCAGATTCTAATGCCTATGAGCCTAATACACATCTACATATAATAGGGAGGAAAATATGAAATTTGCTCTTGTAACTGCTGATTCTGCTAATAATGTAAAATTTAAAATGAATGGTGAAAGTGATGATTGTACTGGGTTTATGAACTGGATTAGTATTTGGGATGGTGTTTTATACTCATTTCAGGAGATGAGAAAAGATTGTTCAGTATTATTTAATTATGATTGTGTTATGTTTTCTGGTAACCCGGCATACATACAAGATTTAGTTGATATTGCTATTAAATTAAAAGGTAAAGTAGTCACAATGTTTTTACCTGAAGGTGATGTAAGTTTGTATGATCAATATGGAATTAACTCTTTTAGTAGAGTTATTTATGACGCTTGGAATAGTTGTGATATTTTAGCTTCTATGGAGGAGGATAAGATATCATACTACTCAATTCTAACAAAGTCATTAGTAAAATTTATCCATGTTCCTATTGATAATCGTATGGAGATTGGTGAATTTAGGACATCAAATCAAAGAAAAACATCAGAAATAATGATTTATGGCGATAATAATCCTAATTGTCCAATTACAGCTTTTGGTATTGCTGGTAAATTAAATAAACCTGTCTTTTCTGTCTGTATTGATCCTATTAAATTACAACAAATTTCTGAGTTATTTGATGTAAAAATACCTACACAAACCTCAAAATTAGGACAGTACCCCTTTTTGCGTATGCTTGGTCGATGTTGGATAAGTATTTATCCCACAAGATGGATAGGCTCTTCTCGACAGTCTATAGCTTGTGCTGTTGCTCGGACACCGTGTATAGGAACTGATAGAAGTCACACACAAAGAAGGCTATTTCCAAAATTAGCTTGTGATATATATGATGTTAATAAGATGATAGATTTAGCCAATAGATTATATAATGATCTCCAATTTTATGATGAGGTAGTTGATTATGCGTGGGACCAGGTTAAATTTTATAATATGGAGAATACAAAGAAAAGATTTATGGATGCTTATAACGAGATTAGAGATAGGTGGGCTAAATGATAGACTTCTATTGTCCCATAAATAATCTTGGTTATGGTGTTCATTCCTATAATCTTCTTAAATCTTTAGATGCTTTGGGAGTAGATTTTGCACTATTCCCACCTAATAATATCACTGATTGTCCTGACACTATTGTAGAGAAATGGATCTCCAATCAAAAGAGATTTAATAAGAATGATACTGGAGTGATGATTTTTCATGAGCAGTTTATGAATAGATTTTATGGTAAACTTCGTATAGGATTTCCAGTATTTGAATTGAATTTATTACCAGAGGATATTGAGAAGTTAAAAACTTTAGATTATATACTGCAGACCTCAGAGTATTTTAAATCATATCTTAACTCTCTTGGTTTTAATAATGTTTTCGTAGTTCCTGAAGGGTTTAATCCTGAGATATATAATTTTGATGATTCTGTTATGCAGAAAAAGGAAAAATTATTAAATGAACGAGGTTTAATTTTTTCTCATATAGGTAAAATGGAAGAACGAAAAAGTACTTTGGATATTGTAAATGTTTTTACTCAAGCTCTGCACAACTCTTCAAATAAATGCACTTTGATTTTAAATGTGGTCAACCCATTTCTTTCAAATTGGTTGGAATTGTTAAGTAATTTTATTTATGGCATTGAATATTCTAAATTACAAGAGGATGAATCAACTATTAGTTTTGTTAAAGACAATTTAAAAATAATTGTATTAAAATATAAACTAAAGAACATTAGAGAGATTTATGATAGTAGCGTGTTTGGTTTATATTTATCTAAAGCCGAGGGGTGGAACCTTCCTTTAATTGAAAGCATTGCTTCTGGTCTTCCTTGTGTCACTACTAATAATACAGGAATGTCAGATTATCTAAAAGATTACCCACTTGAATTTATTGTGCCGTCAGGGCAATCAGTTTTAGCTAATGATGGGATATGGTTTAGAGGTGATAGAGGTAATTGGGACAGTCCTGATTTAGGAGAGGCTAAACAGATTCTTAGAAATATAGCTAATAGCCCCCTTTCGTATCTGCATAAAGCTAAGGATTGTTATAAATCAATCAAGAATTTTACTTGGGAAATGAGCGCTCAAAAATTCATATCTGTGATGAAGCGTGTAGGAGGTCTATAATGAGTAAGTATGTTTATGGTGGTGGTCAAGAAGTAAAAGCTCATACTTTAGTTGTTGGTGATACAATCCGAGATAATCGAATGCGTGGTCGAATTATGATTGTTGAAGAAACTGGTAATCAAATATATATTAGGGGTTTATCTGATGCAAATAAAAAATATCATAGGTTTATCAGTCCAGATGAGACTGTAATTAAAGTTACAAATGCTTCTACAGAAACTACAAAGGATGGTGTGGCATGAAAGCTATAGTCTTAGCGGCTGGAAGAGGTAGTAGATTAGGTAAAATAACCCAGAATGTTCCTAAATGTATTCTTCCTGTTGGTAATAAGTCTATGTTGGAACATTGGTTTTCTATTTTTAATATCTACGATGTAAATGAAATTTTGATTAACACTCATTATTTGGCTGATAAAGTAGTCTCTCATTGTGCTAAAAGTATTAATAATGGTATTAAAATCACCTTTAGCTATGAGAAAACACTACTTGGAACAGCTAAAACTATAAATCAAAATAGAAATTTTGTTAAAGACGATAGGCATTTCTTAATAGTTTATGCTGATACATGGATGCAAATAGATTTAAGAAAAATGATGAAGATTCAAAAGAAACACGGTGGTATGGGAACTATAGGATTATACAGACCTGAAAATCTTAAAGATCAGGGTTGCATAGAAATAGATGGTAGAAAAATTATATCCATTGAAGAAAAGCCTAAGCACCCAAAAGGCAAACACTCGTTTGCTGGAATAATGATCGGTAGTCAGGCTATGTTTAGATTTTTTAATCCTGGTATGGATGATTTGGTTAGGGATTGGTTACCTCATATAAAAGAGGGACTAAATCCATTTTTTATAGATGAGTTAGTATATGATATAGGTACTCCAGAAAGATATAACTTAGCAAATGAAAAGGTCAAAAGTTTAGGTTTAAAAGCTTTATGATATCTGAACAACTTAAAGAGACCGTTACACATAATACAAAATTTGTTACATACTCTTTAATTATCACTATGCTTGAGAAATGTATTCAATTGCTTATGAAATATGGAACAAGCTCCAAAGCTCTGTCATTTTTAGTTGTAGGTTTGGAATTGATAAGTGAAGAAAATAAAGAAGCCTTCAAATACATAAAGGAAAAAGAAGAGTTTACAAAGATTACTGAGAATTTTGAGAATAAAAAATGTTAAAAGTTTTAATCTTTGGGCCCTCAACTAAAGAGGCTATAAC
>ERZ1292629.369-Hain-H43-01um-R1-369-length-47846-cov-9_pt1 | contig 12341 bp, 13 predicted proteins | sample MGYA00564399_ERZ1292629 | MGnify/ENA primary metagenome ERZ1292629 (study PRJEB36523, sample SAMEA6512636) | groundwater metagenome | collected 2019-01-08 | study: AquaDiva: Metagenomics assemblies of 32 groundwater samples | reverse complement strand
TTATGTTCGCCGGAGACCAGGTGGCGCCGCCATCGGTGGATTTGGCGAACTTAAGGTCATCAGTAGTGCTATTTTTATAGCTTATAAAAATATTATTGGCGTCGGGAGCGGCAATGGAGCTATGGCTTCCGACATTGCCGGCCGAGTCAACTATCTTTATGTTCGCCGGAGACCAGGTGGCGCCGCCATCGGTGGATTTGGCGAACTTAAGATTTGTTCTGGTAGAGTCGCGATAGCTTATGTACACGTTCGATCCAGAAACAGCAATGGAGCTATGGCTTCCGACATTGCCGGCCGAGTCAACTATCTTGCTAGACACCCCCGTCAACGGAGACGCATATACCGTATAATCGTAAGTTTGCCCAGAAGACGCCCCAGTCCATTGGTAATTTCCTTGGCCGTTAGGACACGGGATTCCGTTAATATTAGCAACCTCCGCTCCGCCCGATATTCTGATATTTAAAATAGCTTCTCGGCAGGCTTCCGATCCTCCTTCAGAAGGATCGTCAGGGGAAATGCATTCCTGATCCAGGGGGTAATCCTGTCCGCCATCACCATCGTTGTCAACTCCATCGCGACAAGCAATCGCGCCCTGAAATCCGCCGGAACTTTCATCATCGTCATCGGGAGAAGTGCAGTCATTATCAGCAGGATAATCTATCATGCCGTCCCCGTCATTATCCCCTCCGTCGGAACACTGCGCGGGATCTTTGTCCTGAATCCAACTTAAATTAACTACGGGGTTACTTCCCACACAAACCGCAGGAGCATCAGAAGATCCGCAGGCCGGAGCTATCATTCCCGTGCCGACCGGCTCAAGATACGAGACTCCGAAACTTTTCGTGTTTATTTCCCTAGTGGAAAAAATCAAAAAAACAGCAATCAAAAGAGCCCCCAAAACAAGTAAAATCTGGATGAGCTTTTTTTTATTCAGAATGAAACCCATTTGCTTTTATTATAGCATTTACAAAACTGCCATGCTTAACGGTTATCAACAATGGAAGTATGCGCCAAATTTAGATTTATCGCCTCCTTAAAACGCATGAAAGATTCTTTTGTTTTATCCGGATCGTTTCCAGGGTACGCCTTGATCCATTCTTTCTCGTTCATTTTCTCAGCCGCAACCTGGGCTGCTAAAAATGCCTGTCTCGCTCTTTGATAATCTTTTAAATTTAGATACGCAACGCCAATGCTGTTTTGAAGCCAAGCGTTTTCTTTGGCGCTATTAATGTTTTCAAACGCTTTGAGTATAGCGTCTCTGGCCTCACCATATTTCTCTTGTTTAGCCAGAACCCAGGCCAAGTCGTTATACCCCGCCCACTCTTTCGGCGCCCATAAAGTAAAGCGGCGGAAATCCCCTTCCGCTCCGGACAAATCCCCCATGCCGGCCAGGATAAGCCCACGAACGTAAAGCGAGCGTAAATTTTCCGGATTTGCTTCAAGTTCTTTGTCTATTGCTAAAAGAGCTGCCTCGTTTTTTCCTTTAACGAAATAAACCCGCGCCAACTGATAATTCCCCAAGAAAATTTTTGGATCGATTGAAATTGCCTTTCTAAACCCATCCTCGGCTTTGTTTAAATCATAACACCCGGCCTTGCCCGCCGAAGCCTTGGCGCAGGCGGGGCCATTGAAATAATGATTTCCAATTTCCATCGCGAGCTTAGCATCCGACCGATCCAGCAATAAAGCTAAATCGGTATACTTATATTTTTGCCATACAATCCTTGCAAATGCGTCTTGAGAAAATAGAATGACAAACAAAAATACCCCCAAAATAGCAATCCTGATATAAGAATTTCTGTGAATCATATTCAATCACCACAGATAAAAAATGAAAAAGCTTCAACTTGTCTAACATCCACCACCATCATCACTATCATCACCATCATCACCATCATCACCATCATCATCATCATCACCATCACCATCACCTGTTACGTCAGCGTTTGCCTTAGACACATGCAGTAATTTTTGCAAATCATCCTTAGACAATTTCTTGGCATCAATCGATTTGTCAGAGTGTCCCCCTAAAACTCCACGTAAAAATGCCAGGGCAACCAAGACAGTACCTAGGATAACATATTTAAAAACCTTAAAAACTTTGACTAGTTTTTGAGATAAAAAATTACCAGGTCTGTTCATATTTCTTGAATTCTATTTTATCACACCTTGACCTCCAATACATACAACGCCCTTCAGAGGTTTTCTCGACGAAGGATCACTCAACTCGTCCCTCACCTGCTCGAGTTTTTTTAGTGCATATTTATCATCAGGATAAATCTCAAAGTAGGGCAAGTAGGCATTGATAGCCTCCTTATATTTACCTTCGTAACGATATGAATTCATCAATACCTCATAAACAGCCGGCATTTGACCGTTAATAACTTTCGCATAACGAGCCGAATCATCTGACACTTCAGAGAAATCACTTGCTGGCTCGAAACCTTCAACTGATTCATCAAGATTTTTATTCGTCGGAATAAGTTCGTTTATTAATATTTCTCGTGCTCTTGACACTTCGCCTATACGCATAAGAGATCGTGCACGATAAAATTTATTTCTAAATTGAAAATATGCAGGCATATCCTTAAATATAGGATTATTGATAACTTCGTCTCTATATTTAATAGATTCTTTGTTTAATCTGACAAACTCGTTAATCTGTTCAGGAGTAGGATTGTCAGACATATTAGAACAAACGGCATCAGCGGTAGCTACGGCTGCTCTGGCCCTTCCGGCCGCACCAATAATTTCGTAGGCATTTTCCATTATCGGTGATCGTTCCGGATACTGTGTGCCATTTCCGGGTTTAGGTAAACTTTGTGCTAGATCATTTTTGGGCCATACTGCAAGCATTCTTGATGCATCTGGTACAAATAGTCTTTCAAAATCATCAAAAGATAATTCGTAATTATTACCTAAAGCCACATCGTGAACTATTATTTTCTTCTCGTTATCAAAAACACCGATAACCACTCTCCACCCAAATCGTTCTATATCATCACTTTTTGTATCAAGACGCTTTTGTTGATTTATTATTACTGGAATATCTTTCTTAATAAATTTCTTAATCTCATTAATCTTTCGATCGGTATATTTAGCGTTTAGTAATCTAATGCTGAAAGCATCATAACCTTGGGCTTCAAAAAAATTAAATGCATTTTGAAAGTTAGATATATCATCTTTATCATATCGCAAATCAGGAAACTTGTTCTTAAGATCATTAAATGACACCCTTTCGTCATTGTAATAACGCAGAACCGTTGCAATTGACGTCGCGGCACTAGTAAAGTCAGGGTATAAATTATACACACCGTAATAAGGAACTCCCTCAATTAGATGATTAACCGGTTGTTCATAAGAAACATAGAAATAATAACCGAAAGCTCCGATGAATATGACCAATAAAGATAGCGGCAAAACTTTCGGATATCGCATTCCTTGAGGTTCTTGATCCATATCAATATGATAGCATTTGAGGTGATATTTTCACAACAAGCTACAAGAAAAAATGTTTATAGTTATAGTATTGCTTTTTGTCGGCATACATGACACAGTAGTAGTAGACGGTATGTAAATCTAGTGGATAGGCTGTCCGCAAAAAAGGAGGGCGTATGAAAGTGTTAATGAGGTATCTGAGACTAAGTTTCTTTTTCGGTCTGTTATTCTCATGGGGATGTGCAGCCAACGGCTTTACAAAGCCTCCAGACCCAGAATATAACTGGGTTATTGGAAAGTGGTCCAGTAGAGAAAAAGCGTCCGCCGTACACGATATCGAACTCAGTGTCGGGAACGGTAACGAGCTAAGCGGGTCAACCAAAACCTTATATGGAAACGGTGATCTGGTCTCAGGGTATATAGAGAAGGGACTAGTTGATAACGCGGGAAACGTTGAGTTTACCGCGTATAGACCAAAGTCGTGGCGAAAAACCGAGACATATCGCCTGAAAAAGATATCGGATTCGGTGTTGGAAGGGCAAACTAGCACAGGAAGCCCTGTGCGCTTTATTAAACTCAACTAGCCCAGACGTTTGGAAACACATCCATCTGGTGCAAGCATGACTATGACTATGGGGGGCCCGTTTGTTCGGGTCCCCTTATTTATATCATATACTGTTTTTACTATTATATTCTTCAAGTGAAATAAAAACTTTGCTCTTCCCACTATTATTATTCTCCATGTCACTTACCCATTTAAGATTAACCTTGGCCTGATTATTTAGCGTGTTTTCTAATATAATTTCGATAAATTTTACTTTTTCCGCAGAAATCTTTTTTCGCGAAATGTAATTTACACGTATTTCATCCAACTTTGTTTGAATAATTTGATATCTCGCTATATTTTCCAATCCAATTTCTTTTACAAATAGGGTCTGAAATAGAATGACACTGAAAGTTTTACCATTAGAAAGTAAAAAAATATCTTTTTTCCGACCCTGTAATTCCAAAAGCGGAGAAAGTCTACCGCATGAGCATAATTTTGATAAAATTCTACCTCTATCCCCTGTTGAATATCGGATAATTGGCATGATTGTCCTATCCAACACAGTTAGAACAATGTTTCCTTCCTCGTTATTCTCAAGTTGCTTGCCGCTTTCATCAACAATGTCCACTATCACGCGCTCGCGATAGATATGATAAAGGCTACTACCAATATTAACTAAGCATTTTTCTCCAACCTTGCCGGCTTCTTTGCAATTATAGGAAAAAATTATTGGGATGCCGGTTGTTTTATATATAAATTTTTCTTCTTCCGGCGAAACCGCTTCACCCGAAAGATTGGCTATAACAGGAAGTGTGACTCCGTCTTCTCTAGTGTATTTCATTAATTCCAAAATCACTGAAGAATAGGCAAATAAATAAATATATGAGTATTCGTTAATCTTACTGTATATTTTTTGTCTTGTTTGCCTATTACTGAGCATAGAAAAATTATCGAGAGCAAAATACTCAGAATATGGGACATAGAGTCCTGTTGATTTTCTTCCAAGCAAAAAAATGAATTTTCTACGCAGGAGTTCATTAACATGTTGGATTTGAAATACATCGGGTTCAAACACATATATCATCTCATTTTGGATATTTCTAATTTCATCAATTCTTATTCTAAAAGGAGGACCTGTGGTTCCGCTTGTGTAATAATCCTTAGTCAGGATGCTGTTGTTTGAAACAAATACATTATCACCCCATTCAATATATGCTGTTTTATCTACGACCGGTATTTTACAAAGTTCGGAAAAAATACCAGAAGACTCTAGATCCACAGAATGTTCGCCAAGGTATCTCTGCCAAAAAGTTGAGGTATTGTTTATGTGCACAAGAAATTGTCGTAATCTTATCTCGACAAGTTTATTAATTTTCTCTTCTGGCCAATATTGGATTTCTTTTACTATTTTCAATCTAGGCAAAAACCATTTGATGAAAACGTCATTGCCTAACAAATTTTTCAAATTAACCCCTTCTGGCAACTGATCAGATGAATTTCCTGTCAACATCTCCTTTTCCTTTTTATTCATTTCTGAAATATTAATCGCCAAAGTATCAAAGTATAGTATATACTAAGCAATAATAATATTATGCGCTTAATGTACTCAATATTGAAGAAATTTTCAAATAAGGATCTTTTATATATCCGAGAACTTATAACAGGGATCTTGGCAAAAAAACTCTCTTATCACGGACAATCTAAGTTATTTTGGGACATTAACGGCTATTCAAGAAATTTACATGTAACAGTAGCAAATCCATCCAAAAACGATTTAGAAATTTATAAAAACCATTTGGTAGATGACAGAAAAGACAAAAAAGTACTCCTACTTGGTTCAACCCCTTTATTACGTAACTTATTAAATGAAATTGGCTTTCGGGATTATGTAATAGCTGATTTTTCTTTTTCAACTATCGAAAGCAGTCTGCACGCTCTGGATAAACTGGGTTTAAATATAGATATTGAAAACGAAATTTGGCTCAAATCAAATTGGCTGGATATGCCACTAGAACCAAACTCTTTTGATTATATTGTTGGGGATATGATATTTACACAGATTGAACCAAGTAAACAATCATTTTTTATTACAAAAATTTCATCACTATTGAAACAAGATGGGAACTTTATAGCAAGAATGCAAATATGTAATACAAATTTTGACAGTAAAAACCCCCAATCAATTATTGAGGAGGTTTTAAGTTCCAACGATTTTGAAAATACGACAAGACAAAAATTTATATTGCTCTTTAGATTAAAAGATAGATTGAGAGATAAACAAACCCAGACCACTTCACCCCACTTAATAACCAATGAATTACTCCGATTCCACACTTCAGATGAAAAAAGAAAAGATATGTTGAGATCAGTAATAAAGATGATTTCTGGACGTATCGACGTTGGATTACCGTTTATTACACAGACCAGAGAGGAACTTGAACAGATTATATCCCAAGAATTTTCAATAAAAACAAGATTAAATGCGCGTGATTACTTATCAGAAGATTTTCCGATATACGTTTTGCAAAAAAATATTAATAAATCATGAATATCTTAATTATTGGTTCAGGCAGTCGAGAACACGCAATAGGTTGGCATCTAGCTCAATCACCAAAAGTAAGTAAATTATTTTTTACGCCTGGCAATGCGGGCACAATAACTCTCGGAGAAAATCTAGTAATGAATTTAGGTAAACCATCTGAATGTATTACTCTGGCTAAAAGTAAAAAAATAGACATGGTCATCATTGGACCCGGCCTGTTTTTACAGCGCGGTGTCAGTGACATATTTTCAGCGGCCAGCATTAAAGTTTTTGGCCCAAGTAAACGCGCGGCGGAAATCGAATATTCAAAAGTTTTTTCAAAAAAACTACTAACTCAGCTTGGGATTCCGACCCCGATCTTCGAGATATTTAACGACTACGCCTCAGCATTATTTTTTTTAAGAAAGCATTCTTTTCCAGTAGTTATTAAAACCGATGGAATCGCTAGGGGGCGAGGAGTTGCAATTGTCCATAATTTTATCGAGGGGGAGAATTTTTTAAACGATATTTTTATCAGTAAAAAATTTGGCAATGACGGTCGACGAATTATAATAGAACAATTTATAGAAGGATTTGAGATATCATCTCATGCCTTTTGCGACGGCAATACTGCCATTATGATGCCCTTTTCTCAGGACCATAAAAGATTTTATGACGGTGATAAGGGACCCAATACAGCTGGACTTGGAGCAGTGTGTCCCGTATCAAATTTACCGGATAATTTTGCCAAGGAAATTCTCACGAAAGTCATTTTACCCATCATGAAAGCATTAAAAGAACAGGGTAAATCTTTTCTCGGTGTCATGTATCCAGGCATTATACTTACAAAAACTGGTTGGTATGTTCTAGAAATAAATGCTCGCTTCGGAGATCCTGAAGCCCAGTGTTACATGAGATTATTAGACACCGACTTATATGAAATAATAGAAGCCTGCATTGACGGTAATTTAAACAACATGGAAGTGAAATGGAAAAATAAAGCCGCATGTTGTCTAGTATTAACAACGTTTGGGTATGCTAATAATACCTATAAGAAAGGAGGGGTTATTTGTGGGTTGGAAAAATTTACCTCTCCTCTACACACAATATTGTTTTACGGAGAAACAAAAATGATAGATGGGCAAGTTGTCACAAATGGGTCAAGAATCATGGGGATAAGCTCTGTTGGAGAAAATCTAAAAGAGGCAGTACAATACGCCTATCAAGGAATTCGCCCTATCGAGTTTGATGACATGTATTTTAGAAAAGATATAGGAGTCAAAGCGTTAATTAAAAACTCACTGTGACTAAAGAGGAAAAAGTAAAGTATTTAGTTTCTCCTGAAATATTATTTCCTACAGATCTACAACGAGGCAATCTGTTGGGTAATAAGATGTTTATAGAGGCCATGGAACAATATCTCAACATACTCACGGAATCACAATATTGGCCACTTGAACAACTTGAAGAAATACAAAACATGCGTCTCCGTAAATTAGTATCAAATATTTCTAACTATTCAGTCTTCTGGAAAAATTATTTTGATAAACATAAATTTTTGCCAAATACTGCCAATATAACCGATCTAAGCCGATTGCCCATATTGAGACGCACAGATCTTTTAGCATTTGGAAACAAAATTTATATCAAACCTAGATATGCCAATGAGCATTCATTTATTCGTTATAGTAGCGGTACCACGGGAGTTCCTATAAAAATATCTTTCAGCGAACAAGAAATGTTAATAGAAATTGCTTGTCTGTTTAGACATCCAGTTTTCGAAAAAGTGTCTTTAAAACAGATTCTGTCTAGAAAACCTTTCGTGGTATTGGGGCTTCCTGGTTTTTCTTATATTTGCAGAAGAGATTTTTTTTCTAGCGTATTTCCTTCAATTACCACGTATGATCTAGATGACATAAAAATTCGTAAAGAAATTTACAATAGTATTATTGCAGCATCACCGGCAATACTCGTGGGATTTGGATCATTAGTGGCAAAATTAGCATATTGGGTCGCCGAGGATAAAGTTTCATTACCCTTGCTTGCAATCCGCATTTCAAGTGAGTCTATATCCGTAATTGAACGTAATTTGATAGAGAAAAACTTCAATGCACCTGTAATAAACATACTAAGTGGCAACGGTCATATTACAATAGGATTTGAATGCCCAATAAATTCTGGACGATTTCATGTAAATTCGGAAAGTGTTATTTTAGAAATCGTGAATGATGGAAATACGGAAAATGATGAAGGTGAATTAGTCGCAACTGCTCTGACATACATGCTTACCCCGCGTATACGTTGGGCGCACAATGATAATGGACGGATATTGCCAGAAACATGCCCATGCGATAGAACATTACCGCTTTTTGAATTTCACGGGCGAAGAGGATACGAAATAGCGCTCCCGAGTGGCCGGCGCTTACGATGGATTCTTTTGCATACCTCGCTTATGCGTGCGGGTTTGGGGCGTCTATCTAAACAAATACAGATTATTCAAGATCGAACAGATAATTTACGTATTCTTATTGTACCAAGATTACCATTTAGTGATAGTGATGAGCTCAATATTCGTCTCGCTTGTACAACTTTATTCAATAATGAGAAAATAAATATTGAAATTAAATATGTGAACGAGATCATTCAAAATGGACGCAAGCCAAAATTTTTTATACCACTATCTGAGTCCAATGCAAAAGATTCTCAGGAAGATAATTATGGGCGTCTAAAACAATAAACCTCGTTAGCGTAAGTGGGGAGGAAAAATCTTTTGGTAACCGGATTATACGCCGGTTTATTTGTGATTCTCTCCGTTACCTGGAAAAAGCTGATTTCTTTGCCGTTTTCAGGGTCAATTTCATAAAAACGACCATTATTAGCCCCGAGATATAGCCTATTGTCAATAATAACCGGGCTAGAAAATATGCGCGCATTGGTATTAAATTTCCAAACTAACTCTTTCGTATCAAGATTCAAACAATATACCAATTTATCAAGAGAGGTAAAAATAACCTTGTCCCCGTAGACCAGGGGCGTGGAGTACATGCCTGCTTTCATTTGGAATTTAATTATCGGTTTTCCCGATATTAAATCCACGCCGTATAAATAGCCATCAAATGACCCGAACAAAAGCATATTTCTCTTTTCGTCAAATACGAGAGATGCCTTAATTTCGCCACCAGTTTTATAACTCCAAAGCAATTCTCCATCTTGTGCTTTGAATAGATATGCTGTCGAGTCATTGCCTCCAATAGCTACAAGACCCTTTGATTGTGAATATGCGGGAGAGCAATGCACATATTTGGACATAATGTATTGCCACTTTTTTTCCCCCGTCTCAAGGTCAAGCGCCACAATCCTCCCTCGTTTATTCCATAATCCAAATTCTAGGCCTATAAAAAGCAGATTAAGATCTTGTGCTAAGGCAGGAGAAGATCCAACCCAATCCGCTTCCATAAAAATCCATTCCGGCTTTCCTGTTAGGGTATTTAAAGCATAAACATTGCCATCATAAGAGCCAAAACACACACGCTCATCTTTTAAAGCCGGGGAGGAAAAAATGCTTTTGCCCTGCGCGTGCCAACCAACCTTGTATTTCCAAGCGACCGACCCGTCGTTCTGATTCAGAGCCCAGAAATAGCCGCTGTCACTGCCAAAATAAATCTTCTCATGATCCAACACAGGTGATGATTTTGGCACCACATAAAAATAGTTAGGATTTTCACTCTTGAAATACCAGATAACATCAAAATTGATGGCGGGCTCGGCTTTTTCCTCTTTTCCCAACAGTGGCATACCGAAATCCACCAGAGATAAAAGTGAGATTAACTCTATATTTTCATCATTGCAAAAAACGTAGTTTTTTAAATCGCGATAATTCATCAAGACAAAAATATGAGATACCTTTTTATTCAATTGTTTCAAAACCTTTAATTGTCTTACAAAAGTTCCACCACTATTAATCAAATCATCAACCAGTATGATTTTCTCATCATTGAGAGAACCCTCTACAATTTTCTGGAGTCCATCTTTTTTTCGTGATTTTCTTAAATAAAAACCGCTCACCGGCATTTTTAGTTCCAAACCTTTCATAATAATCGCTGAAACCAATGGAATAGCCGCGGTTTCTTGTCCGCCTACTTGAAATGGATATTGATCTTTGAAATGTTTCCAAAAAATATCTGCAATGAGATCTAGATATTCTGACTGTAATAAAATTTTTCTAAAATCGAAGAGCCATTTACTATCAGCCCCAATAGAAGAAACTATTTTCTGATCATGTTTTGTGGTAAAAACACCATGTTTAATAATTTCTTTTAATTTTTGAACTTTGTCGTCGACAGAAAACATAAATTTTACTTAAGAGTAACATTAAAGAGAGTGTTTTACTAAAATAACTTAGCACTACTAGGTATTTTACGATAAAATACCGATATATATGAAAACCATCATCTCCTGGAACGTCAATGGACTTAGGGCTGTGCACCGCAAGAGCAACATGGCACAGGTGTTCCATATGAAACCAGACATTCTCTGCATACAGGAAACAAAATCATTACCCGAACAGCTACCAGCAGAATTAAAAGATCCAGAGGGATACCATTCATACTTCCACTTCCCTACTCAAAAAAAGGGCTATAGCGGTGTAGCCATATATTCTAAAGAGAAACCACTAAAAGTTTCACGTGACATGGGTATTGAGAGGTTTGATCAAGAAGGACGACTGATTATGGCTAAATATAAGGGTTTTACGCTAATAAACTGCTATTTCCCTAATGGCGGAGGGTCGCCAGAACGACTTCGCTACAAACTTGATTTTTATGATTATTTTTTAGATTTTGTAGATAAGTTACACAAGAAACAGCCAAATATCATTTTATGCGGAGATATTAACGTGGCTCATAAACCCATGGATTTAGCCAGACCAAGAGAAAATGAAACTCATGTGGGTTTCCTTCCGATAGAAAGAGTTTGGATGGATAAGCTTATTACTCATGGATGGGTAGATGTTTATAGACATTTTTATCCCGATAAGACAGAAGCATACACCTATTGGGATATGAAGACTTTTGCCAGAGAAAGAAATGTTGGATGGAGAATAGATTATTTTTTTACTTCTTCGGAAATACTCAAACATGTTCAATCCATAGAGATACTTGACAATATTTTGGGCTCAGATCATTGCCCCGTCAAATTAACCCTTAAATAGAGCCCCGCCTGCCGGGTCCGGCGGGCAGGCATATTTTAAAGGACATAAGCTTGCCTCGCCCCGGCGCGGGTTATCCACACTTTTATTAGATATATTGTCCTTTATGAGATAAGATGTTGTTGGGCGCTTGGTGGATATTTTCGATTCTCTAATTGAAATTGGAATCCAGGCATGTGTTCTTGGAAGGCCGTTCCAACCGGAAGATAATTCTGGTTTAGGGATCTGGGCAAGGATGACGGACCCCCAATCTTTTTATTTTTGGTCTCGTGCATCCCATGGGCCCTATTCCTCTTCTGGAATGTTCTTTCATTTCTTGCCAAGTCCGCCCCTTTTGAGACATGGCGAGACAACCGCTGTGGCTCCGCGTCACAGTGGTTTTTTATTGAAAAGATTTTGTCTTTCACAAATCTTCATTTAACTATTACACAGAAAATCGTAAAGGTAAAAAGTTCTTTGTTTGCAAGAAAATTAAAGCTTTAATTAGACAACTGTGGATAATTATGTGGAAGATGTGTATTAAAAGACATATATTAAAAGACTTAATAATTAAATGTCCTTAATTATAGCCCTTCTCTTAAAATGAAAGTTTCGCGTGAAACATAAATTCATTTGTTACACATGAACCC
>ERZ1292629.3383-Hain-H43-01um-R1-3383-length-12342-cov-4_pt1 | contig 12342 bp, 9 predicted proteins | sample MGYA00564399_ERZ1292629 | MGnify/ENA primary metagenome ERZ1292629 (study PRJEB36523, sample SAMEA6512636) | groundwater metagenome | collected 2019-01-08 | study: AquaDiva: Metagenomics assemblies of 32 groundwater samples | reverse complement strand
GGCTGGGACATGAAGGGCGAACCCTCGTCCCATCATTTTCCCGCGCCGCTGCCGGCCCTGATGGGGCCGCCGGTGCAGATCGTTCCCGCGCCGGGCGTGGATCGCCGGCATATCGACCGACTGACGGGCGACACCGCGAAATTCCTCGCCAGGATGCAGAAGCCCGCGCCCGGCTATATCGTCGAATATGCCAATGTCGTGGTCGATCGCCATGGTCAGATCTGGACGCCCGATGGCAAAGTCATCGTCAGCCTCGGAAAGCCGATCGATTTCACCGAAGCCGGCGCGGGTGGGCATGTCGCGGTGGCGACCAGCGTCGTTGCTCACACCAAGGGCATCTATCATTTCATGGTGGACCATCTGCCAAGGCTGGGTTTCCTGTTCCAGCAGGGGGCGGATCCGGACGTGAAGCTGCTGACGAATGCGGGGGGCAAGGCGTTCGAGGGGGCGCTGCTCGACCTGGCCGGTTTCGGGCCGGACCGGCTGGTCGCGGTGGACAAGCCGGTGTTCGTCGAGCGGTTGCTGAAGGTCGTCTGCGGGTTCGAGGGCATGACAGGCTGGTCGCACATGGTGCCCATGTTCCAGACGATCGTGGACGCGGCGCTGGCAGAGGCGGCCAGGCATCAGGTGGAACTGCCGCCCCGCATCTATATTTCCCGCGCCGCGGCGGTGCGACGGTCGATGCGCAACGAAGATGCGCTGGAACAGGAATTGGCCGCGCGCGGCGTGTGTATCTACCGGTTCGAGGATATTCCGCTCTGGCACCAGATCGCGCTGGTCAATTCGGCGCGCCTCATCGTGGCACCGCATGGCGCAGGATTGGCGCATATGCTGATGGCCAGCGCGGACGTGAAGATCATCGAACTCCTGCCCATCGCGATGGGCACCTATCTCCTGCGCTGGAACTATGCACGCCTGGCCATTCTGCGCGGCTTCGAATATCGCGCCTGGGTGGAGGAGCAATATCTCGCTGTCCAGGATGACTGGTCGATCACGCTGGACGAATTTCTCGCTCATTATGACCGGCTGGCGCTGGACTAGCCATCGGGCCGGTCCCGGACAAACCAGGGAAAACCCCGTCTAGCGCCAGAAGTCCCAGTATCGCGGCGTGATGCCCTGGACAGCAGGCATCGGGTCGCCCTTGGGGTCTTGCGGAGCGATCGTGGCGGTCATGTCCTGGCAGGTGGCCATGATCCACCGGTGCTTTTCGCCAGTGCGCACATCGGTCGCTACCTGGCTATATATGCCGTTGATCTGCTCGACGGGGCCGAGCGTCAGGCCCTTGGTCACGGCGCCCTTCAATTCGAACGGCTTGGAGCAGGTGCCGACATCGGCGAAGCTTTCCGCCATTTCCGATGCCGACTTGCCGTCGCGCGACCGGGTATAATCGTCCCGCTTCCACGCTTCCCAGCGCACCTGGCCAAACTCGCGGGTCCAGTAGGTCCGCTCCATCTGCCGCGCCTTGCCGGGCGTCAGGCCGGATGGATCGACCTGCGAATAGGGGTGGGACAATATGGTGTTCAGTCGCTTGCCCGAACTATAGGTGAAATCGCCCCTGGTCCACAGCGCCAGGACTTTCGACGGATAATCGTCGGGGCATGGCCCCGACATGGGCGACAGGCCGATGTTTGACGATTTCTTCTGGTTCACCGCGATGCCGATCGCGCCATTGGCCGGCACCGTGCGAGACGTCAGCAGCCAGTTGCGGAAATAGCGGACCGAACTGTGCGGCCCCTTGGGGCATTGTGACGAAATCCCTCCGCCGACCGTTCCGCCGTCCTTGCCGCGCGACCACCAGCCCATGATGAAGGCGAACTGGTCATCATACCAGCGCACCGAGAAATAGGCGGGAATGAAACCCTCGGTCCTGCAGGCGTCCTTCTGGATCTGGACGGCGCCGACTACACGGGCATTGCCCTGATATTGCCACAGGATATTGTCGCGGATCGTCCGTCGGGCGCCGCAATCCAATGCGTTCTGGGGCACCACCTTGGTCAGGTGATAAGGAATCCGGTCCGCCGACGTCAGGTCGCGCCGGTTCTTGCAGCGCGCATCGGTGGGGATCATGCCGACGATGATGTTCCCGTTATTGTTCAGGCACACATCCTGGACCAGGAAGTCGACGATCTCGGGCGGCGCGGCCGCAGCCTTTGTCGGCTGCGCGGCGATGAGAGGGGCCAGCATCGCCGTCATGGCGATGGCCGCGGGTCCGAAAGATTTTGCCATGATGATGCTCCAGGCAGGTCGACGGGGCAGGGCGCGCAAGAAACGATAGGGGCGCGAATGAGCATGACGGCCCGCGCCGCTTTCGGTTCCCTGCGCCGGGACGGGCTGACGGATTTTTCGCTGGCAATGCCGGGCCTTGCCTTCGTTTTACGGAGTCGCCGCTCCGGTGCTGCCGCGCGCGACCAGTGAGAAGGTGAAGCGCGGCGGTTCACCCGGACCATTGATCAGCGCGTCGATTGCGGCGCGGCCCATATGGTCCAGCGGCTGGCGCACAGTGGTCAGCGGCGGCCAGCTGGTGCGGCTCGCGGGCGTATCGTCGAACCCGGCCACCGACAGATCCTCGGGCACGCGCAGGCCCAGGTCATGTGCCAGCGTCAGCACGCCCAGCGCCATCGGGTCGTTGGTGGCGAAGATCGCGGTCGGCCGGTCGTCCCGCTGCAATAGCGCCTGCGCGCAGGCGATGCCGGACGCGAAATCGAAACTGCCCTGCATGAACAGGCTGTCGTCGATCGGCAGGCCGGCCGCCGCCATCCCCTCGCGAAAGCCCTCGACGCGCTGCAGCGCCGCTTTGTGGGTCGGGGGCGGGGTGATCACCGCGATCCGCTTATGGCCCAAGGACGCCAGATGATCGGCCACCATCCGTCCGGCGGCATGTTCGGGCGTCGGCATGTTGATGCCGCCCTTCGATGCGTCCGCCGTGCCGGCGATCCGCGCGCAGGGCAGGTTCATTTCCGCCAGCCGGTCGAGCAGCAGCGCGTCGTCGGACAGCGGCGGCACCAGGAACACGCCGTCTGGGCGCAGCGCCGCGACCAGCCGGTCCAGCACTTCGATCCGCTCCTCGCCACCGTCGGAAATCGGCTCCACCACCAGATGATAGCCAAGGTCGCGGCAGCGCGCCGCTGCGCCCGACTGGATGCCGCCGGTATAGGCGGGGGCAGGGTTGCTGTAGAGATAGGCGATCATGAAGGACCGGCCGCCGGCCAGCCGCCGCGCCGACTGGTTGGGGCGATAGCCCAGTTGCTCGATCGCCGCGTTCACCCGTTCGCGCAGTTCGTCGCTGACGTTCGGTGCCTTGTTGACAACGCGGGACACCGTCTTGATCGAGACTTTGGCGAGGGCGGCGACGTCATGGATGCTGGGCATGATTTTCCTATAGGGCCGGGCCGAAGGCGACTGGTGCTGCCCCGGATCTCTGTGGCATTATTCCCCATAGGACCAAGGATGGAAGATGAGCAACGTCATTAATTTTCGTCTGGCGCGCAAGGCCAGGGATCGGGCCGACAAGGCGCAGGCGGCAGACAGCAACCGCGCCAAGTTCGGCCGGACCAAGGCACAGAAACTTGCCGATCAGCAAGAAGAACGTCGAAAGGCGGCTCTGCTGGATGGCGCGCGTCTTGAGCGCAAGGAAGAGTTCGACGGCGATGTCTGATGCCGTGAAGTCATGATATAAATCTGTTGTTCATGTTCGAAATGAACATCCGTTCATATTGAAGCGGGATTTTTCAATTCATCGATATTGAAAAACAGATCGTCCCGCATTTGACGATATGTTTGAGGCCAATGGAGATGGTCGGCGGTTGATCTATCGCTATGACCAAGAATATTCGATCCATCCGTCCCGCCTCGGCCGCGATCGCCGCTGTCCTGGCATTGTCCGCAACGCCCCTGTTCGCGCAGGAGGTGATGACGCCCCCGCCGGCCGCGCCCGCAACGGCGCCGACCGCGCCAGTTGACATCGCCCCCGCGGTGCCGGCGGCAAAGTCCGCACCCGCAGCGCCTGTCACAGCGCCTGCAACCCCGGCGGCGCCGGTCTTCGCGCCCAGCCAGCCAGTCGTGCAACAGACCCCGCCGACCCCGGAGCCGCAGCCTGAAGCGCCCGCCGCGCAGGAAAGCCGCGCTGCCCCGGCCGCGCCGGCGCTGCGCCGCGCGGAAGTCCGCCAGTCTGAACCTGCTTCTGAACCTACCCCGGCACCTGCTCCGACCCCGGTCGCGGCTGAACGTGCCGAAGCGCCGGCACCCGTAGCTCCGGCCGCAACGCCGGCTCCGGAACCGGCTGCCGTCACCCCGGTTGCCGAACCGGCCCCGGCTACCGCGCCGGCCGAACAGCCTTCGGCCCTGATCGATCCGGCGCTGCTGCTGGCGCTGGGCGGCGGTTCGCTGCTGCTGGTCGGCCTTGGCGCCACCGCCGTCGTCCGTCGCCGCCGCCAGCGTGTCGAAGCCGAGCGTGAAGCGATCGCGCCGATCGAGGCTGGCCCGGCCCCGGCACCCATGCCGCTGGCCCCTGCTGCTCCGATTGCTGCACGCACCCCGCTGGCCGCCGCCACGGCTCCCGCCAGCGATGTCGAAGCGATGGTCGCCGCTGCCCCCAGCCGCGACAATCCCTTCCTGACCCAGCGCAACCGCCGTCGCCGCGCTCATTTCCTGCTCGCCCAGCGGCAGGCGCTCAGCACGGCCGATCCGGTCGCCCGCGCCGCGCCGGTCGCAACCCCGGCCAGCGCCGCGGCGACCGATCGCAGCCAGACCGTCTATCGCTTCGGCAGCGACCGCGCCCGTCCGGGCCTGTTCAAGCCGCGCACCAGCTGATCGACGCCCTGAGCTGACAATGAAGGGGACGGTGGCCCGCCATCGTCCCCTTTGTCTTGTCTGTCCTACAATCCGCTTTGCCTGATAGAAGCAGGGGCAGGGGAGAGCATCGCGCTTTCCGATAGGATCAGCGTCCAGCAAGATTATGTCAAAATCTGCGGGAAATATGGGAAGTTAAGGCCCGCAGTCTCCAACAGGCACCCCCACGCTGTTGCGCTTGCCCGTCCCGCCTGTTACCGGCGCGCGGTTTATATCCCACGCCATCATTGGCCTGCAGAAGAGTCGCCCACCATGTCCGACAAGATCAATCGTATCGTCCTCGCCTTTTCGGGCGGCCTCGACACCAGCGTGATCCTGAAATGGCTGCAGCAGACCTATCAGTGCGAAGTCGTCACCTTCACCGCCGATCTCGGCCAGGGCGAGGAACTGGAACCCGCCCGTGCCAAGGCCCGCCTGATGGGCGTCAAGGAAGAGCATATCTTCATTGACGACCTGCGCGAGGAATTCGTGAAGGATTATGTCTTCCCGATGATGCGCGGCAATGCGCTCTATGAAGGCCTCTATCTGCTCGGCACCTCGATCGCCCGTCCGCTGATCGCCAAGCGCCAGATCGAGATCGCCAAGATGCTGGGCGCCGACGCCGTCAGCCATGGCGCCACCGGCAAGGGCAATGACCAGGTCCGCTTCGAACTGGGCTATTACGCCCTGCAGCCCGACATCAAGGTGATCGCCCCCTGGCGCGAATGGGATCTGACCAGCCGTACGAAGCTGATCGAGTTCGCCGAACAGCACCAGATCCCGATCCCCCGCGACAAGCGTGGCGAAAGCCCCTTCTCGACCGACGCGAACATGCTGCACACCTCGTCCGAGGGCAAGGTGCTGGAAGATCCGTGGGAGGAAACCCCCGACTTCGTCTATTCGCGCACGGTGAACCCGGAAGACGCGCCCGACGCGCCCGAATATATCACGGTCGATTTCGAGCGTGGCGACGGCGTCGCGATCAACGGCATCGCCATGTCGCCCGCGACCCTGCTCGAAACCCTCAACGAATATGGCCGCAAGCATGTCATCGGCCGTCTCGACCTGGTCGAGAACCGCTTCGTGGGCATGAAGTCGCGCGGCATGTATGAAACGCCGGGCGGCACCATCTATCATCTGGCCCATCGCGGCATCGAGCAGATCACGCTCGACCGTGGCGCTGCCCATCTGAAGGATGAGCTGGCCCCCAAATATGCCGAGCTGATCTATAACGGCTTCTGGTTCTCGCCCGAGCGCGAGATGCTCCAGGCGGCGATCGACCACAGCCAGGAAAAGGTGACCGGCACGGTCCGCCTGAAGCTCTACAAGGGCGGCGTCTATGTCGTCGGCCGCAAGTCGCCCTACACGCTCTACAGCGAGAAGGTCGTCACCTTCGAGGACGACGCCGGCGCCTATGACCAGCGCGACGCGGCGGGCTTCATCAAGCTGAACGCGCTCCGCCTGCGCCTGCTGGGCCGCCGCGACGGGCTTTGATTTAGCGCGGCACTGATGTTTCGGGAAAGGCCCCGGTCCGCACATAAGCGGGCCGGGGCCTTTCTCTTTCCTTCCCGATACAAATTGCGACAAACTATTGGGTGACATGACAAAGTTGCGGGACAAGTCTTGCCGATAAGCGACGTCAAGGATGGTCGACACGCCATCCACGACTGAACTTGGAAGGAAAGACCCAATGCTCCGCAAATTCTTCACCACCGTCGCGGTTGGTTCGCTGTTCGTCGGCGGGCTGGCGGCCACCCATGTCGCCTTCGCGCAGGATGGTGGTCCGGGTCCGCGCGGCATGCGCGGTGGTCCCATGATGATGGCCGACGCCAACAAGGATGGCACCATCACCAAGGCGGAACTGACCGCCTCGCTCGAAGCTCGCTTTGCCCAGCTCGACGCGAACAAGGATGGCAAGCTGACCAAGGAGGATCGTGACATCCGCCGCCAGCAGCGTCTGGACGAACGCTTCGCCGCGCTCGACACCGACAAGAATGGCCAGATCAGCAAGGCCGAATATCAGGCCGGCCATCAGCCGCGCGCGGATCGCGGCCCGGAAGCCGGCAAGCCCGGCGGCCCCGACGGCAAGCGCTGGGGCGGGCGTGGCCGTGGCGGTCCCGGCCGCGGCATGATGCACCGCGGCCCCGGCTTTGGTGACGCCGACAAGGACGGCACCATGACCAAGGCAGAGTTCATGGCCGGCCCGCTCGCCATGTTCGACAAGGCTGACGCCAACAAGGATGGCAAGGTCACGGCCGAGGAAATGAAGGCCGCCCGCCAGGCGATGCGCGGTCCCGGTCGCGGCCATGATCGTGGTCCGGACCGTGGCCCCGGCGCCGACCAGGCACCGCCCCCGCCGGCCAACTGATCGGCTGACAGAGCCGACGATCCGGAGCGGGGCTTTTCCCCCTAGCGCCCCGCTCCAGTCGATCGTCCCAAGGGGGAAGGGCGAAGGTTCCCCTGCCTTCGCCCTTCCAACCCGTCCCCCGGCATGACAGACAGGCAAAATGAGCGAACGTCCCCATCTCCTGCTCGTCGATGACGAGCGATCGATCCGCGAGCCGCTGGCCCAATATCTCTCCCGCAACGGCTTCCGCGTGACCGCGGTCGAGAATGCGGCGGAGGCGCGGCTGCGTCTGGCCGCCAATGCCATCGACCTTGTCATCCTCGACATCATGATGCCCGGCGAGGACGGCCTGTCGCTGTGCCGCCATATCCGCGAGACCAGCGAGATTCCGGTGATCCTGCTCACTGCCCGGTCGGAAGAGACCGATCGCATCGTCGGTCTGGAAATGGGCGCGGACGATTATGTGCTCAAACCCTTTTCGCCGCGCGAACTGGTCGCCCGCATCAAGGTGATCTTCCGCCGCGTCGCGACCGGCGGTCAGCGCGTCACCGCGCCCGACGGCGCCACCTATGCCTTTGCCGGCTGGCTCTTGAAGACGCAGGAACGCACCCTGGTCGATGCCGAAGGCGTGTCGCTGCCGCTCTCGACCGCCGAATATAATCTGATGCTCGCCTTCGCCACCCGGCCCAATCAGGTGCTGAGCCGCGACCAACTGCTCGACATCACCCAGGGGCGTGAGGCGAACGCCTTCGACCGGGCGATCGACAACCAAATCAGCCGCCTGCGCAAGAAGATCGAGCCGGACGCCAAGAACCCGACGCTGATCAAGACCGTCTGGGGCGGCGGCTACACCCTGTCGGCGGAGGTCCGCAAACTGTGAAGCAACTGCGCCTCTGGCCGCAAAGCCTGGTCGGACAGATCATCATCCTGGTCGCGATCGCGCTGTTCGTGGCGCAGGCGATCAATTTCGGCCTGCTGCTGCGCGAACGCAATCGGGTCGAACTGACCAGCCAGACCGCGCCACTGGTCTATCGCGTCATCAACGCGCTCGACACCAGGCCGGATCGCGCGCCCGATCGCGACCATCCGCGCGCCAATCAGGATCGCGACCGGCGCAATATCGACTTCTTCGCCAGCCGCCCGACGCTGAGCGGCAAGCCGCGTCCCGATGTCGCGGCCCGCGCCGGGGCGATGTTCGACGATATCGGCCTCACCGTCCGCACGATCGAGGCGGCAGAGGACAGCCGCATCATGCCGCTGCGCCGCTGGGAACAGATACGCAGCCGCGCCACCGGAGAGCCAGCACGCGACCATAGGGTCGGCCGTCTGACCTTGGCGGTCGAATATGAGCCGGGCAAATGGTTGACGACCGAGGCCCGCATCGGCAGCCGCCCGCCGCGCTTTGGCGGCTGGCTGGTCGCCCAGACGCTGATCCTCTACGTCATCGTGCTGATCCCGCTGCTCTGGATGGGCCGCCGCTTCGCCCGCCCGCTCAAGCAGTTGACCGGCTCCGCCCGCCAGTTCGCGAAGACCGGCTCGGCCGATCCGGTCGAGGAAAGCGGGCCGGGCGACGTGCGCCAGCTTACCACCGCCTTCAACGCCATGCGCGCGCGCATCATCGCCATGCTGGACGAGAAGGACCGGATGCTGGGCGCCATCGGTCATGACCTGCGTACCCCGCTTGCCTCGCTGCGCGTCCGCACCGAATCCGTCGAAGACGAGGGCGAGCGCGCGCGCATGTCGGAGACGATCGAGGAAATGAACCGGATGCTCGATGACATCCTCTCGCTCGCCCGCGCCGGCCGCAGCAGCGAGGCGGCGCAGAAGGTCGACCTGACCTCGCTCGCCGACGCCGTCGTGGAGGACTTCATCGAACTGGGTTCACCGGTGGACATGATCGACAGCGATCGCGCCGTCGCCTTCGTCCGCGCCCAGCAGATCCGCCGCGCGCTGCGCAACCTCATCGAAAACGCCATCGTCTATGGCGACCGCGCCCATGTCAGCGTTCAGCATCAGGACGGCATGATCCGCATCATCGTTGCCGACGAAGGCCCCGGCATTGCCGAGGACAAGATGGGCGAGATGATGGAGCCCTTCACCCGGCTCGAAGGCTCGCGCAACCGCGAGACCGGCGGCGCCGGCCTTGGCCTGGCCCTCGTCCGCGCGATCATGGCCGAACATGGTGGCGCGCTCCAACTCGCCAACCGCCCCGGCGGTGGCCTCGAAGCCAGCCTCGTCCTCCCCGCCTGAGGGGACGAGAGAGCGTGCTTCTACTACCTCATCCTCCCCTGTAAGGGGAGGTGGCAGGCGCGTAGCGCCTGACGGAGGGGTGTTTTGCTCACGAGAGGGCGACACCCCTCCACCGCCTTCGGCGGTTCCCCTCCCCTTGCAGGGGAGGAGGAAAATGTGGCCCTAGCTCGCCAGCGGCCGGATCATGCCCGGCGTCTCGACCGCGACCGGCGCGACCGGCGGCAGGTCGGGCAGCGCCTTGTCCACCGTCACCGGCTCGCCGCTTTCGACCAGCGCGATCGCCTCGGCCTCATTCGCCACCGCCGGCGGCGATCCGCGCAGCGGCATGCCCGCCGTCTCGCGCACCGTCAGCATGGTCAGCAGGCCGATCAGCGCCGCACCCATCAGATAATAGGCCGGCACCAGCGGATCGCCGGTCTTCTGCACCAGCCAGGCGGTGATCAGCGGCGTCGTGCCGCCGAACAGCGAGACCGAGATGTTGAACGCGATCGACAGCGCGCTGTAGCGCACCGGGGTGTAGAAGAGCGCGGGCAGGGTGGAGGGCATGGAACTGGTGAAGCAGACCAGCGCAATCCCCAGCAGCATCAGCCCCAGGAAGATCAGCGCGTCATTGCCCGTGCCGATCAGCAGCATGCAGGGCACCGACAACAGCATCAGCGCGACGCAGGCGCCGATGATCATCGGCCGCCGGCCCAGCCGGTCGCTGAACAGCCCGCCCACGACATTGAGCGGCATCATCACCAGCATCACGATGATGATCAGCAGCAGCCCCTTGGTCTCGGCATAGCCCATGGTCACGCTGAGATAATTGGGCATGTAGGTCAGCAGCATATAGTCGGTGACGTTGAACACCAGCACCAGCCCGACGCATTTCAGCAACTGCCGCCAATGGACGCGGAACAGGGTTCCAAGCCCCGGCCGCTCGCTTTCGCGCGCATCGATCTGTTCGCTATAGGCCTGGAATGCCGGCGTCTCCTCCAGCTTCAGCCGCATATAGAGGCCGAGCAGACCCAGCGGCCCGGCAACCAGGAAGGGAATGCGCCAGCCCCAGTCGAGCATCTGCGTCTCGCTCAGCGACATCTGCAGAGCGGTGACGGTCCCGGCGCCGGCGATATAGCCGCCCAGCGTTCCGAACTCCAGCCAGCTGCCCATCAGGCCGCGCTTCCGGTCGGTCGAATATTCCGCGATGAAGGTTGCCGCGCCGCCATATTCGCCGCCGGTCGAAAAGCCCTGCACCAGCCGCGCGGCCAGCAGCATCAGCGGCGCACCGATGCCGATCTGGGCATAGGAGGGGATGAGGCCGATGGAAAAGGTGCCGACCGCCATCAGGATCATGGTCATCGCCAATATCTTGTGCCGGCCATAGCGATCGCCCAGTGGCCCGAACACCAGTCCGCCCAGCGGCCGGACCAGGAAGGCGACGGTGAAAGTGGCGAAGGTCGCGATCAGCTGCAGCGCCGGATCGCTCGACGGAAAGAAGACATGGCCGAGCGTAACCGCGATATAGCCGTAAACGCCGAAATCGAACCATTCCATCGCATTGCCGAGCGCCGCGGCGCCAACGGCGCGGTTCAGCAGGGACCGATCGACGACGGTGACATCATCGACTTCCAGGTCGCGGCGGCGCTTGAACCAGCCGAAATGGGTGTGGCGCGCGGCATGCGCGGCAGATGTGGACACATTAATCTCCCGGCCCGTCCAGGCGGGCACGCGGGGCGCGCCTCACAGCCATCGGACAGGCAATGTCGGCCGATAATCAGGGCCTTGGAACGTTGCGACGCCGCATGGGGCATCAAGCGAGGAAGAGCCCATATAGGCAATCGCCCGCAAAAAGGTGCAACAAAGGGGCAGGCCGTGCCCGCATGGGGGTGAGCCGACCCCGGCCTGTCCTATTGGCGCATCATGGCTTATGCTGCGTCGCGATGGGATTTCGGCCGGACATGACGAAGCAGGGGTTGGAAACAAGATTTCCAACCCCTGCATCAAAATTGCCGAATGTGCGGGAAATATGGGAAGTTAAGGCGGCGATTTCCTATTTTGCCGCCCCGACTGTCCGCCTCAATGCTTGCCCGGCTTGGGCGATGTCCCGGCCGCCGTCGGGTTGATCAGCGCCGCGCCGCTGGGCAGGCCGGTGCCGCCCATGTCCAGCTTCTGCGCCTGTTCCCGCGCGACCCGCTGCGGATCGTCCCGCTCCTTGATCGCCGCCTGGGTTTCGGGATCCTGCGCCTCATCCTCGTCGGCCGAGGCATTGCCGCCACGGGTCCAGCCCAGGATGACCGACATGCGCCGGTTGCGCGGATCATAGGCGTCACTCTTCACGAAGGGCTCGCGATCGGCGACCCCCTCGATCCGGGCGAAGCGGGCATTGGGAATGCCGGTTTCGGCGAGCGCCTTGCGGGTCGATTCCGCACGGGCCGACGACAGCATCCAGTTGTTCATGCTCCGGCCTGACGCATAGGGCAGGCCATCGGTATGGCCGCGCACGATCAGCGGGTTGGGCATGGTCGCCAGTGCGTCGGCCACCTCGGCGATCAGCGCCTTGGCTTCGGGCAGCAACTGGTCGGTGCCCGACCGGAACATCGCGAAGTCCGCCTCGTCGATCAGGTCGATGCGCAGCCCTTCGCGGGTTTCGGTGAAGCGGACATTCTTGCGCAGCCGGGCCAGGCCCTTCTTGGACATGCGGTCCTCAAGCTGCTTCTTGATATTCTCGAACTTCTGCCGGTCGGCCGCGCGCAATGCCTTGCCGCCCTGGTCCTTGGTGCCGGTGGCGTCGCGCGGGATGGTGATGGCCAGATTGCCCTGACCGCCGGTGGTCGGGTAATTTTCCTTCGCCATCAGGCTGTCGCCGCCGAACATGCCGGTGGACCCCGCCGAATTCATCTTCAGCTCGACCAGCGTCGGCGTGAAATAGTCGCCGC
>ERZ1292629.3381-Hain-H43-01um-R1-3381-length-12348-cov-4_pt1 | contig 12348 bp, 15 predicted proteins | sample MGYA00564399_ERZ1292629 | MGnify/ENA primary metagenome ERZ1292629 (study PRJEB36523, sample SAMEA6512636) | groundwater metagenome | collected 2019-01-08 | study: AquaDiva: Metagenomics assemblies of 32 groundwater samples | reverse complement strand
AGATGGGGGTCAAGGGTTATAAGGGCTGGGCCTTCGGCTTCGGCATTGAGCGCCTCGCTATTATTTCCATGAGCCTCCCAGACATTCGCCTCCTCTGGTCTACCGATGAGCGAGTGAGGTCTCAACTCAAGCTCGGCACCACTTACAAGGAGGTTTCTAAGTTCCCTCCAGTTGTGAGAGACATCTCCTTCGTCGTACCCAAGACCTTCACCGCCAATGACTACTTCGACCTCATTCGAGAAGTAGGAGGGGAGATGGTCGAGAACGTATCTCTCACCGACAAATATGAAAATGATGAGAAGTTCGGGGCAGGGAAAATGTCTTACACTTATCGTGTCACCTATCGGCACCTGGAAAGGACTCTCACCAACGAAGAGGTCAATGCTGTTCACGCCCAGCTCGAGGCACGCACTGAGCAAGAATTCCAAGCCTCAATTCGCCGAGTCTAGACATCTTCTAGGAGTGTGATATAATACTGAAGGACTGCAACCTGGGAGGAGAGAAAATGTCTGACGTGGAGTTTTTCTGGTTGAGAGCCGGCATACTGGCTTTCTTCATGTTCGTGCCTTCGGTCGCTGTGGGCCTCTTCGACCCTCGCATGCCGGTGAAGAAGTGGGCCACGATTTTCGTGCCGATCATCTTCGCTACGATCGCCAAGTTCAGCTTCATGCCGACTTCGTCCGACTGGTTCGGACTCGTCACATCGACGATCATCTTGTGGGCCATCGGTTTCTTCTTGTTCATTTTCCTCGTGAACGTCGGGATGGTCATTCGTTCCGAGCTGGCCAACGAAGTCGACCGGATGAGGGCGTAGGGGAGACTTACCGCAGGGCAGCCATCGTGGCGCCCTGCGGCTTTTGATATCTGTACTAGGAGTTCGGGTTATGTTAATTTAGTCAAGGAGGCACCATGGACTTGAGTCAGACACAGCTGGTAACGCTCGGACTTCTCCTCGCTATTTCTCTCCTTGTCGGATTCGTCTTTGGTCGCTGGACTGACGACAGCGCCGCATCGAACAAGGTGATGCTCGCAGTATTGATCCTCCTCGCTCTCACTGAAACCTCCTTCACCCTCCTCGACATCTTTCCTGGCTGGAGTAAGTGGTGGAGCCTTCTTGTTCTACTAGGCTGGTTCGGCCTTTCATTGTGTGGAGTACTAACAGGATTCAACAGCAATCCATCTCGCAAAGTCCAAAGCTGATCGTACGCAAGGCCTACAAACACCCGTTTGTAGGCCTTCGATTTTATCTAAACTAGCTTGGTTTTGACACCTTTTTATGCTAAAATATGGGATACAAATATGGCCAAAGAAGAGCTAAAGAAAGAGAAGAAATCCTCATACGGCGCAGACTCCATTACCGTCCTCGAGGGCCTTGATCCGGTTCGCAAGCGCCCCGGTATGTATATCGGAACAACTGGACCAGATGGCCTCCACCATCTCATTACCGAGATCTTCGACAACTCTCGCGACGAAGCCATGGGTGGCTTCGCCAACGACATTGAGATCGCCCTTCTTGCTCCAGTTAAGGCTGGAGAACCAGCTCGTGTCCGTGTCGTAGACAACGGCCGTGGTATCCCCGTCGGCATTCACAAACAAACCAAGGTCTCAGCACTTGAAACTATCATGACCACTCTCCACGCTGGAGGCAAGTTCGGTGGCGATGGCTACAAAGTCTCTGGTGGTCTCCACGGTGTGGGTGCCTCTGTGGTCAACGCTCTCTCTATGTATACTCGTGCGGAGATTCATGTGGACGGCGGTATCCATGTTCAGGAATACTCTCAAGGCAAGAAGAAGGCATCGGTCAAGAAGATTGGCGCTACTAAAAATACTGGCACCATCATCACTTTCCAGCCAGATCCTATTATTTTCCCAGATACCACCTTCAACTTCGAGAGAGTGGTCACTCATATGCGCCAGCAGTCATACTTGGTCCGTGGTTTGCGCATTTCTATCATTGATGCCCGAGAGTTAGCAGATGTGGATGACCAGGGCTCTTTCTATCTACGTGACTTGCATCTCAATGCGCCTTCCATGTCCTTCTGCTTTGAGGGAGGCCTGGTCTCCTTAGTGAGGTTTGAGAACGAACACAACAAGCCAGTTCACCGCAACATTTTCTATGTTTCAAAGTCTGCCAGCAAGAACGAGTACGAGACCGTCGAAGTCGCTCTCCAATACGTAGACGACATCTCTTCTCGCATCCTACCTTTTGCCAACAACATCTACACCGCCGAGGGAGGCACCCACATCACCGGTTTCAAGACCACTCTTACTCGCACTCTCAACAGTTACGCCCGCAAGAACAATTTGGTGAGTGAGAAGGAGGACAACTTCACCGGCGACGACGTGCTCGAAGGTCTCACAGCTGTGATCTCTGTGAAGCTTGGCGAGATCCAGTTCGAAGGCCAGACCAAGGGCAAGCTCGGCTCAGTCGAAGCACAAGCCATGGTCACAGAAGTCTTCGGCAACGCTTTCTCGGCTTTCCTCGAAGAGAACCCGGACGATGCTCGCTCCATGATCCAGAAGTCCTTACTAGCACTCAAGGCTAGGAAGGCCGCCAAGGCTGCCAAGGATTCCGTGCTTCGTAAGGGAGCACTCGAGGGCATGACCCTTCCAGGCAAGCTCGCAGACTGTCAGGCGGGCACCTCAGCTGAGGATGCTGAACTCTTTATCGTAGAGGGAGATTCCGCCGGAGGCTCGGCCAAGATGGGTCGAGACAGACGCATGCAGGCTATCCTCGCACTCCGAGGCAAGATCTTGAACATCGAGCGAGCTCGCCTCGACCGCATGCTTGGCTCAGAGCAGATCAAGAACATTGTCATCGCTCTGGGTACCGCCATCGGAGACACTTTCGACATCACCAAGCTCCGTTACCACAAGATCATCCTCGCCACCGATGCCGATGTCGACGGCGCTCACATCCGCACCCTTCTCCTCACTTTGCTCTACCGCTTCTTCCGACCACTTATCGATGCTGGCCATGTTTACATCGCTCAACCCCCACTTTACAAAATCAAGATGGGCAAGGAATCTTTCTACGCCTACTCAGACGAAGAGAAGTTCAAGATCATAGGAGATCAAGACATGGGCGACAACATTCAACGTTACAAAGGTTTGGGAGAAATGAACTCAGACGAACTCTGGGAGACCACTATGGATCCCGCTAAGCGCATCCTCAAACAAGTGACCGTAGACGACGCTCGCGAAGCCGACCGCATCTTCGACGTCCTCATGGGCACCGACGTCCCCTCCCGCAAGTCTTTCATCCAAAGCAACGCAAAGAAAGCAGTACTCGATATATAAGAACGCCAACTTGTCCCGCGTAGCTTTAGCGGAGTGGGAGAAAGCCGTGCTTGACATTTAGGTTTAAATATGCTAAGATAGCAAAAGATAGGTAGTTGCCCCGTCGGGCGACTGAGGAGATGACTCATTGGATAGGTGGGCGGGCATTTTGTTTTTCGTCGCGTTTGGCCCATATGCATGGGCGATCCTCCACGGAGAGACGGTGCCGTCTCCCGTCTCGTGGGCCATTTGGGCTCTCGTTGACACCCTTATCCGCTTCGCAATGAAGAAGAAGGGGGCGAAGCTCGGGCAAATCAACGGAGCTGTCGCTGGGGCATGGGTCATCACGATCCTAGCTCTCTTCTACGGACAACTAACGATGGGCTGGGTTGAGTGGGGCAGCATTGCCCTGGCAACTGTCGGCATCATTTCGTGGAAAACCACGGGTGACGCCAAGAAGGCCATCATCTGGTCCAACGTTGCGATCTTCATGGGTTCGTTCCCTGAGTTCGCGATCGGCTACCGGACGCCCGAGCAAGAGAACCCATGGGCGTGGTCAATCTGGCTCGCTTCCTGCATTTGCGCTCTGTGCGCAGTCCGGAAGTGGGACATCGCCAACGCCTTACAGCCGCTGACGTTCACCGCGATCGAGGCCACGATGGTCTTCCTTGTTGTGATTCGACCGTTGCTGTAGGTGTCTGACAACTAAGAGTAGGGCGCGATTCGAAAGGATCGCGCCCTTTTTCTATCTATTGACATTTAGCCTTTAATTTGTTTTAATACAAGATAGAAAGTGCGTTGGATGAACCGACGCCTAGATTGGAGATATCATGCTGCGTTTGATTGCGTTCGTCCTTGCGACCTTCGTGGTTGCGACCACGGCCCAGGCGCAGGCTCAGGAGGGGACGAAGGTGGCCGAACTCGGGCTCTACTACCAAGCACTGGTGGTGGAGAGCGAGCAACCGGTTCACCGAGGCTTCGTCCAGGGTTACAAGTACTGGAGTGAGAAGTCTGGCGTGTGGGGCTTCGGGTACGGCGAGAAGGACTACTTCTCGGGCGTACTCGGCGTCTACTACGACCTCTTCGCCTTCGGCGAGGAATCCGTCTTCGAGATTGGCGTCGCCGCTGGTGCGGAGAAGATGGAAGATCAGCTCTACAACCGCTTCGCCGGCGACTTGTTCATCGGCAGCGACAACCTCTACCTCGACGTGTACTACGAGAATGGAGCGTCGAAGGAGGATTGGCTCCGAGTGGATGCGCTGTGGCAGGTCAAGACACACTTCGGTCTCGGAGTGCTCCACCAAACGCTCGATGGCACTGGGGTGCGAGGAGTCTTTGGAATCCCCAAGACCCCCCTCAAGTTCTGGGTCGGGCCGATGTTCAGCAAGGAGGGTCGCAAGCTCCTCCTAGGCATCGATCTGGTCGGATCTCAGAAGAAAGGGAAGTAGAAACACGGGGCGCGCATCACTTTGGTGCGCGCCCTTTCTCATTTTTATAAAGTCCGAAAAGTTATCCCCATTTTGTATGAAAAAGGGGGGATTTGCGTCTAGTTTATTGGGTACAAGTGGGATAGAATAGTATCTAGGTGGGGAATAGTGGTATGATAGTTCGACAAGCTCACTACGAGTACAACAATCATGTTTATTGGCGAGTACACACATACAGTCGATGAGAAGAAGCGCTTCTCATTACCAGCCAAGTTCCGCAAGGACTTGGGGAAGAAAATTGTAGTCACTCGCGGCAAGGATCATTGTCTCTTCCTCTATCCCTACAAGACTTGGTCTCTCATTTCAGAAGAAGTGCAGAAACTAGGTCATGTGGAAAGTGATCACCGCTATGCACGCTTCACTTTCGCCGGCGCTTCTGAGATCGAGATCGACGCTATGGGCCGCATCCTCGTCCCCGAGTTCTTGAGAGAGTTTGCCGATCTCAAGAACGCTATTGTCATCACCGGAGTCCACGACCGAGTGGAGATCTGGAACGACAAGAAGTGGGGAGCCTATAGGAAGAAGCTCGAGACAGAATATGCATAAACCAGTTCTTTTACAGGAAAGTGTGGAGGGTCTAGATTTGAAGCCAAGTGAGATCTTCGTAGATGGCACCTACGGTGGTGGGGGACATACGAAGGAAGTGAGGAGAAAATTCCCAGAGGCCAAGATCATCACCATAGACCAAGACCCAAGCGTAGGTGCAGATATTACTGGCAACTTCCGGAAGATAGACGAGCTCTTGGGTGAGACAAGGCCGGATGCCATTCTTCTCGACATCGGACTCTCAAGCAACCAACTCGAGGAGTCCGGCAGGGGATTCAGCTTCCAGAAGGACGAGCCCCTCGACATGCGCATGTCACAAAGTGGTGTCTCTGCCGCAGATATCCTCAACTCCTGGGACGAGCATGCCATTGAGCTCATCCTGCGGGGATTCGGCGAAGAGCGTTACTCGAGGCAGATTGCTGGAGAGATTGTAAGGAGAAGGGAAGTAAAACCCTTTGTTACTACAACCGATCTAGTGGAAGTAGTCAGTGCCGTGAAGCCCAAGAGTTGGAAGGACAAGATCCACCCAGCCACCAAGACCTTCCAAGCGCTACGTATTGCAGTGAACGAAGAGCTCACAGCACTCGAAGAGGGGTTAGCCAAGGCCTTCGAGGTACTCAACACCGGTGGTCGTCTGGCAGTCATTAGCTTCCATTCACTTGAAGACAGGATTGTGAAGAACTTTTTTAGAAATTTGGCCCAAGAGGGCAAAGTAGAACTTATCAACAAAAAACCGATCGAAGCAGGGGAAGAAGAAATCAAAGAAAATCCAAGATCACGCAGTGCCAAACTGAGAATTATCAAAAAATTATAAGTACAACTATGACTAAGCGAAACATCACGAACCTCAACCAGCTCTACCTCCCCTTCGGCGAGAAGAGCAGCAGGGCCCTCTCCCTTGAGGATCGCCAGAAGGCCTTCTGGTTCCTCGTTTCGGTCTCTGTCTTCTCCCTTTTCATATACGTTTATGCTATCAACGCCGCCGCTCACCACATTGCCGTGCGTCAGAACCTCGAGAGGGAAGTCGCCAAGATGGAGAGCCACTTGAGCTCCCTCGAATTCGCCTCTATCGAACTCAAGAACTCGATCACTATCGAGACTGCTCGTGAATACGGCTTCGCTGAGGTGAAAGAACCTCTCTATGTCTCTCGCAATACTCAGAACACCCTTACTTTAAACACTTCAGTGCGCTAAACTTGGTGAATGATCGGTTCTCAAAACAGACTACGTCTGGTGACGCTCATGCTCCTCCTATTTGCTCTCATCCTCGTGAGCAAACTTTATTTTGTCCAGATTATTTCTGGCGAAGCCTTCGAGGCCCGTGCTGAGCATCAGTACGTAGCCGGTATCAACTACTTCGACCGAGGTTCCATCTTCTTCTCCACCAAAGACGGTTCAATTGTGCCAGCGGCCAATGTGAAGACCGGCTTCACCCTCTCCATTAACCCCAACCTCTTGCGTGAGAGACAGGATGTGGAGCTAATATATGAAGAATTGAACTCGTTAGTGCCGATTGAAAGGGAGACCTTCCTCACCAAGGCGGCCAAGAACAACGACCCCTACGAGGAAGTAGTAAAGCGTTTGGATCAGAGCGTGGCAGAAGAGATTCAAGGACGCAAGCTGCCGGGTGTCATGGTCACCAGAGACCGCTGGCGCACTTACCCCGGTGAGACCATGGCTGCCCACGCTATAGGACTCATAGGCTACTCAGGCGACGAGCTCGCTGGACGCTACGGGCTTGAGCGCTTCTACGAGTCGATCCTAGGGCGAGACGGCGATGCTGTGTTTGTAAACTTCTTTGCCGAAATCTTTTCCAATATCAAATCTGTCGTCCAAAACGGAGAATCTCCAGAGGGGGACATCGTCACCTCCGTCGAGCCTTCTGTCTCCGCTTTTCTCGATAGTGAGCTTGAGAAGGTGACCAAGCAATACTCCTCAGAATTCACTGGGGGGATCGTCATAGATCCCCACACCGGAGAAATCATTGCTCTAGGTCTCAGTCCCACCTTCGACCCCAACTTTCCACAAAATGCTGAGAACTCTGCCATCTTCAGCAATAGGTTAGTAGAAGATCGCTATGAAATGGGTTCGATCATGAAGGCTCTCACTTACTCTATCGGCCTTGAGACGGATGTCATCTCTTCGAAGACCACTTACAACGACCCCGGCTGTATGACCCTCAATACCAAGACCTTCTGCAACTACGACGGCAAGTCCCACGGCACCTCTGTGACCATGCAGGAAGCTCTCAATCAGTCACTCAACACCGGGGCCGCCTTCGTGGCTGGCAGAGTGGGGAACAAGCGCTTCAGCGACTACATGCTCGCCTTTGGCCTGGAGGAGAAGACCGGCATCGATCTCCCCAACGAGGGCAACACACTGGTCGCCAACCTCAAGACCTTGCGAGAGCTCGAACTCGCCCAAGCCTCCTTCGGCCAAGGTATAGCGCTCACCCCCATCAACACCGTTCGAGCCCTCTCGACTCTAGCCAACGGCGGCACTCTCATCACACCTCACTTGGTCAAGGAGATCCGTTACAAGATTGGTCCCAGCAAGCGTCTCAGCTACCCAGGTGTCGAGGAGCGCACTCGAGTGATCAGTCAGGAAGCTTCGGCGGAGATCTCGAGAATGTTGGTGGAGGTGGTAGACAGGAGCCTACGCTTCGGCCAGATGAGTCTTCCGAACTACAGTGTGGCGGCGAAGACCGGCACCGCCCAGATCGCAGCACCCACTGGTGGCTACTACTCAGACCGCTACCTGCACTCCTTCTTCGGCTACTTCCCGGCATACGATCCAGACTTCCTGGTCTTCTTCTTCACCTACTATCCCAAGGACGTGCAGTACGCCTCGGAAACCCTCACCGATGCCTTCTTCAATATGACCAAATTCCTCATTAACTATTATGATATCCCTCCAGACAGGGAAGCTGCTCCAGCCGCACCGATTTCGATGAATTAAAAACCTTAGTCCAAGAGGTGGTAGAGATAGTCGGCGTTCGATTTGGGCTCTTGAGTGGAGTTGATATTGAGGAAGGTGACCTTCTCTGGGACTACTTTATAAAGCACGAGATTCTGACTCTTGAGATCATCGAGCTTGCGAATAGGAATGTTGAAGGCCTTACTCTTCTCCAAACTCTCGGAGATGATTGGTAGAATTTGGTTCTGCTCCGCAGTATCTGTGAGGACAGCCTTGCCTTGGATCATGACGCAGATATATTCTGGGCCAGTGCCGACAGAGAAGGCGACCTTCTCATTCTCACGGATATTTCTTGCCTTGTGTGTGCCTTGAGTGGTGAGGAAGAAGAAGTCGAACTCCTCTCCCATCACGAAGTAGACTGGAGAAGCATGTGGTCGGCCTTCGGCATCGATCGTCGCCAACGTTCCCACATTGCTGTAGCTTCTAAGAAATTCAAGAGCCTCTCTCGTCGCTTCTTTGAAACTTGTCATGCCAAAATTATATCACACCTCCTGCGGCCTGTGTATAAGATTGGTAGTGTTCGCACTAGACAGGAGTATCATTTGGTTATGACACAAAAAGTAACATTATTTCTGCTTAGAATTTCCTTAGGTTGGTACATGTTTTATGCTGGGATTACCAAGGTGCTGGATCCTAGCTGGTCCGCAGAAGGGTACTTGAAGGGGGCTACGTTCCTCTCCGGATTCTATATGTGGCTTGCTAGTCCGGGTATTCTGCCTTTTATAAACTTCGTCAATGAGTGGGGTCTCACCCTTCTCGGTGTCTCCTTGATCCTCGGGGCCTGTGTGAAGTACTCAGCCCCTCTGGGAGCCTTCCTCATGCTTCTCTACTACATCCCGCTTGGCATCATCTACCCAGACGCCCACTCCATGATTGTGGATGACCATATCATCTACGCACTCCTCCTCGTCTACCTTGGCTTAGCTCACGCCGGCCGCACTTGGGGTCTCGATGGGAAGATGAAGAGATAATAGAAAATAAATAAAAAACGACCCCCGCTTGCTGGCGCAAGCGGGGGTCTTGGTCTTGGAAGCTTAGAAGGTCTTCCCTGTTTCCTGCAGGGGACAGGACGGGCAGATAAGCCAGAACATCCCCAGTTGGTTCATTCCGGAGCTGGTCGTGTTTTTCACCTGCATCTCTGATCCGCAACAGAGACAGTGGGCGGGCCTTCGTTCCACTTCCGCACGCGAGGTGTTATCGGGGACATCGGGCTTCCCACAGAGACCTCTAGTGTGGTCACAAACAACTTCCTGAGGCATAAATGATCCTTTCCTAGATCTGATAGTACCCAATTATTCAAAAGAAACAAGGTCTAGAAAGGCGTACTTCGCATGCAAATTTAGTGTGACCTCAACTCTCGGCTCGTCGCCACTCGCCTCGGTCGTAGGCCTCCGCTCGCGGTTTCGCTTACTAGCGAAACATCGCTCCGCGCTCACAAAACGGCAAAACGAGCCTCAAGGCTCGTTTCCGCATGCGCCGTTTTGTGACCCTACGGAGAGTCGAACTCCGCTTCCAACCTTGAGAAGGTTATGTCCTAACCGATAGACGATAGGGCCTCTTACTTAACCGAACAACAATACCGAAAATCAGCATTTAATTCAAGATTACCCCTTGACTTTTCATACAAGAAAGCACTATAATACCAGTGTGAGATTGGTAGGAATTGGTTGGTTCGAGGTCGCGATATCGCAGCCTCACCAACCACTCCTCCCCAAAATCACACAGTACACCGATCAGGCAAAGCTCGCTTTCCCTGATCACCCGCACATTGTGCCCCGTTTCGTCGATATCGACCCGTTCCCCCACACTCTTCTTCGGAAGGGTGTATTTGTTTTGTGATATATTACGAGAAATGAAAACTTTCCAAGAAAAGGTCTATGAGGTGGTGAAAAAGATCCCAAAGGGCAAGGTCCTGACCTACAAGGAAGTGGCGAGAAGAGTAGGGAAGCCTAGGTCAGCCAGAGCTGTTGGCACAGTCCTTTCTAAAAATTTTGATCCCCAGATCCCATGCCACCGAGTGATCCGTTCAGACGGCAAGGTTGGTAATTATAATAGAGGGGGCGAACAAGCGAAGAAAAAGATATTAAAAAGGGAAGGGGCAGTCCGTTAGGACTGCCCGTGATGCTCGGATTCGGTGTGGTCAGGGTCCGGTTGGACTCCAGCCTCCTTCATCCGGCGCATGAGGATCTCGTTTGAGGAAAGTGGCTCCGCCTTTGGTGGCTTCGCCACCTTCGGCTTTCGAGGAACAATGCGCCGCTTGCCTGCAAACCGAGGTTGCCCCCGCCAAGCACGAATGCGAAATCCCATGTGTGCCTCCTTTTCTTATCTTAGCACAGAACAGTCTCTAAGTCAAGAGACTGTCCACAACCTCCTTCACTATTGTACCATCGGCCTTGCCTTTGAGCTCCTTCATGACTAAACCCATAAACTGATTTCTTTTACTTATGTCAAAGGTACCCTTTGACATTTCTTGTTTAACGTAAGCAAAAATTTCCTCACGAGTCATCTGAGTAGGTAAGTAGGTTTGGAGGATGGCGAGTTCAACCTTCTCTTCATCAGCCAAGTCCGCACGACCACCCTTCTCAAACTGCTCTATAGAGTCCTTGCGCTGCTTGACCGCGCGAGAGATGACGGTGAGAACATCCTCATCCGAGAGTTCATCCTGAGGCATCTTGCCCTTGGCCACGAGCTCGTTGGTGAAGGAAGCCATGAGTCCACGGATCACAGAGAGACGCACGGCCTCCTTGGCCTTCATCGCTTCGATCATCTGGGCCTTAATATCGGTTTGTAGTGACATGTTATAATCTTGATTATGAATGTAACACTCATTATCGTCGCTGCGATCCTTTTGGTCAATGTCTGGCTCGTGTTCAAGCTCACTCGTAAGCCAGAGGAGAGAGAAGACAAAACCGAAGGTCTCATCCTCCTCCAGAACCAGATGCAGAAGCTGGACAGCCGTCTCAACGACAACATCAAGGAGATCATCAAGGAAGTAGTACGAGTGAGTGAGACAGGCAAGCAAATGGTCTCCTTCGCTGACCAACTCCAATCTCTCCAAGATATTCTCAAGAATCCCAAGCAGAGAGGAGTGCTGGGTGAGTACTATCTAGAAACACTTTTGAAAAATGTCTTGCCCCCTGGCAGCTACCAGATGCAGTACGCCTTCCCAGATGGCAACATCGTGGATGCCGTCGTCTTTGTGAAGGACAAGATCATCCCCGTCGACTCCAAGTTCTCTCTCGAGAACTACAACCGCTTGGTGGAGGAGAAGGATCCGCTCGAGAAGGAACGTTTGGAGAAACTATTTGTAAACGACCTCAAGAACCGCATTGCGGAGACCGCTAAATATATCCAGCCCTCAAATGGCACCATGGACTTTGCCTTTATGTTCATCCCACACGAAGCTATTTATTATGACCTCATTGTGAACAAAATTGGGGCACTCAAAGAAGATTCAGAGAGCCTCATCCAGAGAGCAGCTTCCAAGCACCATGTGCTAGTCGTCTCACCAACCTCATTCCTAGCCTACCTCCAAACAGTCCTCCAAGGTCTGAACGCTTTGCATATCGAGGAGAAAGCCACAGAGATCGTGAAGAGGGTTGAGGAGCTCGGCAGGCACTTGAAGAGCTACGAGGAGTACTACAGCAAGCTCGGGAACACGCTCGCCACTACGGTGAACCACTACAACTCCGGCTACAAGGAGCTCGGCAAGGTAGACAAGGACGTCATGAGGATCACCGGGACCAAAATAGGGATCGAAACATTGACTTTGGACAAACCTTCGGTAGAATAGTACCCCTATGACTGAAGCCACCACTACCCCAAAGAAAGCCACTAAAAAAGCCCCTAAGGCCGCTAAAAGCCCTGCCAAGAAGACTTCTGAGGAAGGTGGACTCTTCGCCACTATCGCTACCGGAGGCAAGCAATACCGAGTTCAGGCAGGGGATACTATCAAGATCGAGAAACTCTCCGACTCCGCTAAAGCTTCGACGGACAAGCAGGGTTGGCAGGAGGGCGACACTATCACCTTCGACAATGTGCTCATGATAGACAACGGCGG
>ERZ1292629.3379-Hain-H43-01um-R1-3379-length-12349-cov-25_pt1 | contig 12349 bp, 13 predicted proteins | sample MGYA00564399_ERZ1292629 | MGnify/ENA primary metagenome ERZ1292629 (study PRJEB36523, sample SAMEA6512636) | groundwater metagenome | collected 2019-01-08 | study: AquaDiva: Metagenomics assemblies of 32 groundwater samples | reverse complement strand
AATTTTCTATTAAAATCCAGCTCGGCCACAATTTAGAGGCGGAAGTAAAATTAATTATCGTTGAAGCGAAAACAGAGTAAGGACCTTTCGCTTCGCTCAAGAACCTTGATTCGCTAAAGTATAGATATATAATCTTGAATTAAAAACTTAGCTTAGAGCTAAGAATTAAATGGCGCGCTATATTTTTGTTGCGGGTGGTGTTATGTCAGGCATTGGCAAGGGGGTAGCGACCGCCAGCATCGGGAAAATCCTGCAAAGCAAGGGTTTCCGGGTGACGGCGATCAAAATTGATCCCTATGTGAATGTTGACGCAGGTACGATGAATCCTATTGAGCACGGTGAGGTTTTTGTGACCGCTGACGGCACAGAGTGCGACCAGGACGTGGGCAACTATGAAAGATTCATTGACGAGGATTTAAATACTTTCAATTATATTACGACAGGCCGCGTTTATGAAGCCGTGATTCGTAGGGAAAGAAACCTGGAATACGGCGGTAAATGCGTAGAAGTGGTGCCTCATATTCCGGAGGAAGTGATTTTCCGGATCAAAAGAGCGGCCCGAACAAACAAGGCTGATTTTGTTTTAATAGAGATCGGCGGTACGGTCGGAGAATATCAAAACAGCTTATTTTTGGAAGCGGCGAGAATGATGCGCTTGAGCACACCCAAAGATATTCTTTTCGTTTTAATAAGTTATTTGCCCGTGCCGAGTATGATCGGCGAAATGAAGACGAAGCCCACCCAGCAGGCGGTGCGGTGGCTTAATATGGCCGGCATTCAGCCCGACATGATTCTGGCCAGGTCCGTTGTTCCCATAGACGAGCCCAGAAAAAAGAAAATTTCCGTTTTTTGCAACGTGGCCAAAGAAGACGTGATCTCCGCGCCCGACATCAAATCGATTTACGAAATCCCCATTAATTTTGAGAAAGACAAGATGGGGGACAGGATTTTGAAGAAGTTTGGCTTGCGGACCAAGAACAGGGGAGACCTGAAAGACTGGAAAAAATTGGCCCATACTATTGAAACCGTAAAAACTCCGGTCAAAATCGGGATTGTGGGCAAGTATTTTGAAACAGGCAAGTTTACCCTGGCGGATTCTTACATTTCGGTCATCGAAGCCGTGAAGCACGCTTGTTGGTTTAATAAAAGAAAGCCTGAGATTTCTTGGTTATCGTCAGAGGAATACGAAAAAAATCCTCGCTTATTAAAAGAGTTGAAAGAGTACGACGGGATTATTGTGCCAGGCGGTTTCGGTTCGCGGGGCATTGAGGGCAAGATCAAGGCGATTGAATTTTGCCGTAAGAACAAAATCCCGTATTTCGGTTTATGTCTGGGCATGCAGTTGGCCGTCATTGAATACGCCCGTCATGTTTGTGGATTGAAGACGGCGAATTCCGCCGAGTTTACTCCCAAAGGCGAAGAAAATGTCATTGATGTGATGCCGGATCAGGATGTTCTTTTGAAAGAAAAGAAGTACGGCGGCACCATGAGACTGGGAGAGTATAAATGCCAGATTAAGCCCAATACTTTAGCTTTTAAGGCTTACGGGACTCCAAGTATCATGGAGCGCCATCGGCACCGCTACGAGGTAAATAACGCCTTCAGAAGCATTCTAGAAAAGAAGGGCATGATAATGTCAGGGACTAATCCGGAAAGAGATTTGGTGGAAATTGCCGAACTAAAAAGGCACCCGTTCTTTTTGGGTACCCAGTTTCATCCCGAGTTCAAATCGCGCCCGACTAACCCTCATCCGTTATTCCGAGAATTTATCAAAGTAGCCGCAAAACAAAAAAGGAGCTAAGCTCCTTTCTGTTCTTTTATAGGTTCCAGTGACACTATTTTAACGAGGCGCCGCGTATTATCGAATCTTTGTTTTTTATTAGTGGAAAATTTAACGACACCCTTAACAGCGGCGTAAAGAGTATCGTCGCCAGCTCGTCTGACGTTTTTCCCCGCAATAATTTTAGTACCGCGCTGGCGAACAATGACTTGACCGGGGCCGGCAATCTGCCCGTCCTGTAATTTGATCCCCAAATATTTTGGTTCGGAATCTCGGCCCAATCTTGTAACGCCTGTCGCTTTAGTTGTTGCCATATAAAAACATGTTAGCAAGGTTTCTACAATTTGTAAAGTCTAATCAAAACGACATTATTCTTGTTACAGGAGTGGTTTTGATTTCCCTGCTTTCTTTCGCCATGGGCTATATCACGGCGAAAAATTACGGCAAAGAGCCTGTTAAAATCGAAATGCCTAAGTAATTTGACAATTTGCTTCTAAAATGTAGAATCTAACAGAGTACGTTAATAAATTTATTGGAAGGAGTGAAAAATGCTTTGGAAAGAAAATGACGAGATCTTGATTATTCCCGCAGGAGAGTTAGGCGTAGGGCACACTTGTTTTATTTATACAAGCGGCTATACGAGCGGTGATTATGCCGTCGTAGTAGATTGCGGCATGAACCCTCAAGTTAGTTGGTCGCCGACAGATCCTCCGCCCCGCCTAGATATTTTAGACGATTTATTGGCGAGAGGAGTAAAAGTTATCGGGGTGATAACCCATGCGCACCTGGACCATATCGGGGCTGTAAGGGAATTGGTAATGAGAAAAATCCCGGTGTATTTTTCAGAATGGACGGGCCGGTTTATGGAAGTTTATGTAGAAGACCTTGATATCCCGAAAGGCGCCGAAACCCATGTTTTTGAAGGAAATCAAGTTCTAACGCATGGCGATTTCCAAATTTATCTTATTTCGGTATATCATTCTATCCCGGGCACCCGCGCTATTTTACTGAGGCGGGGCAACAAGGTTGTTTTACACCTTGGAGACTTCAAGTTAAACGGCATGCAGGAAGGTATCGCAAAAACTCGGAAAGTTTTTCAAGACATTCGTCTCAGCGTAGGCCAGGTTAATTGCCTGGTGATGGATGTCCTTAATACGGAGATGGACGGATTTACTCCTCCAGAGCAGCCGGTCTTTGATTCCATTGAGGATATTATCAAAGAGGCGAGCGGCCAGATTATAATTACATGTTTTGCCTCTAATATACGAAGGATCGAGGCCATTATAAAAAAAGCCGTAGACCATCACAAGACGGTGGGTATTGGCGGATTCAGGATGAGTTCTTCCTGCAGGCTTCTGGGCAAAGGTTCTCTACCGCGTAACGGAGACATTGTCCTTATTGGAGGGTCACAGGGCGAGGAAGGGTCGGGACTCGTCAGATTATCCCGGGACGAACACAAGCACCTAAGTCTTTCCCGCGGAAGCACGGTAGTTGTATCTTCAAGATGCATCCCGGGCAACGAAGAAAATGTGAAATGGCTTCTTGAAGATCTGCACGCGCACGACGTAAAAATTATTCTGCATGAAAACGAATCAAAGAAACTCGACTTGTCTTTCCGGCCCGAAGAAAGATTCTTGCATGTCTCGGGCCACGAACAGAGAGGCGGGTTGCAGGAAACGATAGAAATATTAAAACCGGAAATGATTATTCCTTTTCATGCCCCGGAAGACCGACGTATCATGTTTGAACAACTTGTCGGAGGAAAACAAACCAAGCACCTCCAGAGAGGTGAAACACTTAATATTTAAATAAATCAGAAACCCCTTGCTAAGTAAACTTAGTAAGGGGTTTTTACTTGCTTCGATCTCGTCTGGGAGCTAAAATGAATGGTATGAAAGTAGCTATTATCGGAGCGGGGATTAACGGTCTTTATCTTGCTTGGAAACTCTCAGAGCAGGGTCATAAAGTAACCGTTTTCGAAAAAAAAGATAACATCGGCAAAGAGGCCTGTTCCGGCCTCTTTTCGGAAAGGATTCTGGATTTTGTCCCTCAAAGCCAAGGGCTTGTTCAAAATCGGATAACTTCAGTTTTGATTCACTTCCCTAAAAAAAGTATTAAAGTTGAATTCTCAAAGCCTTTTTTGGTGATGAATCATGCGGAGTTGGACAGGTTGGTTGCTGAATCAGCCCGAGAAGCCGGAGCAGAGATATTCTTAGGATGTGATATGACTATTCATTCCGTGCTCCCTACTCGTCTCTCGCTTCGCTCGGGCTCGCCGCACCCTAACCCCTCCATTCATAGTCATATCACATCCTTTTTAGAACCTGACATAATTATCGGGTGCGACGGCGCCAATTCTGCAGTTAGAAAAAGCTTAGGGATGAAAAATCCGGATTTACGATTAGGAATTCAGGGGTTTATCGCAAAAGAAGATCACTCTGATTTTGTCGAAACTTGGGCTGTAACCCCCCACCACTTTTCTATATTTAGTGTGATTCGAGAGATGTTTACAAACAAAAGTGGTGGGGGGTTTATTTGGCGCATTCCCAGAGGAGGGGAGACAGAATACGGTATCATGGCTGATCTTAAAGACGCGCGGTTCCTTTTTGAAGAATTTTTAAAAAAGAATAATATTAAAATTACCAGAACGGTTTCGGCCATGATCCCGCAGGGATTGATTATCCCCAGCAATAATTCCGTTACCTTATGCGGCGACGCCGCAGGCCTGACCAAGCCCTGGTCTGGCGGGGGAGTGATTTGGGGATTAATCGCCGCCGATCTTTTACTCGGCTCTTTCCCTGATTTCTTGGAATATCGTAAAGACCTTAAAAAATATTTCAGTCTGAAAATTATAATTCTGAAAACATTCACCAGAATAGTTTATTTTTTGGGGTTTAAGCTATTCTGGTTGTTGCCGAATAATGTTAAAATAGAAAGCGATGCCATTTTTTCAGGACTTATTAAGTCTGCAAAAAGGAATTAATAGGGAAGTAGCCAGGTTTTTCAACCGAAAAATCAAGGAAGCCACGGCGGCTCATGAAAAGGAGATTTTGGGTTGGCTCCGCGAATATTCCCTAAGGCCAGCCAAAAGAATCAGGGCGGTTTTGGTAAATTACGGTTATTTTCTGGCCGGCGGCAAAGATAAAGAAGCGATTCTGGAAGCTTCTATTTTTATCGAGTTGATTCATAACTATTTGCTCATTCACGATGACATTATCGACAAAGACGAGATGCGCCGCGGTAAAAAATCACTGCACAGTGTCCGTGGTTCAGATGTGGCCATTGTGGTGGGGGACATGGCTTCGGCTTTGGGCTACGAGGCATTAGACTCGGCGGCCTTCCCGGTAAAAAATAGGGCGCCGGCTTTGGCAAAATTGAATAAAGTTCTTTATGCGACGGGCTATGGCCAAATTTTGGATTTGTTCTTGAGAGAAAAGATAAAATCTGGTAAAAAGGTTAATGACAAAGAAGTTTTAGATGTTTATAAGAAGAAGACCGCTTTTTACACCATCGTCGCCCCTTTGCAGATTGGAGCGATACTCGCCGGGGCCGGCAAAAACTTTCTTGAGAAAATAGAGAAATTCGCATTGCCGTTAGGAATGGCGTTCCAGATAAAAGACGACCTACAAGACGGCGACATCGATAAAATATTTGGTTTGGATAGGTTAAAATATCAAAAAATGCAGGAAAAACTAATTACTGTTGCCCAAAGAATATTGAAAGAAGAAAGGGCTTTTCCTCAAAAAGAAAAGGAATTTCTTTTAAACTTAGCGGAACAATTAAAGTAAAAATGAGTAAAATTCCACATCACCTAGGTATTATTATGGACGGCAACCGACGCTGGGCCCAGGCAAAGAGGTTACCTGTTTTTAAGGGCCATGCCAAAGGCCTGGAGGTATTAAAAAAAATCGTCAAACATTGCCGAGACATTGGCATCAAAAGTTTGACCGTTTTTGCGTTCTCTACCGAGAATTGGCAGCGTCCCCGGCAGGAAGTCAGTTTTTTGATGAATTTATGCAAAAAGGCAGCCAGCCGCGATGTCAGAAAGTTGGTCGAAAACAGCATTAAGGTGAAAATTATCGGCGATAAACAAAAATTGCCTAAGGGGCTTGTTTCCTCTTTAGAAAAAATGGAGGAATCGACCAAGAATAATCAAGATATGACGTTTAATATCGCTTTAAGCTATGGCGGCAGGGCGGAAATCGCCTCGGCTGTTAAAAATATTATTAAAAAAAGAATTGACCCGGAGGAAATCACCGAAGAAGTGATTTCTGAAAACCTTTGGACATCAGACTTGGATTTACTTATCAGGACCGGCAAAGAGCAAAGATTGTCTAATTTTTTAATCTGGCAATCGGCCTACGCCGAATTGTATTTTTCTCCGAAATACTGGCCCGATTTTACTGAAAAAGACCTGGATGCGGCCTTGGCAGATTTTGCTCTGCGCCAGCGAAGACGGGGTAAGTGATTATGCAAATTTTACCAACCATTACCACTACCCCCGGGGCCTGGAGAGACAGAGTTAAAGAGGCGGGGAAGCTGAAATTGAAAGAAGTGGCTATTTTTTTGACCTGTTTAAATCGAACAGAGAGAAAAGAGCTTTATCGGTTGCTCGAAAAAACGAGCATCAAGAGCATTCCTTTCATCCATTTAAGAGACGACGTGACGATGGGGGAAATGGATTATTTGGTGAAAAATTATCAGACAAAAGTTTTTAATACCCATACCGTTCGGGAATATCCCATTCCGGCCGAGTGGGGGAAATATCGGAATTTTATTTATATAGAAAATACTTATCAGCCTCTTGACGAAGACGAAATTAAAAAATTTGCCGGTGTTTGTGTGGATTTGTCCCACTTGGAAAACGATCGGTTATTAAATCAAGAAAAATATCAACACGACGTTAAAATTATTGAAAAGCACAAGGTGGGCTGTAGCCACATCAGCGTTGTCAAAGATGCCCCAATCAAAGACGAGAATAATTATTTAAGATACACCGCACATTTTTTAGAAAAAGTTAAAGAGTTCGATTATCTTAAGAAATACCCCTTAAAATACTTCGGAGATTTTTCAGCCCTTGAGCTTGAAAATACCATTAAAGAGCAGTTGAAAGCCAAAGAGCATATCAGCGCTTTACTTAAAGAGAAAAGGGGTAAATAATAAACTATTATGACGGGGTAGCCAAGCGGTCAGGCGCGGGTTTGCAAAACCCGAGACGCAGGTTCGAATCCTGCCCCCGCCTCCAGTTCATTGAAAATTATCAACAAGAACCAGGCGCCATTCTTGCAAGCATAAAAACAAAAACCGCACCCTAGTGCGGTTTTTATTTTGTTTGCAGTTATTTTATAAATTTAAATTGCAAGGTAGGGGACACCTCTAATATTGAGATTTAAAAACCCACCCGTAGGGGATGGGACAAAAGCGCGCTTTTAGTTTTACAATTATGACGTAAAATGGGGGAGAATATTACACTCAAAAACTATCATAGCGTCAAGCTTGATTTTTTACCATGGATTGCTAAGATAAAAAATTAAAGCAGAACATTTACAAAGAGGTGAAAAATGGAAATTTCTGAAATAAAAGATCGTCAAGGGTTGAATTTGATGGAGAGGGATGAATATGAGCAGAAATGGCAATGACGCTATCTGTTTAGATTGCCACGGGCCGTTTTTCCACTTAACCGGCGGCCCGCAAGTATGTAAACCTTGTTTGGCTAAAGAAACTGAAAAAAGGAGGACGCCGGTGAGACAAACAGACTTAACCCTGGCCGAGCTCAAAAACTCACTTCAGATGGGATTGCCAAAGCAGTGTTTTTACATAAATGAAATCGGGGTAATTCTGGTTGCCGGCGGCGAAGATGCGGCATTAGCGGAAGAAACTCTTAAAGAGTTATTGAGCGACAAGGATCAAGAAAGGAAATGTTTAGCTTTTTGTTGGTTATCTCAAAACGCGGCGGATTTGTCGGCGGATACCATTCGGAAGATCGGTAAATTCAAGAATGACCCGGCTAATCAAGAAACCGTACAAATTGCCGAAGAGCTTATCAGCGAAAGTAAAAGCAGAAGTTAACATAAACAAAAAGGTGTCACGAATCGTGGCGCCTTTTATTTTAGAATTCAACCTTTTGAGGCCATTTTAGCCGGAATGGGGTAATTTACCTCTTAGAGCCAAAAACGCCCCAGGAGGCCCTTTTAGAGGCCTAAAATAGGGCACTGAAGCACAGGAGTATAGACGTGAGAACCACTTCTAGGGGGTTCTTTTTAAGTCCCTCGCGGCAAGTAAATTCAACCAATTTATTTCTTTCCGGATTTGTTCTTCAACTACGTGCCAAGGAAGCGGTTGTTTATTTTGAGCCATAAGTGAAATTTATTATTCTCCCAAACTGTGAAATTTTTTATGAGTTTCTCTTAATTTTTTTGAAGTAACAGAAGCGTAAATCTGAGTCGTGCCAATATTTTTGTGTCCCAAAAGCTCCTGGATGGTTCTTAAATCAGCTCCTTGACTCAACAAATCAGTGGCAAAAGAGTGGCGGAGCGTATGGCATGAGGTGAAAGAGGGGATGCCGGCTAAAATAGCATATTTTTTGACAATATTTTCCATAGAACGGCTGGAAAGTCGTCTTTCTTTAGTATGTGTGGGTCCCTTAAAGTTGATGAACAGCGCCTTTTCTTTGTCTTTACGCGTTTCAAGATATTTTTCTAACCATTTTATCGCTCTTTTGGAGATGTAGACGGGGCGGGGCCGGCCACCCTTGCCGACGATTACGATTTCCAGAGATTTTGATTCAGGAGCAATTTTGATTTGTTCTTTATTTAAGCCTACTAATTCTGCTACTCGCAATCCCGTGGAAAAAAAGATCTCTAAAATAGCTCGGTCTCTAGGGCCAGTAAGCGTAGACGTCTTGGGTGCTTCCAATAGTTTACTCACTTGGTCGACTGGAAGAAATTTAATCGTTCGTTCGTTGATTTTTGATTTCGCTAATTTTATTTTCTCTGACGGTAGGGATAATATATCGCGATCAGCAAAGTAATTTAAAAGATTCCTAAGAGCAATAAGGTAATAACTCTGCGTGGACCTTTTAAGGGGCTCCCGGGTGTTCTTATTGAAGGTTTGGGATAAAAATATTCGGTATTTCCTTATCTGTTCTTGGTTGAGCTCATGAGGAAGCAGGCCCGCTAAATTATTAGCAGACAACCAAGAAGAAAATTTATTTAAAAATCGGCCATAAGTTTCCTGGCTTTTATTGCTTAAGCCCCGTTCTATGTCCAAATACTCCAAAAAGTCGCTTATGTGCCCGATTATGGGCTTAGTATCTTCTCTCATAGACTATACTTCGGTAAAGAATCATTATGCGAAGTATCCTATATCCATAATATCAGGCCAAAGAGGCCTGTCAAGCCACTCCCCTGAGAGTAAGTGGTTCTTAGATAAGCTTGGTTAAATACATAATGCCGAGTCCCAATAAAAAAATTCCGAAAGAATAAAAAGATTTTTTAATATCTTTTTCTTTGCGGATTTCCGGAATTAAATCAGAAGTGGAAATATACAAGAATCCCCCGGCCGCCAATGGCAAGAGGTATGTAATGACGTTTTCAGCGCCCAGGGCCATGAAATAGCCCAAAAGACCTCCGGCCACCATGGTTAAGGATACTGCCAGATTAAGCAGCAGGGCTTTGGTCTTTTTAAAGCCGGCGCAAAGTAAAATGGCGCAGTTCCCTATTTCTTGGGGTATTTCATGCAAACCGATGGCAATGACAGCAGCTATGCCCAACTTCACATCAACCAGAAATGTTGCAGCGATAATCAGGCCGTCGATAAAATGATGGACGCCGCTGCCGATTAAGCTCATGTAGCCGAAAGAATGGATTTCCTCTTCTTCATTGTGGCAGTGCTGCCAGTGAAGAATCTTTTCAATGAAGAAAAAGAGGATAAAAGAACCGAGCATCATAAGAAAGAAATTTTCTGCCGGCTGTTTAGATATTCCCTCGGGCATTAAATGCAAAAAAGCGCCGCCCATCAGGGTGCCCGCTGACAGCGAAACTAAAAACAACAGAATATTTTGAGTTGATTTTTGATTTAACGCTAAAAAAAAGACGCCCAAAAGCGCAAAAAAGCTTAACGAAAACGTGGCGATTAGAATATAACCGAGAATAATCATTAGAATAAATCTTTAAATCTTTCCCAAAGGTCTTTTTGCATTTCCTGTTTTTCTTTTTGGAATTCTCCTTTTACATCCGGCGTTTTCTGTCCGGTCAATCCCCACAGCTTTTCCCACAAGCCCTGGACTTTCGATCCCAAGGTGTTATCCCATAAGTTTTTAACCCAAGCCCACATACTGCGCCATATGGGTAAAGCTTGATTCTGCCAGATGTCTCTAACGGCGTTAGGCAGGCGCTGCAGGATATTCAGGCCCAAAGCTTGGGCGTCCCCCACGGTCTGGGGCACTTCTTGAGCTAAGGCAGCCAGAGGAAAGCTGGCCAGGACGATATTAATCATTAAAATGCCCGCAATGTATTTTTTCATTTAAATAAAGCTCGAGCTTCTTCGAGCCGGGTTAATGTTTTTTCTTTGCCTAAAATTGCCGCTATTTCAATAGGGCCGGCGGAAGCTTTCTTGCCGGTTAAAGCCACTCTTAGGGGCCACAAGACAATCCCCCTGTCCCCCGTTTTCTCGGTTTCCTGCATTAAAACCTTTTCCAGGTTTTCTTTGGCCCAGTTTCTTTCACTTATTTCAGATAATAATTTACTTGTTTTATCAATGGACCTCGCCATCTTTTGGTCATCATTATCTTTCCACCTTAAAAGTTCTTTGTCGTAACTTAATTTATCCTGAAAAAAGAAATCAGTGAACTCTTTAATTTCGGAAAGCTTCTTGAGGCGCTCTTGGTGAAGCCCTACGATCTTTTTAAGAAATTCCTTTTCCGCCTTAGGTAGGTATGGCTGGCAGAGCTCGGTTAGCTCATCGAGCGGCTTCTGCCTGATGTAAAAGCCGTTTAAATAATCCAGTCTTTTAATATTAAAGATGGCTCCGGCTTTCTGGACTTTGTCTAAGGTGAATTCTTGCGAGAGCTCCTTTAAAGAATAAATTTCCTTATCGGTTCCCGGATTCCAGCCCAAAAACGCCATGAAGTTGATGAGAGCTTCGGGCAAATATCCCTCTTCGCGATAATTGGCGACAGAAACTGCCGCATGTCTCTTGGATAATTTGCTTTTATCCGGTCCCAAAATCAAGGGCAGATGGGCATATTGGGGTTTCGGGAAGCCGAGAGCCTCCTGGATGAGGATTTGCTTGGGCGTGTTGGGGATATGGTCTTCTCCTCTGATGATATGGGAGATTTTCATTTCAAAATCGTCAACGACCACGGCAAAGTTATATAATGGAGTTTTTAGGTCTTTGGCAATAGCGAAGTCCCCCACCAAGGCAGTGTCGAACTCTATTTTGCCGCGGATCAGATCCGTGAAACTTATTTTTTCTTGGCTGGTTCTGAACCTGATAATCGCGGGCTCGCCCTTGGCTATGCGTTCTTTAGCTTCTTCTTGAGAAATATTTTGGCACTTGCCGTTATATTTTGGGGCCACTCCCCTGCTCAATTGGTCTTGCCTGACCGCTTCCAATTCTTCTTCAGCGCAAAAACAGTAATATGCCTTGTTTTCTTTTAAAAGTTTGTCTAAATATTGAGTATAGATTTCAATTTTGTCGCTTTGCAAGAAAGGGCCTTCGTCCCATGAAATACTTAACCATTTCAAGCTCTCAATAATGTCTTTTTCAAAACGCGGCTCTGATCTTTCAATATCCGTGTCTTCGATGCGCAAAACAAACTTGCCGCCGTTATTTTTTGCAAAAAGGTAATTAAAGAGCGCGGCTCGGGCTGTGCCTACGTGTAAAAAGCCCGTGGGAGAGGGCGCAATTCTGACTCTGATTTCTTTTAATTTTACCTCAGCGCTTGACATATGTTTCTTTTTTCAGTTTAGCATATTTTTGATAAATGAGAAATGAAAAAGCCGCTGGGCGAACCATACGGCTTTTTTAGTTTCCTATGCCACATATTAATGTGTTTTGCACTTGCAGGCCAACACGTTTTCCGATCGGACGTTATTTATGATACCGTGGCATTTCGGACAAAATTTTGCTCCGCAACGATTACATTTATGATCATCAACTTCACCTATACGACAAACAGGACAACTCCCTTCACAACCGCAATCTGGCAAGATATCCTCTTTTTTCTCTCGGCTGAATGGTCCATCACATTTCTCATAATGAGAAGTAAGATGTCCGAAGCAAAATATACCCGCACATTTTATGCATATTCCGGTCATTCCTTCGGTGGGAGCACCAAGTTTTTTACATTCAACGCATTCTGTGGGTCCATGAATCGTCATTATTAACCTCCTTAAAGAACTGTAATTTCATACTACTTATCTCCCCAAAAAAATCAAGTCTTGAAGAGTGTTGAAGTCAGACGTCAACAACTCTAATATTTCGTCAGAGATTTGATGATGTAGCCGGCGATAATTTTAGCCGAGTCGGGGCGGGAGAATTCGCGGGCTCGTTGAGACATTTTTTGCA
>ERZ1292629.3378-Hain-H43-01um-R1-3378-length-12352-cov-7_pt1 | contig 12352 bp, 16 predicted proteins | sample MGYA00564399_ERZ1292629 | MGnify/ENA primary metagenome ERZ1292629 (study PRJEB36523, sample SAMEA6512636) | groundwater metagenome | collected 2019-01-08 | study: AquaDiva: Metagenomics assemblies of 32 groundwater samples | reverse complement strand
AGACCAGCGTGGGCTGAGGGTGAGTCAATGCTCAGCGCCATCACGCCTCGCGGGACGTACCTCATCAGGAAGAACCCTCCCCAGCTCGCGAAGTTCGGTTCACCCTACGACATGGAGTGGTTCCGGCCGGGGTCGGACGCGATGGTGCTCAGGGTCGGCGTCGGTTCAATCGCCGAGGCGAAGCAACTGGCGGCCAAGCACTACCGCACGCGGGCGCCGGCCTCGATCCGAGAGGCGAAGTATTGGATGCGCGCCCCAGGAGGCCGCTGATGCTCCTCCAAGTCCTCCTCTGCGGCCTCGCTGCCGGCGGGCTCGGCTCGCTGGTCCGTGCCCTGTCCTGGCCCGCTGCCTGGAAGAAGCGGAAGCCCCTCGCGTGTGCCGTGTGCCTCGGGGGCTGGTCCGCGTTCGCGGTCCTGTTCGCAGTCGGGTACTGGCCCGGGTGGCGTGACGCGGTCCTGCTGTACTTCGGGACCACGGCGGTCGGCGCGTGGGTGGTTCACCAGCTCTTCCCGCCAGAGATTGATTTTGGAGGCAACGATGGAGAACGGTGAGTGGTGGATTGACAACACTGGAAATGAAACCTTCGCCGATGGCGACGTAGGAGATACAAACCACGAAATGGAAGCGCGGCGCGCAGCGCTAGAATTAAGCGACGCGGACGTGGACGATGAGGAATTATTCGGTAACAGGCAGCTTACCCCGGCACAGGTAAAAAAGCTCCGTGCCCGCGGCGTAGACGAAAACGCATTGAGCTTTTTCTCAAAGAGGAACCCGGATGCTCGCGACTACGCGCTCGAGCACATGGGGTGGATGCGGATCAAGGGAACCAGCGTCGAGGTCCGCGTCTTTGATGACAAGGCGCTCCGACGGCTTCAGAGAGCCGACTTCTGGGAAGAGGGGGACGAGGAAGACGACGACCACGAACTCTACATCGAGGAGCAGTCCACCCGAAAGACGTGGAGCGTACCCTTCAGCAAGTTGCTCGGCACCACGACGGCCGCCGAGGTGAAACTCGGTCGCGGTGGCTTCGCTGGCGTGGGTGCGCGGAGTTGGATGCGTCAGCCGGGAGGACGGTGAGGTGTCACGCTACAACTTGCAGAATCCGAAGCAGCGCGTTTTCTACCGGGGCACCGAGCCAGGACGCCGGGAGCGGATTCAGACTGGCGCCAGGGAATGGGATTCGTACTTGTTCGTGACTGATACCCCGCAGGGCGCTCGCTGGTACGGTTCATCTGTTGAGGTGGTTACGCTCAAGCCAAGTGCGCGGGTGCTGTACGAGGGCACTGGGGCCTTTCCGCGTGGTCGTGGAGCGCGGCGAAACGAGTCACTGCTTTCTTGGTCTTCTCGCGTTGCAGCGGAGGCCAAGACGGCTGGGTGGGACGCTGTTCATTTTGAACGGCAGACGGACGTGGGCACTCCGATCTTGAACCTCGACGCGATTGAATCGCGGAAGCCCCTTGCGGGGGATCTCGCTGCCTTGGGCCTTCCCGCCTATCACGGTTCCCCTTACGACTTTGAGCAGTTCAGCCTCCACAAGATCGGCACGGGCGAGGGCGCGCAAGCCTACGGGTGGGGGCTCTACTTCGCGGGCGAGAAGGCGGTTGCCGACTACTACAAGAACGCGCTGGCGAAACCGCCGACCGTGTACGTCGATGGCATCGAAATTAGGCGGCTGACGATTGACGAGGTGTTCGTCCCGGGCAAGGACGCGCTCAAGACCGTCGCGAGCCGCATCTCTGACCAGGCGAAGGTGGCCAACTACCTGGGGCACTCCACCAGCGACGCGATGGCGCTCGTCCGTAAGGTCAAAGACGACATCTGGAACGGGCTCGCGGTCAACTCCAGCGCGTTGCAGGAGTCCATCGAGCGAAAGGACACGGCCGAGCACATCGCGTCGAACCGCCGGGTCGTGAAGTCGCTTGAGGACCAGCTCCGGGTCGTACAGGACTTACTCAAGCGCGAGGTTACGATTCGGTTCACGGGCGGGACGTACAAGGTGGAGATCCCAGAGCTGGAAGAGCTGCTCGGCTACGATGAGCCCCTATCCGAGCAACCTGCGATCGTGGCGAAGCTGCGAGCGGCCGGCAAGACGATCAAGAACGAGGAGGGCGACGAGTTCATCTGGACCGCGGGGAAAGCCCAGCGTCCGCTGGACATGGCGACGGGGCTTCACCTCTACATCGCGCTCACCGATGAACTTGGGTCCGCACAGCGGGCTTCCGAGTACCTCCTGTCCATCGGCATCCCCGGCTTGCGCTACTACGATGCGGCTTCGAGGGGCGACGGCAAGGGCAGCTACAACTTCGTCATCTGGGACGATGGGCGTGTGGAGATCACGGAGAAACTCTCGGGATTGCGCGTTGGTTCTTGGATGCGCACTCCTGGCGGGAGGCGCTAGGCCATGTCGCGGGAGAGCAAACTCAGTGCTTTGGGCTTACCTGCCTACCACGGGTCGCCACACGACTTCGACAAGTTTTCCCTGCATAAGATAGGCACCGGCGAGGGGGCACAGGCATATGGATGGGGGCTCTATTTCGCAGGGGACAAGGCTCTCGCGGAGCACTACCGCACCCAGCTCACCAGCGGAGGTGATGGTGGCTTGCTCATGGATGGGGTGCCATTCCGCGAGCTGAACCGACCACGTGCGGAGGCAATCGCACTGGTGCGCATCGAGGCCATCTTTCGAGGCGGCTCAGGTAAGACAGCAGTGCAGGCGTTTCAGCGAGGCATCGATCAGGCTGAACGGGAAGCCACCGAGATACAGGCGGAGATCGACGAGGGTATTGCGGCGGGCAAGTTTGCCGCTGAGGAGGTGAAAGAAGAGATCAAACTGGTCGAGGCCTCTCGGCGGGAAGCAGCGCTGCTGCGGACGTTCGACCCGGCGCAGTTCTCTTTCAAGACCCTCGGGCAGACCTACAAAGTGGAGATCCCCGAGCACGCCGAGCTACTCGACTACGACGCGACGATGGACAAGCAGCCAGAGGGAGTGCTCGAGAAGCTCTTGAAGTCTGGGCTGCTTGAGATCACCCCTAAGAATCGTTGGGTGTTCGCAGGAAGCATCGACGTAGGCCCGATCGATCGCGTCACGGGCAAAGCCTTCTATGATGCACTGATCCAAGCGCACTCGATCACGATTGCGACCGATCTCGACGTGCAGGGCGCGGCGGAGTGGGCCTCCAAGCGGTTGCTCCATGCGGGCATTCCTGGCCTGCGCTATCTTGACAGCGTCTCGCGCAACCGCAGTGCGGACAAAGCCAAGACCTACAACTACGTCATCTGGGATGAAGGCCGCGTCGAAGTGACGGAGAAGCTCCACGGTTTCGGCTCGGCTCGCCGGTGGATGCGAACACCGGGAGGACGGCGGTGAAGGCCATACTCGAATACGTAGAAGGGGTCTTGCGTAACGGCCTTGGTCGGGAGTGGGGAAACGCGCTGGTACAGATACCCAAAGAGCAACGGGCCAATTCGCCCTTCACGTCAAAGACGCATCCCCACCTCTACGCATCACCCTACCGGCCACTGCCGATTGGCTCTGGGCTGGAGGAGTCCGGCGCTGTCGTGTTCGTAATCCAGGGCGCGCGGGGGCTGATCGCAACCCCGAAACCGCTCTCAATGGAACGAATCTATCGCCTCGAGCTGGTGCCCTTCCCGGGACGCACAACCGGGGCCTTGATTCTTGACTTGGCGAAGGCCCGCGGGCACCCCGTCGAACTGATGCACACCAAGTCGATGACGCAGGGGGCGCTTCTTTTCAAGAACCCGCGCGGCAAGTGGCAGATGAGCTACTTCGAGGCGGGAGTAGGTCCGACGGGGCACGAAGAGAATGACCTGCCGGAAGAGCTGGCGGCGGGCGCCCATGGCGCCGGCTACCGCACGTGGGCACCAGGTTTCGTGGACAGTCTCATGGAGGGCTTGCGGGGCATCGGTCGGCTTGGGCCTAGAGCCCGTGCGTGGATGCGCACCCCCGGAGGCCGCTGAACATGACTCAGACCGACTCGGCAGCATTCAAGGCGTGGTTCCAGAAATCAGCCGTTGTGGACAGCCGCGGCAAGCCGCTGGTGGTCTACCACGGCTCGCGTCGGCCTGACCGCATTGGTGCCCGCTTCCAGAAGAGTCGAGCGACCAGCGGCCCCATGCCTTTCTTCACCGACAGTGCCGAGTTGGCCGGCAAGTACGCCACGGGCAAGCAGGACACGTCCCTGGAGCCGCCTAGCGACTACTCGGGCTGGTTCAAAATGAAAGTCGGCAGGAGCGAAGTAGCACTCGACCGCGCTTGGTGGTTCTTGACTGCTGAGCAGCGCCAGGCAATCACCGAGAAGCTTCCTCACGTGGTCGTAGCTGACGAAACTGGCAGCGCCTACGACGGTGAGTACCGTTTCGACCCAAACGAGTATGGCCTGGCCGGCAAGGACCACTGGGACTACGAGATTCGCCGGGCCCGCGGGAATGTACTCAAGGCCGCCGTGGAAGTGTGGCTCAGCAGCGGCTCGCTCTTCAACTCCGAAGAGGAGTTCTCGAGGGTATTGGATCTGGGTGGAGCCAAGGGCCTCTTCCGCTTCGATAGTCCACACGCCGAGTACCCCGGGGTGTTCCCGGTTTACCTGAGCATCCAAAAGCCGGTTGAATCGCTCGACGTGCCCACAGAGGTCGTCGAGGCCCTGGCCAAGGCCAGTCGACGCCAGCGCATTCCCCGATCGGACGCGGGGGCTGACCAGTGGGATAAGCGGATTCAGCACCCGCAGACTTGGATGGAGCGTCTGACGACGAAGATGGAAGACCCCGGAGCGGGTTACGCCTGGACGACCATTCCTGACTGGGTAACGAGGACGCTCAAGGGGATGGGCTACGACGGTATTCACGACCGCGGCGGCAAGGGCGGCGGGGAGCACCATGGGGTGTGGGTGCCCTTTGAGCCAGGCCAAATCAAGTCAGCGACTGGCAATCGAGGAACCTTCGATCCGAAGGACTCAAACATTCTCCACGGCGTTGGGCGCACACCTTGGATGCGCACCCCGGGTGGTCGCCGGTCCACGTAGCCGCCGTTACCGCGCCACGACGAAGAGTTGGTTACCGCCCGTCTCCTCGTTTACCGAACCACGGGGGTTGCACGAATAGCGGAGTGGTTGGGACGTAGGACGTTCGCCAAAGCGCCATCGGCGCCGGAATGGACGGAAGGGGAGGACCGTCGAAGATGGCCTCCTCGATGACGTCGGAAATAGTCAGGTTTCGCTGCACTGCACGAAGGCGCACCGCCGCCGCAGCCGCGGGGGAGACGTAGACATGGAGCCGGCATTTTTTCGGTTGAGCCTTCATAGAACCTCGACATCCCCCACAACGCGGGCGGCGTCGCGAGGGTGGGTGGCGACTCTATCGCTCAAGGGAAGTTCGCGTGGAGCGGCTCGCGGAGCAGGGCGGCGATTGCTTCATTCTTGGTCGCGAGGGGGCAGGTAGTGCAGTTCCGCGCGTCGAACTCGGCATAGGCCCCGTGCTTCTCTGGTGAGTTGAACCAGTCGACCAGGCGCATCTTGCTCAGGTCCCCCACCTTGCCGACGGGCATGTACGCCGTATAGCAGCAGCGAAAGGCCGCGACGTTGCCTCCAATGTAAAGCACGAGTTGCTGGAAACCGCAAAAGGGACTCTGCATCTTCCGCCCGATTGCCTCTTCAAAAAGGCTGATGACCCTGAATCCCGGCGTCGAGAGTTCGCGTGCCCGGGCGCTTGAGCGCCTGGCCAAATCGAAGCGGTCCCCATAGGTCTTCGCCACGTCCACCGACTGCTGAGCGGCAAGGCGAACGTAGGCGACTCCGGTTTCACGGAGGAGCTCAACCCCCTTCGCCGTGCTTTCGGCGAACTCGGGAGTGACAACGTAGCCCGCTCCGACAACGCACGGCGAGCCCGCGTCCTTCACGGCCCCGACCACTGCGGCCATGTTCTGGCGTACCCGCTCGAAATTGGCCGGGACGGTGCCGCGGATCGCCGCGTACTCCTCCGGGGTAGAGCCGTCGAAGGAGAAACGGATGTACGTGAATCGCGGCAAGATGTTGCTCCACCCCGGCCTGAGGACTAGGCCGTTGGTGTTGAGCGAGCACTCGAAACCGAGATTGAGGGCGTACTCAAACAACTCCAGGTGAGCTAGGTGGACCGTGGGCTCTCCGCCACCCGTCCACGTAATGCTCCTCACCCCGAGCGTCCTTGCGTCATGTAGTAGCTCCTTCACCTTGTCCGCCGGGATGAGTCGGTCGGGGTTCATTGTGGGCCTACCCTGCTTGTCCAGTCCGCCAAACTGCGCGCTGGAGAGGCCATCAGAAGCGCGATACGCGCAGTATCCGCAATTTTCGTTGCACGTGTCGGAGATGATGAGCTGGATGTTGACGGGAACGGCCTGCTTGCCCTTCCGCATGTCGGCGATTCTATCGAGATGCCACGCGGCCTTGTCGGGGGCGTAGGCATCAAGCGCAGGAGGCGCCCCGGCCATCTGGGGCACCTCCTGCGCTTCCAGCTTGTTCGCGGGCATGAGCAGCCTACTTACTCCGAGGTCGCCCGCTCGTCTACTTCCCGTTACCCGGTGAACGTGTGAGCGATGGAGCAGAAAACGTCGCCGGTGCCGGCCGCACCCGAGGCCGCGACGGTGATGGTGGTCGAACTTGGAGCCGCGGACACGTACAGCACCGCGGCGCCCGGGGTTGGACCACGCAGGCTGATGGCCCACTCGTCGGGAGTGGAGCCAAGCCCGTGGGTGAAAGCGGTGCCCGCCAGCGCGACTGCCGCAGCCTTGCAAGAGTAACGGAAAGCGCCCATGTGAAGAATCTCCTGTTGAAAGCGGACCTGGATGGCCCGGTTCAACAAAGAGGTTGCATGAGAAGCGCCCCGCGCGCAAAATGCGCCAGCGTTGCGATTGGTAGCTCACTGGGCGCTCATGAGGTGCTTTGCGCATGGCTCGATTCAGACGACGAAAGTTGAAGCAGGTCAACGGGCGCCTGTTCGCCGACAGCGTTGAGGAGATTCGGCGCCGGGCGGCAACGGAGAGCATCCCGTGGCAGCAGGTCCTACGAAAGCTGGTCGATGATGCGCTGAAGCGCAAGTCTGTCACCGTCGCCTGAGGGGATTTCTCGGAGAAGGAGTGGCCGTGGAGCTCTACGCATGGAAGTTTCTCATTCGTTCCGGGAGGGAGATTTCGGACCCGGCGGAGGAGGGCCTGTCCTACGTTGGTCCGTTCAACGCCGTTGCGCTCGCGACCGACGAGGCGCAGGCGCGGGCCGTGCTGGAGGGCTACGCGAGGGAAAATGGCCTCGACTCGCGCTGGCTGCGGGCTGCCACCGTGATGCGGCTGTCAATCACTCAACCTGGGATGGTTTCCTGGACCAGCGCATGAGCGGAGGGCGTCGATGCTGATAGAGCCGCAGTCGTGCTCGGTGGTAGGTCTAGTAGCCCCGCCCTGCATAGCCGTGTGCGTCCCGATGCACTGGCACCCGACCAGGCAGTTCCACGAGTCCTGGCGACTCCTGCGCAAGGTGGGGAGCTACCCCAACGCCATTCCCGGCGTGGGCACCCACTACCTGTCTGTCCCCGGCTTCAGCGTTGAAACGGCGAGGGCGATGCTCACGGAGCAGGCGCTCCTGGCCGAGCCGCGGGCAACCCACCTGCTCTGGATCGACGACGACATGGGCTTTCCCGCAGACGCGCTCGCGAGGCTCATGGCGCACGACCTGCCCATCGTCGGGGGGCTCTGTCACAACCGCCGGCCGCCTTACGCGCCCGTGCTCATGCGCAAGCACGACCCGGTGTGGGGATTCAACGAAGAGAGTTACGGCTTCATGTTCGACTACATCCCGGGCGAGCTGCTCGAGGTTGACGCAACCGGCGGGGCTTTCATCCTGGTAAGGCGAGAGGTCTTCGACGCCGTCGAGGCAAAGTTCGGCAAGCGGTCCTGGTGGCTGCCCGAGGGGGACCGCAGCGAGGACATCTCCTTCATGGAGCGCGTGCGGGCCTGTGGCTACAAAATCTTCGTGGACACAAGCCTGGAGATTGGCCACGTCACGGAAGTAGTGCTCACCTCGAAAGAGGCCAGGGCGCTCAGGCCCTTCGAGTTGAACCGCTGGAATCCCAAGCCACCGGAAGCAAAACAGGCCCCCGCCGTCGCGAGCATCATCATCCCCACGTACAACCAAGACCCGAAGCTGCTCAAGGCCGCGGTCTATTCCGCGCTGGGGCAAACCGTGCCGGTCGAGGTCATCGTGGTGGACGACGGGACGACGGATTACGAAATCGTCGCCGGGGGGGCACAAAAGCACACGGAGGCCGCAGCGGTGACGCGGGATACACCCATCCCCCTGCCCCTCAAGCCAACCGTAAGTCTCCCCCGCGGCGTCAAGCTCCTGCACCACAAGGAGAACTGCGGCATCTCGGCAGCGCTCAACGCCGGCATTGAGGCAATGACCACCGAGTGGTTCTGCTGGCTCAGCTCCGATGACTTGCTGGACCCGCGCAAGGTCGAGATTCAACTCGGCGCTGTCCGCACCGCCGGAGCGAAGTGCAGCTTCACGCGCTACGGCGCTATCAGGTCCGGCGCCGGCGACACCTACCAGCGCTTCGCCCAACTGCCCGGTTGGCGCACGCTGATTGAGCAGAAGCGCATTCTCGCGGAGGGTTGCGCCATCAATGGCTCTACCGTGATGATTCACAAGTCCGTTTTCGCCGAGTTGGGTCGCTTCGACCCCGAGTTCAGGTACGGCCAGGACTGGGAGATGTGGTGTCGCATCGGACAGAAGTACCCGTGGCTCCAGGTCGACGAGGTGCTTGGCACGAGGCGCGAGAACGGCAACCTGACCCAACTGATTGCCCGCGAGGACGCTACCGGCGAGAGGCGCAAGCGGCGCGACCAGGAAGATGAACTGATTCGGATGCGCTATGCGGCCCAATGTTCCCACTGCGGCAAGCCCCTCCGCTAGAAACGCCTCCATTGCGCGTCCTTGCCATTGCAGAGTTCGATCCGGCCGGAGTCATCCTCGGCCATCGGGACGCGCTGAGGCGCCATGCGCCAGGGCTTGACTTTCGCGTAGCCCTTCACAGCGCCTACACCGAACGGCACGCGGCAGCCGATTGGGTTTTCGAGCGGGCAGTCAGCCACAATCTCCTCGGGGGGGGCGCCAGGGCGAACCCGAGCATCGGGCACCCCTGCGCCAACTTCGGGCCGAGCGGGTGCGACCTCTCTGGGCTGGTTGAGTTTGCGCGAAGCGCCGACGTGGTGCAGTTTCACCCCGGTATTGGCCAGCCCTGGGCCGACAAGCTCGAGGTGTTCGGTCCCGCCGCCCGCCTAGACCCGCCGTGGGCCGCCTACTTCGGTCTTGCCTGGGACCGCTCGGGACTACGGGGCGACCCGAGCAAGCGCTACGTTTTTCCTCTATCGACGCGCCTACCCGCTTTCGTGGCCTACTTCCACGGCTCGACGAATGCCTGGCACCATCGACACGCCTATGCGAAGGAATACGGAAGCTGGTCGGCCGGCCTGGCTACATCGACCCTCGACTATGCGGACGGCCTTTCCGGTGCTCTCGGCACTCGCCCGGCAATCTATCTACCCCCGGCCATCGAGTTGCCGCTGTTGGCGGCGCCCCCGCGCGCATCGGACGATCCGCTCATCGTGGCGCACTGCCCAACCAACCCCGGGATTTCCTCGACCAAGGAGTTCTTCGGCTTGGCGCGGAAGTTGGGCGTCGTGGTGCGCTATGGGCATCAAATCAGTCCGCAAGAGGTGATGAGAATCAAGGCCGAGTGCAATGCCGGCTTTGACCATCTGCGGGGTAGCTTCAGCGTCAACACACTAGAGAACTGCGCCCTGGGGCTCGCTCCGCTGTGCGGGCTCAAGTGGCCCTACGCGCTCAGGCTAGAGGAAGAAGGCATCGCCGAGCCGCCCTGGTGGGGGCTGACCGAGCACAACGCGCTGCTTGACTTGGACGACCTTGAGGTGGCGTTGGCCCGGCTGGCTGCCGACCCATCGCTGACGTGCTCTCGACAGTTCCGGGCGCGCGGCTGGGTGGGCCGGTTCTTCTCGAACGAAGCCGTCGCGAAGCGTCTGGTGAACTTCTACGGGGGCCTGTAGGCCGTGGACGGGGGTACTGAAGCACTTCAAGCGGCTATCGCCGGCTTCGTCCACGCCGGCGACACCGTGCTGGACGTTGGTGCTGGGCCTTCGAGCTGCTACCGCTCAATCATCGTGGCCAAGGCGCGGGAACTGATTCTCTTGGACGCACACGCCCCCTACCTCGAGTTGGCCTTCCGTGGATTAGGGAAATCCCCTCGCCTGACAGCCACGACCGCGGGCAAGTGCATCGTGCGGAAAGAGTTGATAGATGCGCGCACGATGGCGATGGAGCGCTGGGAGCAGCGCAAAATCGACGTGGCTCTGGCAATTGACTTCATTGAGCACCTGGAAAAAACCGAGGCGCTGGCACTCATTCCGAAGCTGCTGGTTGTCGCGGGGCGCGGGGTTGCTCTCTTTGTCCCCGAGGGCGACCATCCCCAGAACCGGGACCACTTCGGGCTTGGCGGGGACTACTGGCAGACGCATCGCTCGAGCTGGCGGGCCGGCGAACTGGAAGAACTTGGATTCGTGGTCGAGCGGTGGCCTAACTTTCACGAGGGGATGAGGTCTCCCGGCGCGCTATGGGGCCGCTGGCTACGCTGAAGGGCTTCGTCGCCGCGGGCGACGTCTGCGACGGACAGGCCCCAAAACGGCGGCGCTGTCGCCTGTGCGGCATGGACTGGCAGATCTAGCGCCAAGAGGCAGGCGCTTGCCTTGCGATGGGGCCACGGTAGCCCTTTAATGCGAATTGCGCTCGGCCGCGTGCCGGGGCTTGCAGTCAACCACAACGGCCAGGAGGCCTCAGATGGCGAAGCGTTCACGGAAGCAGAGCAAGACGGCGAAGACGGCGGCGGGCCCGAAGCACATGGTGTCTCATCCGAAGTTCGCGGGGCGGCAGTACGACTGCTACGGCAAGCACGTGCGCACGGGCAGGGGCACGAAGAAGTCGCCGCGCGTGTACTGCGGCAAGCGGGCATAGGACGCGCACGGGCGTCGGGCGTCGGGCGGCGGGGCACGGGGAAGACTGAGTCCCTTCTTTTCGCGTGCCCCGGCGCGCGGCCTCGGTCAAGTCTCTGCTCCCGGTTGATACTCTTCGCCCCGAAGACCGAACGTTGAGGCGATGGCGTTGCGCGGCGTCAGCTCCTGCGGCTCGCCAAAACGCGGGTTCCCGCTGGCGTCATTGCCGAGCAAGGGGCGAAGCTCGGGGTGTACTTTCAGCCAGTACGTTTTCCGCGTCCCGTCCGGCTCGGGCGTGGAATTTAGGACTCGCACGACCATAAGCGGTTCATCTCTCGCCTGCTCGCGTCTGTAGAGGGTGCCCATTTCGTCGGTGGCCATCTCCCCTGCGCGACTGTCGACCAGGTAGCGGCCGGTGCCGTAGCGCTCTATCATGACGCGGCGCACTTCGGCATTTCGCTCGCCGTCGATGAGCGCCACCGTGAGCCGCTCCGGGTGCTCGATGAGCCACGCCGGAACATGGACACCATGCCACGCGAAAAGCGCAGTCCCGTCGCGCCACTCGCAGAACGGGCCATTCTCGCAGTGGGGGCGGTTGCGGCCGTCGATCAGCAATGTCTTTGGCCTGTCGGATACCATGCAGAACTCGGCGTGCATCATTCTCGGTCCGCCGTGCATTGCCGCGGCCTCGTGGTGCTGCCATTTGGAGTAGTCGACGGGCAGCTCGGCGATGTGGCGGAAAAATGAAATCCACGCCGGCCAGCCGCTCCACTGGTTGCCGCCGTTCAACATGCGGCTCGCGAGGTGCGCGCACTCGAGCGCCGCGCGGGGGTCCTTGAACAGTTTCGCAGCCATCTTGACGAAAACACCGACAGGCGCGCGATACCATGTCGCCGTCGCCCACGTCGCCCCCCACGTCGCATCCCTCGTCGACTCCCACGTCGCCTCGGCCGTCGCGTCCTCCGTCGCCTCGCCCGTCGCGTCCTCCGTCGCCTCCCACGTCGCCTCCTCCGTCGCCTCGGCCGTCGCGCCCTCCATCGCCTCCCTCGTCGCCACTCCCGTCGCCTCCTCCGTCGCCTCCCTCGTCGCCTCCCTCGTCGCCTCCCTCGTCGCTGCCTCCGTCGCCTCCCTCGTAGCCATCCACGTCGCCTCCCTCGTCGCCTCCTTCGTCGCCCCCAGCGTCGCCCCCAGCGTCGCCTCCTCCATCGCCTCGCCCGTCGCCTCCCGCGTCGCGTCCCTCGTCGCCTCCTCCGTCGCCTCCTCCGTCGCCTCCCTCGTAGCCATCCACGTCGCCTCCCTCGTCGCCTCCTTCGT
>ERZ1292629.3377-Hain-H43-01um-R1-3377-length-12353-cov-5_pt1 | contig 12353 bp, 14 predicted proteins | sample MGYA00564399_ERZ1292629 | MGnify/ENA primary metagenome ERZ1292629 (study PRJEB36523, sample SAMEA6512636) | groundwater metagenome | collected 2019-01-08 | study: AquaDiva: Metagenomics assemblies of 32 groundwater samples | reverse complement strand
ACTGCGGGCAGAACGTAGGCGGAGGAACGGACACCCGAGCGTAGAAGGAAAAGTCGTCTGGCTCTAAGACGAATTGGTTCTTGCAATTCTGGCACGTACGAGTCTCTGAGCTCATACTGACAATAATATCAGAATTTGTGCCCCTGGCCCGCTTCGCCGGAGCTCTCGCTTCGACAAGCCGAAGACGAGGCGAGCAAGGACTTTCACTCCAACACCGATGTCCCCCTGGTAGGAATTTCACCCCCACACTAATGTCCCCCTGGAGGGAATCGAACCCCCATATCCGGCTTAGAAGTCCGGCGTTCTATCCATTGAACTACAAGGGGAATTAGTGTGGGGGCGGGCCCACATCAAATTCTTATTTCTGCTTGATAATATATGAAAAAGCCGATAAGTTAAAGGGGCCGAAGCGGGGTTGCCCGCGCGCCGTCGCTGCCTACTCCGCCGAAGCAGCTTCGGCTGCGAAGGCCGGGAAAGCTTTGGCGGCGTGCGACCGAAGCGAGAGCGAAGACGGGCCGTAGTATACCGGTAGTACGCCTGCTTTGGGAGCAGGTAGACTGGGTTCGATTCCCGGCGGCCCGACAAATTTAAAAACCCGATTTGCTATAATTATCTTATAAACCAAGTTCAGCTTGGTTAAAGGTCGGGTATTTGAATTTCCTAAAAATAACAATGAAAGGATTACATGTCGTGGCCTTCATTCTCCTTGTCGTGGGAGGTTTGAACTGGCTTCTCCTGGCTCTTTTTGGCTGGGAAGTCGGCTCGCTCTTCGGAGGCATGGACGCGCTGGTCTCCAAGGTAATCTACATCTTGGTTGGTTTGTCGGCCATTTTTTTGGTGGCTACACACTCAAAAAACTGCAAGACGTGCAGTAGTTCGCCGGTTCAGCCGATGTAATTTAAAGAAAAATTACTTTGCCCAAAACGGCTCTCGTTAAGAGCCGTTTTTTGGCGCCACCGTCCTGCTTTATTAACCCAGTCTTTTTATGATAATATTCCGGCATCTTCAGAACGATGAATCCCGTTAGAGACGCCCCAAAAAACAACTAAAAATATATTTATGAAGAAATCAGATGAGATTATAATCAAGCAATCAAGCTTATCGGATGGATGCGTTTTTAACGCATCCTGTCTCTAACGGGATGAAGCATTTGAACATAAAAATCTTCGGTGAGGTGCAGGGGGTTTCTTTCCGCTTTTACGCCCGCGAGACTGCGCGAAAGCTTAAGCTTGTCGGATTTATCCGCAACGAAGCTGATGACTCCTTGTATGCCGAGGCGGAAGGGGGCGAGTCGGCGCTTGCCGAATTTGTGAACTGGTGCAAGCAGGGCCCGGCCTATGCGGAAGTGAAAAAAGTTGAGATTGCCGAAGGCGCGCTCAAAAATTTTTCCGAATTTACGATCGAAAACGACTAAGATTCTGTTCGGTGCGACGTCAAAAGGATTAATCGGGCTGAACTTGGTTGACGCGCAATTCTCTGAATGTATAATTTAATTTCAATACAAAATACAAATTCGTATATTCGTACTCATTCGTAATTCGTAACTAATGCAACTAGTACCATCAAAGGTTTTTTTCACCAAAGGCGTCGGCGTGCACAAAGACAAGTTGGCTTCGTTCGAGCTCGCTTTGCGCGAAGCGGGAGTGGCGCATTGCAATCTGGTTTTGGTTTCGAGCATCTTCCCGCCCGGCTGCAAGCGCGTGAGCAAAGAAGAAGGCGTAAAGCTTTTGAAGCCAGGACAGGTCGTTTTTGTTGTTTATGATCGCAACCAAACAAATGAATCAAACCGGCTAGTAGCCGCATCGGTGGGAGCGGCGATTCCGGCCGACCAGAGCCAGCACGGCTATCTTTCCGAGCATAATTCTTTCGGAGAAAGCGACGAAAAAGCCGGTGATTATGCGGAAGATCTGGCGGCCACAATGCTCGCCACGACCCTGGGCATCGAGTTCGACCCCGAGGCCGCCTGGGATGAGCGCGAGCAGATTTACAAAATGAGCGGCAAGATCGTCCGCACCATGAACATTACCCAGTCTGCCATCGGCAACAAAGACGGGTTGTGGACCACGGTTTTCGCTGCCGCGGTATTCTGCGATCATCAGGAACAGGGAACGGCCGAAACCGGCGCGCCGGAGATCGAAAAAAGTTGAAAATAAGCCGCCGACGAGTTAGCATACTTTTGATTTTGCCTGCCCGCCGACTTGCCCGCAGGAGCTTTAGCAGAGGTGGGAGCTTCAGAGCAGGAGAGCTCTCGTAGTTCAATGGACAGAACGCCGGACTTCTAAGCCGGGTATGGGGGTTCGATTCCTCCCGAGAGCGCATAGTAAAAGCGGGTGTCCGGCCGGAGGCGGATAAACTCCGCTGACCCCCGCCGGTGAGATTCCTGCCAGGGGCGCAGTAAGTTATGGTATACTAAAATCCATGATGTATTTTATGAATTCGTGGTATATGCCGTTCGGCTGGATTTTGATGGTTTTCTGGTGGATTTTGGTCGTGGTGGGCATTGTAGCGATACTTAAATGGATCTCCGGATCCCGCCGCAGTGATGAAGCGCAGGCAGGCAAACAATCACCGCTAGAAATTCTCCAAGAACGGTACGCTAAGGGCGAGCTTACGAAAAAAGAATACGAGGATAAGAAGAAGGATTTGACATAGACTGCCACAAAAATAAAAATCGGTTCATTGAGAACCGATTTTTATTTTTGTGCCGCGGGTCAGAATCGAACTGACGACTCTTCGCTCTTCAGGCGAAAGCTCTACCACTGAGCTACCGCGGCTTAAATTTTCAAGCTAAAACTTGAATAATCCCGAATTGGAATTAGTGTACGCGATGAAGAAAAATTATTCAAACCTATCAGGTTTACTTCTTCAGCTTCAGAATTAGCCGGTGCTCTTCGGGCTTGATCGAATCGATTACGAATTCATAAGACTCGCCGAGCTTTAGGGCCGCGCGCATTTCCTCGGCGCCGCCGAACTCGGAAATGTGGATCATGCCCTGGATGCCGTGATCAAGATCAATGGTTGCGCCGAACGGGTTGAATTTGTAAACCTTCCCGCGCGCTTCTTGTCCGGCTTTGAATTTTTCTTCGATGTCAGACCAGGGATCGGCCTTCAGGGCTTTAAGTGAGAGGAACACGCGGCCTTCGCGGATGTCGATGATTTTCACTTTTACGTTTTCATTGAGCTTTACCGCTTCTTTGGGATTTTCGATGAGGCGATGGTCAATTTCCGAAATATGCACCAAGCCTTCGATTTGCGGATTATCAACGAAGCGGACAAACACTCCGAAATCGGCGATGCCCGAAACCAAAGCGTCCACGGTCTGGCCGACTTCATAACTTTGTAAAAGCTCTTTCATGTTGGCCGCCAGCGTTTCGCGTTCGGAAACGATGAGTTTATTTGAACGGGGATTCACGTTGATGATTTTTACCGTAAACTCTTCACCGATGAATTTTTTAAGCTCCTCAATATTTTTTTGGCGGTCGCCCTCGGCGCCCTTCGGATAATGCTCGTTCGAAAGCTGGGAGACGGGCAAAAAAGCCTTAAGCTCGGCGAGATTGCCGATGAGTCCTCCCGCATTCACGCTTTGGATCTTGAGTTTGATCAATTCGCCTTTTTCCTGCAGCTCCTGCACGTGCGACCAAAGCCGTTGTTTGCCCGCTTCAGTGAGGGAAAGTTCAGCATAGCCGTTTTCGCCGTCCAAATTCAGGATTTTGGCCGGCAGCTTCGCTCCCGGTTCCAGGTTCCGCAAAATTTCGCGGGCGTTTAACAGTTCCAGCCCGTAAACGACGCCGGTGCCGAAACGGCCCAAGTCGAAATAGGCCCGCCGCGGGTCTTTTTTGATGAGCTCCACCTCAACCACATCGCTTTCGCGCAGACGATATTTGGGCAACTCCTGCTTTAAGATTTGCGTAAGCGCGGATTTGGCATCCTGTGTCTCCATTGGCATTACGAGATTATAAGGGGAATTGGTTAAAAATGCAATAATCGGCATCCGAATAGCGCGCTACAAATGCGCCCATCCGAATTCGAAAATAATTGGCAGTAATCGTGTGAATATCGAATCCATTGCGACGGCGAATCGGCGATTTTCTTTCGTTATTCGGGCTGGAAAATAGTCCGCGGTTCGGCTAGAATGTATGCGTGGTGCTGAACTATTTCGGCGAAGGTTGTTTTCGTTTACAGAGCGGCGAAGTGTCGCTCTTGGTTAATTCCGTGAACAACCGGCTCAAGGCCGACGTGTACTTGAAGACCCTGACTTTGGCGAACGGCGACCCCGCGGGCGAGGAGATCGCCTTCCCGGGAGAATATGAAATCAAGGACATCGAGATCCAAGGCTGGCCCTTAGCCAAGGAGTCTACGGAAAAATTCGTGAAAACGATTTACCTGGTTACCTGGGAGGAAATGAAATTTTTGTTCCTTGGCCATATCTCGAAGCCGCTTGATGCGGAACTTTTGGAGGAGATCGGCGAGCCCGATCTGGTTTTTTTGCCGACCGGCGACGATCATTTCATTGATCCGGAGGCTGGCGCGAAACTTATAAAGCAGCTGGAGCCCGCCTTTATCGTGCCGGCTTTTTACAAGAATGCGAACGCCTTCCTTAAAACAATGGGCCAAAAGACCGAGCCGCAGGAGAAATTGGTTTTCCGCAAAAAAGATTTGCCGGCGGGCAAAGCGCAAGTCGTGCTTTTAGAAGTCCCTCACCCTTAGAAAATCGAACAAGTTTACAATTCTTAATGTTTCACTTAAAACTTACATTTGTGCATTTAGCCAAATGCCTTCCAGTCTCAAAAGGCCAAATTTTCCAAGGGTGAGGGATGAGTTTTCTCGAAAATTTACAAAATTCAGACGCAGGACGGAAGCGCCGCTGGCTCGTCGGGCTAAGCGCCGTTTCGATGGTGGTCGTAATTATCATTTGGCTTACGTATTTCGACGCACTTGTAAAACCAGATCTCTCTGCCGAGACCGGCGAGGAGCAATCATTTTCATTCTTCAGCACTCTCAAAAACGGCGCCGCAAAATTTGCCGCCGGTATTGAAGCTCAACTTGGCGGGTTGACGCAGGTGTTCAAAAAATCAAAAAATTACCGGATCGTGCCGCAACCTTAAATATGGCTAACGTTAAAAAACAAGAAATTACATCCGAGCTGCAGGAATCCTATTTGGATTATGCGATGTCTGTTATCGTCGGCCGCGCCCTGCCCGACATTCGCGACGGCATGAAGCCGGTCCACCGCCGGATCCTTTGGGCGATGTGGGACAGCGGACTTACCTATCTCGCTAAAACTCGTAAAGCCGCGAACGTGGTGGGCGAGACCATGGCGCGCTACCATCCGCACGGCGATTCGGCCATTTATGATTCCTTGGTGCGCATGGCCCAGGAATTTAACCTCCGTTACCCCTTGGTTAAAGGCCAGGGAAACTTCGGTTCGATTGACGGCGATGCCGCCGCCGCGATGCGCTATACCGAAGCGAAGCTGTCAAAAATTGCCGACGAACTTTTACTCGACATCGAAAAAGAAACCGTTGATTGGCAGCCCAACTACGACGGCACGCGCATGGAACCGAAGGTGCTGCCGGCAAAGCTGCCAAATTTGCTCTTGAACGGCAGTATCGGCATTGCCGTCGGTATGGCCACTTCGATCCCGCCGCACAATTTGAGTGAAGTCGTGGATGCAACCATCCACTTTGCCGACAACCCGGAGGCATCGAACGAAGATCTTTTGGAATTTATCCAGGGACCGGATTTTCCGACGGGCGGCATTATCTATGACAAACGCGCAATCAAAGCCGCTTACATCTCCGGCCGCGGCCCCATCACATCGCGCGCTAAAGCCGAAATCGAAGAACGCAAAAAGGGGCAGTTTGATATCGTCATCACCGAAATTCCCTACCAGGTAGTTAAAGCGGAACTTGTGAAGCGCATCGCCGAACTGGTGCAGGGGAAAAAGCTTGAAGGCATCCGCGATCTGCGGGATGAGTCCGACCGTGAAGGCTTGCGGATCGTGGTGGAGCTAAAGAATGATGCGCCGCCGCAAAAAGTCCTAAACCAGCTTTACAACCACACCGATCTCCAAAAAGATTTCCACTTGAACATGATCGCACTGGTTGACGGGATCAAGCCGCAGCTTTTGTCTTTGCGCGATTTCATTAAGGCTTACGTGGATTACCGGAAAGAAGTGGTGAAGCGCCGCACGCAGTTCGATCTGAAACGCGCCGAAGAGCGCGCGCACATTTTAGAGGGTTTGGCCAAAGCGCTTGATGTGATTGATCGCGTGATCGCCACGATTAAAAAATCCAAGGACCGCGAAGACGCGCATAAAAACCTGGTCAAGAATTTCAAGCTGTCCGACATCCAGGCGAGCGCGATCTTGGAAATGAAACTGCAGACTTTGGCGGCCCTGGAGCGGCAGAAGATCGAAGCCGAGCTTAAAGAAAAATTGGCGCTGATCAAAGAATTGAATTTGATCTTGAAGAGCCCCGCGCGGATCTTGAAGATCCTCAAAGACGAAGTTCTGGAACTGAAGAAAAAATACGGCGATAGCCGCCGCACGCAGGTTGTCGTCTCCGGCCTCAAGGAATTCGCGGACGAAGATTTAATTCCCAAAGAAGAAGTGATTATCACCTTATCCTCGGGCGGATATATCAAGCGGCTGCCTTCGGGGGCATTCAAGAGCCAGGGCCGCGGCGGCAAGGGGCTCATTGGTTCGGAATTGGCCGAAGAGGATTTTGTTTCGCATGTGGTTTACGGCGGAACGCACGACAACCTGCTCTTCTTCACCGGCCGCGGACGCGTTTTCCAGACGAAAGTTTACGAAATTCCGGCGGCAAGCCGCACCGCGAAGGGCCGCGCCGTCCATAATTTTTTGGAATTGCCATCCGAGGAAAAAATTTCCGCCTTGATCAGTTATCCGGCGGAGAAAAAACAAGCGGAACCGTTCCTGATTATGATTACGAAGGACGGCATCATCAAAAAAACGCCGCTCCTGGAATTTGCGAACATCCGCCGCACGGGCATCATCGCCATCGGCCTCAAAAAGGGAGACGCCTTAAAGGGCGTGCGGCTCTCGAGCGGCAAGGACCAGGTAATCTTGGCCACCGAAAAAGGCCAGGCGATCAGATTCAAGGAGTCCCAGGTGCGCAGCATGGGCCGGGGGGCGGCGGGCATCAAGGCCATGCGGCTCAAGTCTGACCACATTGCCGGTTTTGACATCGTGAAAGAAGAGTATGCAGGAGGAAATTTCCTGGTCATGATGGCGAACGGCTTCGGCAAGCAAACTCCCTTGAAGGAATTCAAGGTACAGAATCGCGGCGGCTCGGGCATTCGCACGGCAAAAATTACGCCCAAAACCGGAGCCTTGATTGCAGGACAGATTGTAACTGCGGAAACAGATATTCTTGCGCTTTCAGCCAAAGGACAAGTAATTCGCACAAAACTTTCCGAAGTGAGAAAAACCGGCCGTTCCGCCCAGGGCGTGCGGATTATGAACTTGAAATCGAGCGACCGCCTGGCGGGGATTGTAGTGATGTAGCTTTAGACTGCCCAAGCGAAACCGATATGCTAAAATGAAATTGTCTTCATGGCTAACTTAAATTTCTCGAAACGCCAGTTGATCATTGTTGCTGCCGCAGTTCTTTTGGTGGCGGGATTTTTGTATGTGATCTTTGCCGGCGGCAAAGAAGAGGGGCAATACCCGCCGGTTTCCCTGGCTTTTTGGGGAACGGACAAGACCGAGAATATGGAGCTTTTGATTGCGAGCTACAAACAGCTGCGGCCGAATGTAACCATAACTTACACCGAAGTCGCCCCGGAAGAATATGAATCGAGATTACTTGAAGCTTTGGCGGCCGGCGAAGGGCCGGATGTATTCGTGATTAAAAATACCGGAGTTTCGCGCCAAAAGAGCCGGTTAGCGGCCGCCGACCTCACGCAGGCGAATGCGGACACTCTAAAAATCTTTCCCACGGTTGTAGCTCAAGATGCCCTGCGGGATGGAGAAGTTTATTTTCTCCCGCTTTACATGGATACGCTCACGCTCTTTTATAACCGCGATCTCTTGGACCAGGCCGCAATCGCCCAACCCCCGCAGACCTGGGATGAATTTCAAAAAGATGTAGTGAAGCTCCGTTCGGTTACGCCTGCGGGACAAATCCTGCGCGCAGGCGCGGCGATTGGCGGCACGAAGCAAACGGTGCATGCGGCCAGCGATCTTTTGGCCGTGCTGATGTTCCAAAACGGCGCAACCGTTTGGGATGAACAGAACCAAACTTTCAAATTCGCTTCCGAAAATAATTTTGGCATGCAGGCGCTGGATTTCTATCTGCAATTCGTGAATCCATTATCCGGCTATTACACCTGGAGCGAATCGCAGCCAAATGATCTCCAGGCCTTCGCCGAAGGAAAGGCGGCCATGATCTTCGCTTACCGGTCCGAGTTGGCGGATTTGAAGGCCAAAACGCCTTTCCTGAATTTCGGCGTTGCGCCCCTGCCGCAAGTTCCGGGGACGGAGCGAATCGCAAATTATGCAAGTTACGAAGGGCTCGCCGTGTCGAAACAAAGCCAGGCCGCCGGTTGGGCCTGGGACTTCGCGCTCTACACGACGACCAACAATGAAATTATGAAACCATATCTCGATGCCGCGGGGAAATTGCCGGCCTTGAAAACCGCCTTAAGCTCCTATCCGGAAAATTCCGCTGATGGAATTTTTGCCAAAGCCGCATTTACGGCGCGCTCTTTCTTTATGCCGGATGATCTAAAAGTGAAAGAAATTTTAAATGATACAATTAAAAATGTGATTATGGGTAAATTCGATGCGGCGCGTTCGCTCCGCCAGGCCGAAGAGCAGATGAACCAGTTTCGATAAGCAAATAGCAAAGCGCATAGAGCATATGGCATATAGCAAAATTGTCTGGCTACGAAATACGAAAGGGTACGAATATACTAATTTCGTATATTTGTAATAAATTTGTATTTCGTAGCTACATCCATGAAAAATATCATTCGTATCATCGGCACAATCAGTATATTGGTATCTTTAATGCCGCTCGTGGCGCTGGCGGCCGGGCCCAGTTTGTGGCCCGACGGGTATTGGGGGCCGATCCTCTCCTGCACGGGTTCGGAACTCGTGAATACAGGCAGAACCGATCAGGAATTGAAGCAGTGTAAAAGTTTTTGCGACCTCTTGAAGACCGGCCAGAACGCCGTTTACTTCGGCATGACGCTCGTGCTCTTTCTCGCCGTGCCGGTGCTCTTAGTCGTGGGCGGCATCATGATTATTTTTGCCGGCGCTAATCCCGGCTTGTTTACCCAAGGGAAGAAGATTATTACGGGGACCGTTGTGGGGCTGATGCTCACTTTGGGCTCTTTTATTATCGTTAACACCTTGCTCTGGGCCGTGGGAGCCAAAAGCGAGAAGGTCGGCTGGCCGATCGTGAGCTGCAATCCGGAAAACATGCCGGGCACGTTGCGCTAATGAGATGCCAATATACTAATGCATACGAATGATACTAATAATACAAATGTGATAATCGGATTAACATGATTCGTATCATTAGTACAATTAGTATATTTGCATCTTTACTTTTGCTTCTCGCTCCGGTTTTAGGCCTGGCGGGGGATACCGTGGATGTGAATATCTCTGGCAATCAGGCGACTGCGCGCGATCCGGTGAAATTTGTCGCCAATATTTATGAAATTGCGCTCATGATCGGCGCTTTTCTCGCTTTTGCGGCCATTGTTTTCGGCGGAATAAAATATACGCTCGCGGCCGGCAACCCTTCTGGCCAAACGGAAGGGCGCGATTGGATTACGCAAGCGATTTTGGGCTTGCTTTTGCTTTTGAGCGTTTACCTCATTTTGTATATCATCAATCCCAACCTCACGGTTCTCAAGCTTCCGTCGCTTGATGATATAAAGCCAGGAAACAATTTGGTTAATCTTCAGGGTGGCGGTGGAGGGGGATATGATACAGGGAGCGGCACTTCGCAGATCACGCACGCAGAAGCAGTTAGACAACTCCAGGCGGCGGGCGTAAACATTAAACCTGGAGCAAATCTTAATGGTATCCAACAGGGTGTGGTTGACGAGCTTGTAGGATTAAGAGGCAGTTGCGCTGGTGCTACGCGGCAGGGGTGCGACATGACTGTTACCTCGGCCGTCGGGCAACATTCGCCCGGGACCTGCAGTCATGCGAATGGCTACAAAGTAGATCTGCGGTTGAACAGCAATCTCGATAATTTCATCAAAAGCAGATTCGGCGATCCTGCTCATCCTGGCCAGCCGATTGGGATTCGCAGCGACGACAAAGCTCCGCTCTATAAAAACCCGGCAACCGGTTCGCTTTATGCGCGCGAGGCAAACCATTGGGATATGGTAATAAATTGCAGATAAATGAAACGCTTAATCATCATCGTTGCGGTAATCATAGTGGCGTTGCTCCTCGTTATATTTTTCCGCAAGAGCGGAACACCGCCGGACTTGAGCGACAGCGGCTTGCCGCCGGATCAAATTCTGCCCGCGGATGCGCCGCCGCGGACATTTCCTGCGGGCGATACGATTGCAATCGGCACGGATAAGGGGACCGTTACGGTCAAAAACTTTTACCGCAATTTAGTTGATACTGAAGAAGGATTTATCATTATTCGCGATGAACCCGCCTACATGATTTATTATGAAGTTACGAGCGGCGCTTTCTTTATTGATTTGAGCGTGCCGTTTTCAGATCGCGCGCGCGCGGAAATCGAAAAAAGTTTCGTCGCGCTTTTAGGCGTGAGCGGCGAAGATGTCTGCAAGCTCGACGTAACCGTTACCTCGAGCCAAAGTCCGGGCGAGACAAGGCCGTTGAGTTTCTGTCCCGGGAAGGTAAAATAAAAACATGAAGAGAAATGCATATGGCGTAGGGCGTATAGTATTCAGTCTGGCTTTGTTGATGATCATCTTGCCGGTTATAGCATTTGCGATCGGTACGCCTCATGCCGGTGGCACGCCGTCGGGCAGTACCATCGATTTGCGAACTTTAAACCCTTTGAACTGCGAAGACATTCCTTGCGTGGTGCAAGCGCTGATTGGCGCGCTCTTCTGGATTTCCGTACCGGTAACGACGATTATGGTCTTAGTGGGCGGATTTCAAATCCTTACCGCCGCCGGGAATCCGGAAAAATTTAAAAGCGGCCGAAATACCATTATCTATGCCGTCGTCGGTTTTGCCATTATTCTGGTTTCTCTGGGTATTGTGGACTTGATCAGATCAATTATTAGGTAAATTACAAACATTAGTGAATGTCTGGCTACAAAATACAAATTTTCTACTAATATACGAAAATTTCGTATATTCGTATCTTTTCGTATTTCGTAGCAGGTTGTGGACAAGTTATTGAGCTTTTAAGCTAAAAGTGGTAAAGTAGAGGAATAACCCAGCTAAGCTGGGCCAAAAGGTCGAAAGACATTTGTTTGCTATGAAAAAACTGCAAAGATTGGGTACGTGGCTTTCGTCTTACCTCTTGCTTTTACCGGCGCTTGCGGTTGCCGCTAACCCGCCGACTCCTCCTCCAGCTCCGATCCGCAGCTGGGATAACGTGGTAACGATTCTGAACACCGTGATCAACTGGCTTTTCGGCTTGCTGATCATTTTGGCCGTTATTTTCGTCTTGGTGGCCGCTTTCAAGTACCTTACCTCTGGCGGTGATCCAGAGAAAGTGAAATCGGCCAATCACAGCTTGATCTATGCCGCTGTAGCTGTAGCTGTGGCGATACTCGCCAAGGGCATCCCTTATCTTGTTGCGAGCTTCTTGGGAACGACCGTTACGTCGCCAGTGGGACAGTAGATTTTATTTATCCTGAGCCGTGTCGAAGGATTCGAGAAAGAAAACAAAGGCCCCTATTTTCGGGGTTTTTGTTTGTATGGATGATAATGTAACCCCTCGCCGCGGCTCGGGGTTATTTTTTCTCTTGTAACTCTTGTAAGCAAGAGAAAAAATAAAAAAACTCCGCGTACATGGCGTACCCGGAGTTGAATGAAATTTTGTGATCATGTTTTTATTTAATGCCGGGTGTAGATCACATCCACCCGCGTTGGCTTCGAGCACCGGAATCGGAAGCCCTGAAGCCACCTGGCATCCGTCCCCACTGGGTCTCGGAGACCGTACTCGCGGGTGGGGTCCGCGACGTACGCCACGAGGCAGTTCGCCCCGTGGTCATCAAAGTCGAAGAAGACGCCGGTCGGCGGCTTCTCGACCCGAGACCAGCCGGTGGCCGGGACGTCCACGGGGACGACCCAGTGGGTTTGCCCCTGCGGCGCGGCGGCGGAGACCTTTACGGCGGGGAGGAACCCGCCCAGGCCCTCGGCCGCCGCGCCATCG
>ERZ1292629.3376-Hain-H43-01um-R1-3376-length-12355-cov-4_pt1 | contig 12355 bp, 18 predicted proteins | sample MGYA00564399_ERZ1292629 | MGnify/ENA primary metagenome ERZ1292629 (study PRJEB36523, sample SAMEA6512636) | groundwater metagenome | collected 2019-01-08 | study: AquaDiva: Metagenomics assemblies of 32 groundwater samples | reverse complement strand
TTTTTATTACCCTTAATAAAGGAAATAGGCAACGATGTTTGTGATGCTAATAAAAAAGCCACTCTGGAGTGGTTTGATAAAGCTAGCGGCGCTTCTGCAAATGACCACAAAATTATTGGAAATATTCCTACAGAAATGATAGAGTTATTTAATAAAAGTAAGGAAAAAATCAATGAACGAAAAAAACACTAATAATTACAATGAAGATGAAATATTTAGAGCATGGCTAGCCCTAATTAGACAGAGTAAAAGTAGTCAATATCTTTATAGAGATCGTAAAGAACATCTTGAACATTTGATGGAAATGCTCGTTGCTCAAGGCATAGATAGGCTTTCTGCCTCTTCCTTGGAGCGTAAGGTTATAGAGGGTTTGGTTCATAGTGAAGGGATGAAAGGTCAGGGAAGATATAAGGGCTGGAAAGAAAATGTAAAAAATGATTTTGAAGATGCTGTAGTTTTATCCTATGATACCGATTTAACTACTTACAAATCAAATAAAAAATTGGACTATAAACAAGATCCAGACATTGTTAAATGGGCTAGAGATAAGTTTGGAGATGACATTCCAATGCATATTTTAAAGGATTGTCATATGATTGGTCACTCATTAAATATTTTATTCATAGATGAATTCTATGAAAGAGGAGTAAAAAATGGTTAAATTTGCTGAAAATTTATGGAAAAATCAAAGAGCGCTGGCTATTATATTAGGCGTTGTATTGTTTCCACTAGTTCTATTGATTGTTGCAACTAAGCTTTACATGTTTTTTAATGAAAAAGGTGCAGAAAAAAGTCTTAAAGAAGCTCAGAAAACTGACGACTCTCTTAAAGCACAGGAAGATGCGCTAAAGAAACAAGCTGATTCAACGTTAAATGATGCCAATAAAGCTGCTCAGCGTATTGAAGATCGTCATGAAGATGGCGGTGTTGATTTAGATTGGCAGAATAGGAAAAAATAGTGACAGTACGTTTCCCATGCGTAGAACATATTCGATCAAATACATTTTCAGCTCGTATCAATCTGTACAATGGTATAGATAGAAAAAATTCATCAGAAGGCTATACTCTAGGTAATTCCTTACCCTGCTGTAGAGTTTGCAATAGAGCAAAATCAGACATGGATTATGAAGAATTTAAACAATGGATTAAAGATATTAAAGGGAATTGTGATTAAAGATTCCAAACCACCGAAACATTTAACAACTTGGTTTACTAGTGATATTCACTTTAACCATACTGCTGTCATTGGCTTTTGCGATAGACCATTTACTTCTGTTGAGGAAATGAACGAAGCAATCATACAAAATTGGAATAAGGTTGTTAAAAAAGATGATCTTTGTATATTTGTTGGTGATATTTTTATGTATACAAAATTGGAAGAAATGAAAAATATTCTTTCCAGAATGAATGGGGATCGTAAGATATTGGTTATAGGAAATCACGATAAAGAGAGAAATCGTATGATTACTGCTGGTTTTAGTTTAGTTGTTGATTCTATGGTGATGACAATAGCTGGTGAGAGAGTTCATTTTTCTCACTATCCATTTAGAATGGGTAAGTGGCTTTCAAGATGGATTAAGACAAAAGCAAAAGCAAAAATGATTCTGAGATGGCTCGGCATTTCAACTAAACCAATTTTTTTTGAAAAATATCACGAGAGACGCCCTATTGATACCGGACAGTTTTTAATTCATGGACATACCCATAGTACACATAAAATTAATGGAAAAGCTATACATGTGGGGGTTGACGCTTGGCAATATAAACCTGTGAATATACAACAAATTAGTAACATGATAGCGGAGGTAAAGAAGAATGGTCCAAAATATACAAAATATGATTCAAAAGAAGATTGATAAAATTCAAGAAAATATGAATGTTCTCAGGCATTATCTAGAGACTAAGAATGACTTACAAGACTGGCATGCTGTTTCAGATGCTGCGAATGACATTAGAGAATTAAATTCAGAATGGAAAGCTTTACAAAGTGTTTTAGATTACATAGAAAATCCAGAAAGAGAGGAAAAAAATGAGAAAGATTCTAAACTTAGCGGTGAGTTTAATAATACTATTGGCATCTCTTAATTCAAATGCCGAATGTGATTGGTCCACTGGTATTAAGAAAACTGATGCTGGCTATTTATACAACTCCGAGTGTCATGGCAAGGTTGGAGTATTAGTTAAAGATCTTGAAGATCGTGAAAAAGAAGTCATTTCATTACGTAAAACCATTGAACTTAAAGATCTAATAATTGTTAAAGCTGATGAACGCACAATTTTGTGGCGTAATGAAAGCTATGAGCAATTCGACCGCTTGCAAAAACAATCAGCCGCTAGCGATTACAATAAGACTCTTTGGTTTGTTTTAGGTATTGTCGTGACAAGTGCTGCCGTTTATGGCGCTGGTCAGCTACGCTAGATTAGCTTTGTAAGTGCGAAGGCATTGCATGATATCCTTTGGATTCATGAGATACTTTGGTTTATTGAATTTGATACCAAGATCTGCAATTAAATCACATATAAGCTCGGAGCAGATATATCCAGGTTGATCTTCGAATGTGATTTTTCCATCCGTTAGATCGCAAACAAAAATCTGCAGCAATTCAATTCTTGAATATGCCACGCCAGCGAGATCTATGCATTTTGTGCTGAATCGTTTGAACTGATCAGCCGTTAGATCCAATTCAATCTCTTCCATGATTTCATTTTGTGCTTGAAAGTTTTCTAGGGATTGGAAATGTACCATTCCATGCGAAGCTTGATAAATAATATCGCGCTCTTGGCTCGATAGAGTCCATCTTACATAGGAATGCGAATACTTTGCATCAATCCACCATTGAATTGCCTTTGAGCCTATCAAACTGTTTCTTGATGCACCTACGATTATCTTCATGGGATGTCTAAATACCTTTTTATCTTGGCGATAAAGTAATCTAAAGTGGTCTTCTTCAAATATGGTGATGGAGGAATCTTGCTCATCAAATCTAATGCAGTGTATAGCGATCCAGATTGCAGAGATGCTTGTATTGGTAATAAAGAAACAATGATTTGAGCAACGACAGCAGATGGCACTTTTGCCAGGGCATTCATGGCAGCATATTCAGTAAGAATGGATCGTCCAAACACAATTGCATCATCTACTTTTATTTGAACAGCAGCAACTGCAGGATCTACTGGAATATGAGACATGACCAGCTTTCTGAAAAGAATTTCCTCTTTAGGAGTCAAAACAAACTTTGTTTCGATAGTGAGAAGCTTGCCATCTAAATGTATCGAATCTATGTAGGATTGATATCCAGCCTTGGCAATTTCCTTTGCCAAAACTGTTGGCTCTACATATTTCGCGTAGGTGTAAACGGCCATATTACGCTATCTTTACAAGCGTGAGTGCCTGATTGTTCACGGTTACGTTGTTTGAGCTAATCTGAGCTTGTATTTTCACAACAGTATTTGCTGTTACAGTTACAACGGTGTGAGTTCCATGTGTTACGATTTGACCACCAGTAGCAGAAATAGTTGTTCTTTGAGTGGCAGTGATGTTTGATCCACCGGAATTTACGATGATATCCAAAGTTCTCGATGCGTTTGAAAAGGTAAAAGATCCCTCATATATCACAAGGTAAGTTCCAGCATCAACAGCCGTTTGTGTTGCATTGGTTACATCAACAAAAGTGGCGCTTGTGATAACCTGTGCAGCAGCAGAAGTTTCTGTGTGATAGCGAGTGTTAGACACAGCATGAGTGTGATCAGCTTTAGCAAATGAAGTTGATGCACCTTGAGTGCTTGTACTACTCGTAGAAATGGCCACTGCTGTAGCCGTGGGGATATTATAAATGTGATCTGCGCGAGCAAAATTGGTGGAGGTACCAGTCGCATTAGCCTGATCAGCATTTTGTGTACTTGGTGCTCCAGATGCAATAGCATGAGTGTGATCAGCTTTAGCAAATGAAGTTGATGCACCTTGAGTGCTTGTACTGCCAGCATTCAATCCTACGGCAATAGCTGTAGGAATGTTGTGAACGTGATCAGCCCTTGCAAATGAGGTTGAAACACCAACAGCATTGGCTTGATCAGCATTTTGTGTTACAGCAGCAGCAGTTGGAATATTATGAACATGATCACTTCTCGATACCGACGTTGCTGTTCCAGCGGCATTGGCTTGATCAGGATTCTGTGTCACTGGAGCTGCGGTTGCTCCACCAGCAAGAGTTACACTATTTTCAACTGTTAAATCATTTACTATATGTCCCATATTACTCTACCGATTCCCCAGTGCTGATTGCTGTCCAGCTAACCTCACCAGTCAAAGCTGTATTAGCATTAGCATTGATAACAAAACTTCCAGCTAATTTTGATTCATAAGTCCAAGTTCTACCATCAGCACCAGTAATTGCGATGCTGTAGTTGGTATTTGGAAAAGCTACCGAAAATGTTACAGTTGCCTTTTTAGGATTGCCTGTAAATGTGCCAGCAGTTATCAAGCCAGATTTGAATATTCTTGTGCCACTGATACCATCCAGCTTCGACTTATCAGTCGATGACATAAACCCATGAGCACTGACAGTTGCCAAAGCATGAAGTGTTGGATCTGTTTGAGCGCCATGAGCATGAACGTGGTCAGATAGTGAAAAACTAGCTGCTGAGCCCTTTGCATTCACAGTACCAATCGTTGTGACTATGGCAGCAGGAATATTGTGGATATGGTCAGCACGAGCTACACTTGCAGAAGTTCCTTCAGCATTAGCTTGATCAGGTGTTTGAGACACGACCGCAGCAGTACTTATATTGTGTTTATGATCTCCACGAGCATATTTATCTACGACTCCAGCAGAAGCTGCAGCTCCAGCTTGAACAGATGTTATATCTGCAACCAAAGATGTTGCAATTGCATGAGTATGATCAGAAAGTGAAAATGTAGCAGCAACTCCCTTGGCATTTGTGGTAGCAGGTGTCAGGGTAGTAATAGGAGCAGCGGCTGGTATGTTATGAACGTGATCTGATTTAGAGAAAGTTGCTGCTGCTCCGTCTGCATTTGCCTGATCAGGAATCTGATTAATTGGCGCTGCAGTTGGAATGTTGTGTATATGGTCAGCCCTTGCGATATTCGCAGAAGTGCCTATAGCATTGGCTTGATTAGGTGTCTGTGTTGATGGAGCACCAGTAGCAATAGCATGCGTGTGATTTGATCGAGAAAATGTTGCTGCCGCACCTTGAGTATTTGTTGAATTCGCATTTATTCCAACAGCAACAGCAGTGGGAATATTATGAACATGATCAGATCTAGAAAGGCTGGTAGCTACACCTTCTGCATTGGCATTGTCTGGAGTTTGAGCGATTGGAGCAGCAGTAGCGAGTGCATCAGCTCCACCAGGATTATGACGCGAAGCATGAGCTTCTACAACCACACCATTTGCAGTTCCAAGATTTGTAATGTTCTTGGTGCCTAAGTTGAAATCACCAGTAGCGACGTGAGTTCCATCATTGCGCCAGTATTGTGGATGATCATCGCCATCAGCCAATCCCAATAGACCTGAGTGATAAGTTGTGGCTGAAATACCACTAGCTTTAAAGCCAACTACTGGTCTTTCATCTCTAATTTCTGAGATGCTTGAAACACCTTGCTGAACAATTAAAGATGCGATCAGAACCACACCATCTATGAAATAAGCAGGAGGAGTTGGCAAATCTCCTTGTTGCGCAAGTGCTAATGCTGAATACTCAGCTTGAGAGTACACAAGCATGTAAGTTTCTTCTGTGCCGTCTCCTACCAAGTACAACGCATGCTTTGCATAATATCCAGCGGTTAATGATGCGAGAGTACCAGATCCATCATCATATTGGGCATTATCAACGACGTTTTGAGGAGAGTAAGTAAATCCACCTACACCATCTTGAGAAAAGGCTTTCCATGAAACACCAGCTCCACCAACAGGTTGAAACTTTGTTCCTGAAAGAAAATACAAACCAGATGTTACGGTAAGATTTCTAGTGCCACTTTCGGTAACTGCAGATCCATTGGCATAAACAGGCCCAAGAGCTTTCCTGTGAAACTCTTCTAAAAGATTACTTGAGTGTTCGGCATCCAAGGGAGAATTATCAATAAAAATAACATTTGAGGCATCAGTGACTACGCGACCAATCAGAATCACTAGGTGAGTATCTGGATATGTCGGAGAGAAAACAAAATCACCAGTGTCATCGATATATAAATAGGAAGATTGATTTGCAGGGAATGTTAAGGTCTGTGTAATCCAATCAAATCTATAGAAGATCTCTGGCTCTTGTTCTAAGAATCCAAAGCCATCTTGCAATACTGCAGTCAAGCCTAATGGTGAGTGAATTCCTCCACCTTCCATCAATCCCATTGTTGCAGATTCAGCAAACATCGTCCAATCTTGGTTCGAAATCAAACCAGCAGCGACATTTGCATTTTTTGCTAAAGGAATGTTAAGAGTGTGAGTAATACCGCTAGAAACCCAATTAGGAGTAGTTCCAGCAGATCCATTGGCTAATAGTTGAATCTTAGCATTCAGTCCATTTAGACTCTGAATACCATCAGCACTTTCCCAGGCAGACAGAGCGGAATTATAGTGCTCAAAAGCATGAGTATCTGAATTATAGATCAGTAATCCATCACCAGGAGTTGGGATGGCATTTCTCTGCGCAGTGGTCAGGATAGGTAAATAGACACCACTACCTTCAACAGTAACTTGACCTGCAGAAAAGGGACCTATTCGATTTGCTCTAATCTTACTCATCTTATACCACTATCAATTCGCCGCCATCTTCAATATCAACTTGAAGACCATCGGCAATGCCTAGATTCGGATGCACTCTGCTGAAACCATTTTGCACAGTAAATGAAACGATTGTGTCGTTCTTAGTTGTCACACCAGCTTGAACATCTGGCTGAACTTCCAACCCACCATCGAATGGATTCAAAACTACTTTCTTTTTGTTGTTTATGTACCCTGTACTCATTAGCTTTTTGTTACCTTGCTCAAGTTTTGATTGGCATCATATTCCAAATTCAAAGTGACGGTTTGACCATTCTTTTTATATTCAACAGTTTCCAGATTCTGATTGGCATCATAGGCAAGATCAATCTCATCCCACAACGGAGAGGCACTTACAGGTATCGGATTATTGAGATCGAATGGCTGTCCAAACTGATCGTCAAGTTCAACACCAATAGTAGTACCAGGCTCTTGTCGATAAACAGCCTGGATAATATCGGCCATAGGAAGAACAGCTTTCTTTTGCTCTTCGGCTCTAAGATTTGCATTGAGTACTAATGTGTAGGCAGAAAGATCTTGTCGAGCCAGCAATTTGCCAGTCGTGACAACAGGTCCAACAATGAGTTTTGTTGGTGAGATGACTTTTTTAACTTCTAATTTGAGATCGGGTAGGGAGGTTGCGGATACAACAACGCTTTGTTTTACCTTAAAACCTGCAGCAGACAATAATGTAACGGTGCCGTCTGCGCCGCCATTTGCAGTAAATGCAATAGGACCGACCGACTCCCATGAGCGTTCAATAGCCATTCCAAACCTCTAGCAACTGACCCTTCAGTTGCGAATGCATTTTTACTTATTAATGAAAAATGCTAAAATACTAGCAATTGCTGCAATAACCCCTGTCACTACAACTAAATGCTTTTTAAACCAAGCAATTGCTTTACCTGGTTCTTCTAATTTACTAATTCTTTTAGCACCTTGCTCGATGCTTATTTGATTATCCTTGTGTAATGCTTCAAGCATATCTGTGCGTCTAATATGATGTGCAATATCCTCAGTATTTCTTGAAACATTAGCCTTAAGCTCTTTTACATCAATGTCCATATTTTCAAGATATGCACTTTGTTTAGAAAGCTCTTTTCCATGTTCTTTTTGATCTTCTCTAACTTCTTTAAGAAGATCTAATATGATATCCATCTCTGCTTTACTCATATTTTATTCAGTTGTTACGGAAGATTTACCGCGCCGCCCTCATCTTGTGCGCCTTCTTCATCAGAAGCATGTGTACCAAGATAGGTAACTTGAATTCTAGAGGTTGCTTTTGCATTTGCTCCAGTTGAGTAACTGATAGGAAGACAGTTTTGAACAACCATTGCAGGATCGTCACCCACAGCAGCTTGTCTATCAACCATTGCAAGGGTAATTCCTTCTAGATTTAAAATATCTTGAAGTTTTGGAACCTTGGGTAGAACGTGTCCACCATTACCAATAATTCTAAAACCAGAACAATTTGCTGTTACAGCTTCATAAGAAGTTTGTGTGATTTCAGCAGGACTATATCGACCTAATATGTGAATTGCTTCAGCGCCTATGTTAACTGCATACGTGCAGCTATCAAAGATACCTACAAGTACGTTGTCCACATAAACTTTAGCTCGTGCGCCTGTAAAAACTTTAGCTTTAGCCATTTTAATTCTCCTTAATTCTTATTATGCAGCACTTTGAACTTGACTGATCTCAATATTAATTGGGATGAACAAGATCGCCGTAGCAAGTTTAATCTCAACACTGATTTCCATAATAGGACCATTGATGCTAACTTTAGCATTTTTAAATCCAAGAGGAGCATCATCAGATGCTGCAAGTAATTTTTGTTTTTTGTATTGATCCATTTTAGAAGCTAAGAAAGAAAGTGCAGTAGCAGCATCAACATCAGCCAATGATTGACCAACAAATGCGTTTTGAAAACTTTCTGCAAGATCAAGTGAAACTAAATCTGCATCATATGTTGCTTGAATTGAATTGTATACAAAATTTGTATCAATTCCGTAGGTTGTTTGATCACAAACCCATTTATTTCCAACAACAGCTTTTTCAAGGAACAGTAAACCAGCATCTAATGCTTCTTCAATATCACCAGGACTTCCAGAGTCAAAACCACTCGGATCTTCAAAGCTAATCACATTGGCAAATTTATTAGTAATGGATTTATAAAATCCAGCAGCTTGCATTCCAGCAGCGATACAAGCAGTGTGCCAAGGAAGGAAGTTTTGAACAACACCTTGTGAATTAGCCTGACTAGTGCGTTGCATAGCTAATGAAATACGATAATTAGCTAGAGAACCAGCTTTATCTTTTGCATCAGAAAAATCTCCCCAGAAACTTAAAAAAGCACTTCTGTGTTTCTTAATTTTAGGAGTTGACATTTTAAGAACGTGACTTTTAATTAATGCATTTGTAGCATCGATAGTATATGTAGATGATGCATCTGTTAATCCATCAGCAATATCTTCACTGGCATCTCTAGAAAATAATGGAACTACGAAGTTAACATTAATACCTTCTAGATCAATAACAGCATCAGCAATGTCAGCAGCAAGAGTGGCACCTTTTGCACCACCAGAGAGAAATGCCTTAACAGCCATTACATCAGGAAGTCCTTCAGAAGCATCAGCTTCGAAATCCAACACAGCACTTTGATCCAATGCTTTTTGAACATTAGCAGCAGCTTTTTTTACACGACCAGGTTTTAAACTAGCACCTGTAGAACAAATACCTTGTGCAGAGATGTTATCTAATTTAACTGGTGAAGTTTGAGTTGAAGCAGGAGCGGCAGAACAAGAATAACCAGATTGTGAAGCAATGTAAGCAGCTAGAACAGAGATCGTTGCATGTTCAGCAAGAACGATTGATAAATCACCACCAGAACCGCCAACTACAGTAGTTGTAAGCATGGTGTCTGTGATAGTTATTGTTGCAGTAGTTCCTTCATAGCCAATTTCCATTGCGATTTCAGCGGCAGCTAAAAATTGTTCATTTACATTTGTATCTTGACGATTAATATCGATTTGTACTTCAGGTTCTTGAGAAGAAGATACAAGTCCAGCAGCGTGTTCGATAAGAGCTAAGTCACCAGGAGTTGAATCGATCAATTCAAAAGATTTACCCCAACCTTTAGAGTTGGCAGCAACATCAGCATCCATATAAATTCTAAGAGAATCAGGAGCTGTTCCTTCTGCAGCAGAAAGACCAACAGGCAATAAAGCATTGAGTTCAATTACCAATGCATCTATATCAGCGTGAGTGCCAGTGCCTAGAGTAACGACAGAAGCGGCTCCACCATTTTGACGAACAGTAAAAGAAGCACCATCTAAAGTTGCACCAAAGGCAGTGATAACATCACCAGTAATAGAAGGAGCTACTTCAGAAAGAGATTGAGAAATTTGATATGAATATTTATTACCGTCTAATCCCCAGTTTTTATCAGAAAGTGTGCCATAGGCAGTTTCAATAGTAGCCTCTGCTTTTGATCCTGCATTGCTTTTTGCAATGTAAATTCTATTTGCAGACCCATTTATATTTGCATCAGCGCTAGGAGATGATAAAGCTCGGAATGCATCAACAATTGGACCACTGATGTATTTTTTCTCTACTTGAGCAAGTTGATCAGGAGTGAAGAAATTATCTTTTAGGACATCACCATTTACTGAATCAACACCCATAACTGCAGCTCCACCAGAAGCTTCACCTATGATTACTATATTACCTGAACTTGCAACACCAACAGGGGTTGATTTGACTTTAACATCAAAATAAGAACCTGGTCTATTAGTATTTACGAATGAGGTAGTTATTCTTTGTGCCATTGTTTATATCTCCTTACCTTAAATCTTATATCCGAAGTGTGTAACACCTTCGTTGAATTTTTCTTTTTTATCCATACCTATTGCTTTTAAATGTAACCAAAGTACATTTTCAAGCTCTGGTGCTAGTTTTAACTTTCGTTTCAAACCAACAAAATATTTCCTAAATTCTTCTCTGGAATCTTCCATATCAGAACTAGTAACAAGTTTAGATTCTTTTATTGCTTGATTGCTCACTATTTACCAGCCTTTGGTTTAATTCCCATTAGCTTCTCAGTTGCTTTATTTTTTTCCATTTGCATCTTAGGCTGAGCTTTAACTTTTTCAGCAGGAGATGGCATCGGTTCTTTAATTTTTTCTGCAGGTGCAGGTGCAGGTGGTGCTCCACTAAGTTTTTCAGCGGCTCTGGCATCAGAAGTAGGAACTCCAGATTTTTTCATTTTTCTTCGCAACATAAACTTTTTAAGACTGGGCTTCTTTAAATCCATTTCTGGAGCACAGTCTTCAGCTTTCATGAAAGCAGGTTTTTTCTTTCCCTCGCTAGCATCTGCAACTTTTTCTTTAGGATCTTTTTCTTCTTTTTTAGGACTTTTTGCTGCAGCTTTTATTTTTTCTTTATGTTCTTCTGGTTCGCCAGCTTCATCATCGCCATCAATATCTTTACCAGACTCTTCTTCTTTGGCTTCAACAGCATCGTCACCGTCTACATCGCCGTCACCGTCTTTATCAGCCATTGACATTGCATCGTCGCCATCTACATCACCATCGCCATCAACGTCAGCACCTTCGATACCAGATTTAGCTTTGCCTTTTTTCGATTTTTTCTCACCGTGAGCGCCAGAATTTTCAATATCTGCTTCTTCTAAAGAAGGAGGACATTCAGCATCATCATTATTAGGCTCTTCACCATTTTCAACTTCATGAGAGCTATTAGCTTTGAATAATGAGCTATTCCTAAGAAGTTCTTGAGCTTTCTTTAATACAGCAATAGCCACTTCTTCTGGAGTGTAAAATTTCTCTTCTTCTTTGATTTTTTCAGCCATATTTAAGTCCTCAAAATATTTCTTACTGTACACCTAAAGATTGTGATTTCTCACAGGTTTTATGGTATACGTGCAATTAATATTTACCTTTCTTTTTCATGAATTTTTTAAGCTTTAAAACACCTTTTTCTTGTGTTTTCATAGACTTAGACTTATTTACAATATTTTCTTTTTGTTGAGCAGGGACCTTATCAGGATCGACATTGGCTACATAATTAGGATCTAAAACATCCCGAACTATTTCTTGAGCAATGTCTTTTTTGCCAGATTTTAATGATTTCAAAATAGCCTTGTATAAAGCTTTTTTAAGATCTATAATTTCCTGTTCTGTGTATTGTTTCATATAATTATAAGATTGTGATTATTCTTCGATTGTAACCCAAATATCCTCATCCTCTTGTATGGATAAAGGTGCGTCTTTGCTAAGTATTTTAATGCCAGATTTGAACACTGCACTGTCAGGACGTTCTGGGTCATTCAAATCAACAGCCTCAATAAATCGTTTCGGTGTTTTTACCCAGCTTTCTTCAACCTGACCTGATAATGTGATCCACCTGGAATAGACATTTTCTTCAGCCATTTGGTCGTTTTTGATCATATCTGTGCAAGACAGATTGGATATCTGGAAGTTGTTATGTTCTAATAAACCTTCTCTATATCGATACAGACTGTATTTAACTAAACTAAAGAGAAATATTAAAGTTGAAGGATC
>ERZ1292629.1609-Hain-H43-01um-R1-1609-length-21308-cov-7_pt1 | contig 12360 bp, 20 predicted proteins | sample MGYA00564399_ERZ1292629 | MGnify/ENA primary metagenome ERZ1292629 (study PRJEB36523, sample SAMEA6512636) | groundwater metagenome | collected 2019-01-08 | study: AquaDiva: Metagenomics assemblies of 32 groundwater samples | reverse complement strand
CGCCGTCCAGCGCGGCTCGGCCCTCCGCGACGGCGATCAAGTCTACGTCGAGGGGGTCGGCCACCGGAAGGTGCTCGGCTTTTGCTCGGAGGCGGGGGCCTACGACGTATGCGTTCGCACCGTCGCCGAGGCGCACGGAATCACGGGGCGCCGCCGGGTGTGGCGGCTGGACGAGAGGGGCGAGCGATGATTAAGAGGCTGACATCAAAGCAAGAACAAGAACTGCCGCTCTTCCGGGAGGAATATCTCCGGTGGGGACTCTCGACGGCCCCGGCGGGAAAACGCGCTGCGGAGGCTGCTATCCGTGCCCTATGGGCGAGGGCAAGGAAAACCACCCCCCCTCCTATCACGTGGTGCGCTTCGCCAATGACCGCAGAGGTTCTCCTGAATCTGCTGTCCAACCCCCAACTCCGGGCCTCGCTCGGGGCCTCGCTCTGGACCTCGCTCGGGGACTCGCTCCGGGCCTCGCTCTGGACCTCGCTCGGGACCTCGCTCGAGGCTTCGCTCGGGGACTCGCTCCGGGACTCGCTCCGGGACTCGCTCTGGGCCTCGCTCGGGGACTCGCTCCGGGACTTGCTCGGGGCCTCGCTCCGGGACTCGCTCGGGGACTCGCTCGGGACCTCGCTCGGGGACTCGCTCGGGACCTCGCTCCGGGACTCGCTCGGGGACTCGCTCGAGGCTTCGCTCGGGGACTCGCTCCGGGACTCGCTCTGGGCCTCGCTCCGGGCTTCGCTCGGGGACTCGCTCCGGGACTCGCTCTGGGCCTCGCTCCGGGCTTCGCTCGGGGACTCGCTCCGGGCCTCGGGGAAGCTCAAATACCACGCTACGTGGTTTTGGGGCCAGTCCGACCTCTATTGGATTGCGTTCTATAGATTCTGCGAAAAAATCGGTGTAAAATACAATGCGGAGGACGCAACTCTCCTTCGCGCGCACGAGCGACTGGCGCGCAACTGTGGTTGGGTTTACTTTTTCGAGAAGAGGATCTTCGCCTGCGATAGGCCGGACCGTATCGAGATGAGCGGAACGCAATTGCATTCCGCGACAGGCCCGGCGATCAGATTCCGAGATGGCTACGGCGTGTGGGCGCTCCACGGCGTGCGCGTCCCGCGAGATGTGGTCGAGACGGACGGAGAGAAGATGGACGCGGGATGGTTGCGCGAACATTTCCTGGCGGAGAAAAACGCGCAGGTGCGCGCCGAGATCGCGCGGAAAGTGGGGGCGGGGCTGCTCTGCTCACGGCTCGGCGCGAGGGAGATTGAGTCCCGCGACGGCTACACGCTGTTGCTCCTCGATATCGGCGATCATCGCGCGCGCCCCTACCTGCGAATGCGGAATCCGTCCGTGCCGACGCTGGAGCACATCGAGGGCGTGCACCCGGACTGCGACACGATTTCAAAGGCGCTGACCTGGCGGAACGGAACCGCCGAGCGCCCGCGAGTACTGGCGTGAAAGGAGAAAACCATAATGTACCAGCAAGGCAATGTAATTTTTGAGCCGCTTTCGGCGATGCCCGCCGCCGCGCAACCGGTGCCCCGGGGACCGAGAGGAATCGTCCTCGCCGAGGGCGAGGCGACCGGACACGCCCACGTCGTGCTCGACGAGGAGGCGCGGGCGTTCAGGGACGAGAGCGATCTACTCCTCTCTCTTTCACGCGAGGCCACGGTCACGCACGAGGAGCACGGCCCGATCACGCTCCCCCCTGGAATCTATCGGGTGCGACGGGTTCGAGAGTATGACCACTTCGTTGAGGAGGCAAAGCCGGTTCAGGATTAGTGACGGGGCGGCGAAGGAGGCGGAAGATAATGGCAACAGCGAAAGCAAGTCCCAGCGCTATTGACGTAGCAAGGTACTTGGTCCGCGTGGCTTCGGTCGGGGAAGACCCGCAACCGCTAACTCCCCTGCATATTCAGAAACTCGTTTATTATGTACAGGGCTGGTTTCTCGCCTATCGAGGCGAACCCATGTTTTCCGAAAAGATTGAAGCATGGACCTATGGACCCGCCGTCCGTCAAGTCTATCAGACGTTCAAGAGGTTTTCGGGCGGGGCTATAGATCCCAAAGAGGGCAGCGATGGGAACCTGACGGAGGAACAGAAGGAATTCATTCGCCGCGTGTGGGCCACCTATAACAAGCATTCTGCCGTTAGTCTCACTAAAATGACACACGGGGAAGACCCGTGGAAAGAAGCGCGTGGCAAAACGCCACCGGGGGAACGTTCTGGGGCTATAATCACCACGGCGTCGCTAAAAAAGTATTTTTCTAAATTGGCAGGAAAGCGGTAGTTCGTCGCGGGCGTGGGTGCCGGACGAAAGGAGCGAGCGATGAACATTGAGCGGAAGGATGTCGCCGGTCTCCCGGGCCCCGAGTGCGAACGCCTCCGGTGGCTTAAGGAGATTGCACCAGAGAACCGCTTGGCATTGACGTTCCTGCATACGCCTTTCAATTCTCCCTTGGTGATGATTGATGCGAGCGATGAGGCAACGGACGCCGTATTGGAAGATTGCCGTCGGATGGGGAGTGATGCGAGCGATTTTCCCTTGCCAGAACCCTTCGATGGTTTCGGGTTATTCCGCGCCTACGGCGAGTTTATTCCTCGCGCAACCTTTGAAACGAGAGACCTGCCAACATATCGCTTGCACAAAATTGTAAAACTAATGGGCGATTGTGAGATAAACAATATTTTTTCAAGGCCATCGTTCTTTTATTCCGCGACGCGTGCGGAAGCCGAGATCGCCCAGCTGCGGGAGGACCTGCGGCTCAACGCCGCGATGCTCGGCAAGCAGTGCGACCGTGCCATGGATGCCGAGACGCCGCGCGCCGCCCCGCCCCCGGCGGGGAAGGAGAAAGCGTGAGCGAACCCCTCAAGTCCCCGTTCCCGTATTTCGGCGGCAAGAGCCGTTGCGCGGCCGAGGTCTGGCGGCGCTTCGGCCGCGTCGGCAACTACATCGAGCCGTTTTTCGGCTCGGGGGCGGTGCTCCTCGCCCGTCCCGACTTCGACGACGACGACCCCCCGCTCGAAGCCGCGAATGACCTCAATGCGTGGATTGCGAATTTCTTCCGCGCCGCCCAGATCGAGCCGGAGGCCGTCGCCGCTTACGCCGATTGGCCGGTCCACGAGCTGGACCTTCACGCACGCGGCGACTGGCTGTTCTACCGCAAGGACGTGGATCGGGAGTTCGTTGAGCGGCTTCGCTCCGACCCCGACTGGCACGACGCGAAATCGGCGGGATGGTGGGTGTGGGGGGCGGGGGCATGGATCGGCGACAACTGGGGGCGCATCTCGCACAACTGCCGTAAGGACGCCGAGGGGCAGCCTTGCGGCGTCGTGCACGCGCGCCCCAACCTTGCCGGGAAGAAGGGCTTGGAGTCCGGGCGCGTCACAAGGCAAATGCCGAGCATCTTGCCTTCCGGTGTGCACCAGAGGGGAATCCGCCGGAAACGCCCGCGCCTCAACGACTCCGGCAAGGGCGTGCACCGGAAGTCGCTCGCCAGCCTCGAAGCCTACATCTGCTCGCTCCGCGACCGTCTCCGCCGCGTGCGCTTCTGCTGCGGCGACTGGTCGCGCGTCCTCGGGCCGAGCGTACTGGGGGCGGGAAGCCCCTGCGCCGTCTTCCTCGACCCACCCTACTCCGTCGCGGATCGGGATGCCGTGTACGGCGAGGATGAATCGCGGGACGTAGCTCACGATGTCCGCGAATGGTGTCTCGCGCGAGGGGACGACCGCAACCTTCGCCTGGCGCTCTGCGGCTACGCGGGCGAGCACGAAGCCCTTGAAGCCCGGGGATGGGACGTGTGGGAGTGGAAGGCGAATGGCGGCTACGGCAGTCAAGCCCAGGCACGAGGCCGAGAGAACGCCGGGCGCGAGAGGATTTGGTTTTCCTCGGGCTGCCGCGAGCCGGAGGCGCGCCTGTTTGAGGAGGCCCAGCCGTGAGCGATACGCCGTCGCGCGGAGTACGAATCAAGATGCCCGCGGACTGGCGCTATCGCCGCCTGAAGCCGAGCAAGAAACGCAACGTCGGCCCGCGCCGCCTCTGCGCGTTCCCCGGGTGCGGGACGGTGCTCAACCATCTGCGCCGAGAAACGGAACGGTTCTGCTCGATTCACTGGTATATGGAGAAAGCGAGAAATGAAGAAGCCGAAACCCCGCCCTGAGTGCGCCGCCCTGTCGCGCGAGATCGACAAGGCCGAAGCCAAGATCGCGCGGCTGAAGGAAGTTCTGAGGCGGATTGCTGGGGTGGACCACGAATGCGAAGGGCTGTCGATAGGCGTGGACTGGTGCGGCGCTTGCATTGCGGAGAGGGCCTTGAAGGAGGGCGAGCGATGAACCTCACGATCAACTTGCGCGACTTCCTCGCCGGACTAGCGATGGCGGGACTTTTGGCTTGCCCGGGGGATGCTAACGCCGAGGATTGCCCCGGGGAAAACAGAGTGAATTTTACCCTCTCCGAGAAAGCCTACGAATACGCCGACGAAATGCTAGAGGCCAGGAAGGAAAGGAGCGAGAAATGAAGAAGCTGGAACCTTGGAAGAAGATGAAACATTGGAAGAAGCTGAAACCGTGCCGTTGCCAATACTGCCTTCTCGGCAAGACGCTCACGCGCATCGCCAAGAGATGTACCCCAAAGGAAAGGAAGGCCCTGGACGAGCTTTGGACTCGAATGGAAACGGCCGAGACGGACCTAATCTTTCGGGACGAAATCTTGCCGGGCCTGGAAAAGGAAGGGGCAAGAAATGACGACTCCTGAAACGTGCGGGCAGTGTGCGTATTGCGATAGGCCAGCAGCTGGCAACGAGAGCGACGCGAGCGGTGCAGTAAAAATCTCCGATTGCATCACTGAGGAATGGGGCATAAACATCGAAGCCACAATAAGGCACCACGGATACCCACTTTCCACGGGGCTTCCTCCGAAAGTTGTTTTGTGTGACCGCTGCTTTAGGGACTTTTTGGGCGCTGTCTATGCGATCTCGGACAAGTTCGGCCACAGACGGCGGGCGATTGATAGCATCAAAAGACCAAGGCCAAAGGAAGGGAAAGCGCAAGGAGCAAGAAATGAAGCGTAACGCCGGGAAGAGCACGTGCTGCGCGAAGTGCGCGCGAATGAAGGAGGGCTGCTTCCCCTGCGTCCCCTGCATCGAGAAGTCGGCGCATTGCGGCGGCTACGTCTACCCCGACGTGCCGTGCCGCGCGTGCGGGCGTTTCCAGCCCGTCGGGAAGCGGGCCAAAAGAAAGGAGGCGTGAAATGGGAGGACACTTCGAGTGGACGGAGAAGGAAATCGCGGAACTGGCGGATGGCAGCAGATCGGTGGCGCGAATGACGTTGCGGTTCCTGCGCCCGCTGGCGGGCGGGCAACCGGCGGGCGACAAGGCGCTGGAGGCTTTCGCGGAGCATCACCTGAAACTCGTGCCCGGCACCCAAGAGTTCAAGGACGCCATCGCCCGAATCAAGACGGAGGAAATCGGCGAACGGGACGCCACGCCGGAAGTCGGAGAGGTACAAGAGAAACATGTCTACGCCGTCAACGTCATCCGCCGAAGCGACAAGGGACCGTATGTCCTGGAGCATCAGGTCAAGGCGTTGCTGAAACAGGCCGCGTCCCGCATCGGCCTGTTCAAGGCGAGGATCGGGACGAAGGGCGACATGGCGGAAATGGGAACTGTCGCGGCCATCGGGGAGAGCTTGCGGAATCCCGCGCGGCCGTGGGAGGTCTACCTCCGCAACGGGTCCGGCCCGGCCACCACCAGTTACGACAAGATCGCCGGGAGCGTGAACACGCCACGGGGGAAGAAAAGCATTCAGCACCATACGGAGATTGCGGCGGAAGGCTCGCGGATTTCGTTTGAGTTCCGCTGGCCCGTGGGGAAGCTGAAGGCCGAGAACCTGAAGGAGATTCTAGCAGCAGCGAAGATCATCGGCTTGGGGTCGTGCCTGTCTCTCGGCTACGGGCGCTTCGAGGTCGAGTCCGTCGTGGGCGAGGAGAAATAGTCGTGACCGAGCGGCATCACCTGACCCATCCGGACTCCACCGAGCGGCATTGCCAGACCGGACTTCGCATGACCGAGCGGCGACACCTGACCCATCCGGACTCCACTGAGCGGCGTAACAGGACCTTACCTCACTCCACGACGCGGCCCCACGCCACCTTACGGAACTCGACGGCACGAAACCAAGCGGCGGAACTTGACCTCGCCGGACTCTACTACGCGGCTTCACGCCACGGAACTCAACCGAGCGGCAATACTGCACGGCACGAGACCGAGCGGCAATACTTGTCCTTACGGCACGAGACCGAGCGGCGTCACCCCACTCTACACAGCGGCGAGCCGCGACAAGACTGCACTCCACGGAGCGGCAACACCCACCAAGACGCGACGGAGCGGCCGGACTCCACACCACATCACTCCACGGAGCGGCAACCCCCACCAAGACACGACCAAGCGGCGAAACTTGACCTCACGATACGCCACCCCACGAAGCGGCTTAACCTAACGACACGCGACGGAGCGGCCAAACTCCACACCACATCACTTCACGGAGCGGCAATACGATACGTGACGGAGCGGCAGAACTTCACCCTACCGAGCGGCAAAACGAATCTTCCGGAAAGCCCCTTGACAGGCCCGGGGCGGGAAGGTAGAATGCGGAGCGGAATCGGGAGGTGGCAATGAATCCGCAGGGTAGCACGCGCGCGCGGGACACGAAGGGCCTCTGGCCTCTCGATTCCACCCCGCCGCAGCGACTACCCTGCCTTCATTTTCCAAGGGGTTCCCGTGCGTGAGACGAGCCGAGTGGACGGGCGACCGTCCTTCCAATGGTACCCCGACGCCTGGCTCGCGGAGGAGGGCTTGCGATTGTCATCGCTGGCCGCTCGGGGGCTCTGGATTGAGATGCTTCAAATTATGTTCAGAAGTCCTGAAAGGGGGGTTTTGAGGAAGCAAAACTCGAGCAAGTACTCTAGCAAAGACCTAGCAAAAGTTGTAGCAACTGACGAGCAAACAATCGTCTCGCTTCTCGCCGAACTCGAAAAAAACGGCGTCTACTCAACTACAGGCGACGACTTGATTTACTGTCGAAGGATGGTGCGGGAAGAACGCCTACGGCAGACCCGGATATCGGCCGGAAGAGTGGGCGGAATGCACAGCAAAGGCAAAGCAAAGCGCAAGCAAAAGTACCCCCCTCCTTCTCCTTCTCCTTCTTCTTCTTCTTCTCCTTCTCCTTCTTTTACAGAAGAAACACCCCCCCTTCCCCCCCCCCTCTCGGGGGGGGAACCCGCGCCGCCGGAAACGGCCCCGGCGGGCGCGGGGGACGACAACATTTCCCCGGCGGAATTCCTCACGGCTTGGAACTCCACGATCCCTTGGTCCAGAATCTACAAGATGACGGCGAAACGCAAGGTCGCTCTACGGCAACGCGCGGCCGATTCGGTTTGGCGGGCAAATTGGCGGAAGGCGCTGACTCTCGTTGCCGAGTCGAGATTTTGCCAAGGAGAGAATGATCGAGGCTGGCGGGCGAACGCGGACTGGTTCCTGCGGCCGGATACCGTCATCCAGCAAATCGAGCGCGCGGAAAATGCGGGAAGAACCCTGGCGGGGCAGGATGAGATTGCCGAGTACGAGGTCGCGGCGAAGGAGACCGAGAGATGAGCGACAAGGAAGACGACCGGATTCCACCGCACAGCCCGACCGCCGAGAGGGCGGTTTTGGGGGCGGCATTGGCCGACCCGTGGGCGCTCGGGATTGCGCAGGAGAAGTTGGAGCCTGGAGATTTTTACGATTCCGAGCGCGGTCGGCTGTTCCAGGTAATGCGAGAGATGTTCGCGGCGGGCGAGATCGTGGACTCCATCACGCTGGCGGCAAAGATCAAGCCGGACGATCCCGGCGGGGCGTTCCTCTCGCGCTTGAACGCGCTGATAGAATCTTGCCCTGCGGTAGCGACGGTCGAACGGTACGTCCGAATCGTCGTTGATAATGCAACGGCCCGCAAGGTGCTGACCCTCTCGACTGCCATCGGCCGCGACATCGGCTCCCGGCCGGGCGAGGCGGCTGAAGTTCTCCGCGAGTTCGAGTCCGCCATCTACGCCGCGACGACGCGCCTTCATCACCGCGAGCCGCAGTCGTTCGCCCAGTTGATGCCCAAGATGATGGACGCCATCGAGGACTGGAACAAAGACGGGTCGCACGTGCGCGGCGTCCGCTTCGGGTTCGCCTCCGTGGATATGATGATCGGAGGAATTCTTCCCTCGAATCTTTGCGTTCTGGCCGGCGAGCCGGGGCACGGCAAGACGACCCTCGCCATTCAGGTTGCCATCTCGACTGCTCGGGCGGGCTGGCGAGTGCTCTACTGTACGCTAGAGATGGACGCTCGGGAAGTACTTCTCCACGCGATAGCGGCGCGGGCGGCCGTGAGCCTGACTGCGATCAGGGCCGGTGGGATCGGACTGGACGGCCACGGGAAAATGCTTGCCGCCGAACACGCGCTGGAAGCCTTGGACGTCCAGGTAGATGACACGCCCGCGCTCGCCAGCGTCGCGCTCCGCGCGAAGGCGATCCGCTGGCAGGCGTCCGCTTCGGGTTCGCCCGGATTGCTCATCATCGACCATCTTCAGCTTCTCGCCGGGCCGAGGAGCGACAGCCGCCGGCTGGAAATCTCCGCGCTGGCGAACGGCCTCAAAGCCCTGGCAAAGGAACTCGGAATCCCCATCTTGCTGCTTTCGCAACTCTCCCGGCCGCGAGAGGGCGAGGCGAAGCGCCGGCCGACCTACCACCGGCTGAAAGAATCCGGCGATATCGAAGCTGCCGCCGATCAAGTGCTTCTCGTGTGGCGGCCGGGGCGATATCTCGAAGGTCCCGACATCCCGCGCGTGGAACTTGCGGAACTCGTCCTGGCGAAAAACCGGAACGGCCCCACGGGCGTTCGCACGGTCGTGTTTGACGGGGAGACGCTTTCCTTCCGTTCGCTCGCGCCGGAGGAGGCAAAAGTCCTGACGCAAGACGCGAAACAGGAGTGGGGCGGATGAAAAAGAAAACCGTGGCGATAAAAGTCCTGGAGAAAATCGAAGCGGCGGTGATCGCCCACCGCGAAGAGAAAATCGCTCGGGAGTACGAGTTGACCCCGGTGGAAATGGCGGGCCTCGGGACGATGTATGATCTCGCCGTCGAGGTAGCGATCAAGGCGGGCGCCATCACCGACTTCGACTCCGCGACGCCGGAACAACTGAATGGGTTTCTTGTCGAAGGCGTAGCGCGGGTCAAGGCGGCCCGCACGGACAAGCCGAAGGAGTAGGCGATGACGCTCAAAGACGCTCTCCTCGCCGCCGATGCCCTCGCCGGCCCCATCCCGGCGGGCCCGGATCGGGCCTACCTCCAAGTCATCAACGCCGCCGACGCGGCCCCCGTCCTTGCCGCCGCCTACCGAGGACTTGCCTCCCACGCCAAGCCGCCTGCCGCGCCCCAGGAGCCTCCTCCCCCTCCCCCCCCAGCTTCCGGTCTACCCCCCCCCGTTTCGGCGCTCTCCGTTGACCCTGGACCCCCTGGCGTTGATGCTGGCAAGACGACCCCACCCGACATCCCGGATTTCGACGATTTCGGGGATGCCGGCGAGGGGGAAGAAGACGACGACTGCACACCGTGCAAACTGCCGCCTTGCGACCCCGTGAAGGCGGCTGAATCCTTGAAAAGGGCGGACGAGCTAGGGCTATAGGCCAAAAGGAAAGGGTTGCACCGTGTGCAAAGCTGGAAAAGAGGGGGTTTTGGGAGGAAGAAAGACGCGGCGCGCAGAAGGTGAGGAAGGACTAGGAGAGTGCACAATGGACGATAGACCAAACGAAGTGAAACTGAAACAGGACGAAGCGGTTAAGGAGTTGGAGCGAAAAGGCTCCGCCGAAGTCCTCTTCGAAGTCCTCTTCCTGGATTTTCTGGGGAGAGAAGTCGTTACGTGCCGCAAAGCCGCATACGTAATTCTCGGCTCCCCGGAGTTTCACTTTGCATTTTCGTGCGGAGTCCTCTTGTGCGGATGCAACGGCATCATAAGAAAATTTCGCGCAACGCAACGATTTGACCGCTTCCTGAAAATAAACCCTATCTACGTCGAGACGCGAGAGTCGTGGGTGGACTGGAACAAGAAAGCAGGAGACAGTAACTTCTGTGCGCAACCGGAGGGAAAGGAAAACGGACCGGACCACTGGCGTATCTACCCGCGTGAAAAGGTAGACTAGGGGCGTAGGCCGAAGAAAGGAGCGTTGCAATGCGTGAACCGCTGTGGCCGAAGGAGTGGATTTTCCAGCAGGTGATGTGCCCGTCGCGCGGAGGGGGCGGCGTAAAAGTCAACGCGCTTATTTGCACACGCTGCCTTTCCCTCGGCGGCAAGCCTCAGCCGGTGCGACTGGTGCGGGACGAGAAGGAAGGCCACGTTTGGGCCGCCTGCACGTGCGGAACCAAGTTCCACGCCTTCTCCTGCGTTCCCCATATCGAGACGCCGCCCGAGCCGGAACCCCGCAAGCGGGCGGAAAAGCCGGGGGAGTCCGAGGCCCGCAAGCCCGCGCCGCCGCCGACACCCTCGGAGAGCGTGACGGAAAGCGAAGCCGTCAAAAGCAAGGAACCCGAGAAGCCCGTGTCGGAGATCCCGCCCGTCACGCCCGCTGGCGAACCGACTTCAGCGCCCGTGTCAGTGCCGGGTCCGTAACCCCGGAGGAGAAGAATTGCTCGGTGGCGCGCACGTCTCCCCGTTCAAGGGCACGAAGCAAGTGCTCGCGGACGATGCGGCGCGCCTCCGTGCGCTCGTTCACCGTGTACGAGCGTATGCCCGTGATCGCCCCGAGAATCTTGTCCATGCGCCCCCGCCGCTCGTCGTCGTCAAGCAGTTGATCCACCGTCCGCACGAGCCTCGACAGGGGTTGCTCGCGCAAGAGGAACGCCTTGCCGGGCGTCGTCTCGACCTGCGTTCGCCCCTCGTACATTCGCTCCTGCATCCCGAGCGCCCCCTGGACGGACTTCGGCAGGAAGCGAAGCGTCTGCGGCGCCCCGCGTTCGGAGGTCAAGGGCCGCTGCGTGAAGATGTCAACCCCGGTGGCGAGTTCCATCCCCCACTGCAAGGGCGGCGCGGCACGAAGGCCGAGCTTGCTTGTCATCTCGCGCCAACCGGACAGCGACGCCAACGACTCGCTCGTCCACAAGCTGTTCAAGTCCTCGACGGGCAGGGCGGGGAAGATTCGGATGTACCGTTGCATTCCCGCGCGAGGCCCGCCTGGATCGCCGAAGATTTTCGCCAGCGAGTCCGGCATCCGTATCGCGGCCAGATTCCTCATCCAGCCGGGTTTCAGGCCGTCGTCGCTTCCATCCCCGTAGAGCTTCGCCGTCAAGCCCGCGAGGACGGGGTTGCGGAGCATCGCCGACATCGTGTTCGGCGTCTGGCCGATGGTGAACTGAATGAAGGGGAAGATGGACCGGAGCGTGCGGTGCGCGCCGGACACCATCGTATAGTCCACCATCATCTTCTGCGCCAGTATCCCGGCCGTCGTGGTGTCCATCCCGCCCTGCAAAAGCGCGAGGGCGGCATTCATACGCAGGCGCGTTTCGACGTACTGGTTGAGCCTGCGCATCACGCCGATGTAGCCTTTGGCGACAGGCGTAACGACGGGAATCTTCTCGACGGCTCGGGCGAGGCCCCCCTTCTCGATCTGCGCCTCCTTCGCCCATTCCGTCGAAACGCCATGGGAGAGGTCCATATCCTCCCATGTCTTCCGGGCGTCCCCGAGGCGCGTTCTTCGGCCCAGGGCGTCAACGATAAATTCGTTGTCGAGCTTCCCGGCAAGGAACCGCCCGACGCGCGGGCCGAACGCCTTTAGCGATTTCAGCGCCACGTCGGGGTTGATCAGCCCCTGGTACAGGCCGCCGAGCGAGTTCATGAACGCGAACTGCAAGTTCGCTATCGTCACGAGCGGCTTGAAGATTCGGTTGAAGTCGTAAATCACGCGCAGGAACCGGCCCTCAATCGGCGGCAAGCGGAATCCGCCCTCCCGGAACAGCCAGCGGAACGCGGCGGGGTCGGCCTCCGACAGCCACGCCGTGACGTTCGGGACCTCCGCCAAGCGCTCAAAAAATATTTCCTCGAGATTTAGCGCCTCCTCGCCGGTAATCCCCCGGAAGATTTCCTTGTTCCGTATCGCCTGAAGACTCGCCCGCGCTCCCTCGGTAAACCCGCCAGTGAATCGCGGCCCCATCGCGGAAAGCTGGGATTGCAGGTCGGCCACGGCGCTCCGCGCGCCATCCAGAATTTTCCTTGATTCGTCGCGGAGAAAAACGTATTGTTTCGTCATGTCGTCCAGGTTTTTTTGGAATCCTTCCTTCACTCCTCCCGCGACATC
>ERZ1292629.3369-Hain-H43-01um-R1-3369-length-12362-cov-6_pt1 | contig 12362 bp, 9 predicted proteins | sample MGYA00564399_ERZ1292629 | MGnify/ENA primary metagenome ERZ1292629 (study PRJEB36523, sample SAMEA6512636) | groundwater metagenome | collected 2019-01-08 | study: AquaDiva: Metagenomics assemblies of 32 groundwater samples | reverse complement strand
CCACGCTCACGGCTGAAACCCACTGCCATCCCACGTTCATCGAGCCGTTTGAAGGTTCAGCAACCGGTACCGGCGGGCGCTTGCGCGATAACCACGCGGTCGGCCGCGGCGGTCTCGTCATCGCCGGAGCTTTGGGGATCTTTACCGGCAACCTCTGTGTTCCCGGCTATCCAATGCCGTGGGAAAAAGAGGAAGGCTGGAAGATCCCCGAGGAATTCGCCGCGCCTCTGCAAATCATGCTTCGCGGCACCGACGGCGCCTACGCTTACGGCAACTGCTTCGGCGAACCCACCGTCTTAGGCGTCACCCGCACTTTCGGCCAAACCGTCTCCGGCCAGCGCCGCGGCTGGTATAAACCGATCCTCTACACCGCCGGCTGGGGACAGATGGATCATCAACATCGTAAAAAGGGTAAGCCGCTGAGAAATATGCTGGTCGTCCAAGTGGGCGGCAAGGCTTTCCGCATCGGTATGGGCGGCGGAAGCGGCAGTTCGCTTTCCGCCGGCGCCATCTCGGCCAAACTCGCTTTCGATTCGGTCCAGCGCGGCGATCCGGAAATGGAAAACCGCGTTAATCGAGTCATCCGCGCCTGCGTGGCTCTGGGCCGAAAAAATCCCATCGTTTCCGCCCATGACTACGGCGCCGGCGGCGCCTGCAACGCCCTCACGGAAATCGCTCACCCGGCCGGAGCTCGCATCGAACTGCGCAAGCTCCCCGTGGGCGACAGGACGCTCTCCGTCTTAGAAATCTGGGGCAACGAGGCCCAGGAACGCGACGGCTTCTTGATTCGCTCCCGCGACTGGAAGCGATTCAGAGCCATCTGCGACCGCGAAAAAGTGGAATGCGCCATCGTCGGCCGGATCACCGGCGACGGCTGGCTCGTTCTCCACGACGAAACGGACGGCAGTAAGCCAGTGGAAGTTCCGCTAGACCGGCTCTTAGAAAAACTTCCGCGCAAAACCTTCCACCACCAAACTATCAAACCCGTTCTTCAGCCGCTCCATTTACCCGGCGACCTCACTGTCGAAAAGGCACTTGAGCGCGTATTGCGACTGCCTGCGGTCGCCTCCAAGCGCTTCCTGACCACCAAGGTTGATCGCAGCGTTTCGGGCCTAATCGCCCAACAGCAATGCATCGGGCCCAATCAGCTCCCGCTTTCCGACTTTGCCGCCGTAGCCCAGACCTACTTCCCCCAAGCGGACGGGTCCACCCCCGGTGTAGCCATATCTTTGGGCGAACAGCCCCTCAAGGGGTTTATCTCCCCCGAAAAAATGGCGCGTCTGGCCGTGGCCGAAGCTCTTCTTAATTTGGTTGGCGCCAAAATCACTCGCATTAAAGATATAAAGATGTCGGCCAACTGGATGTGGGCGGCCAAACGCCCGGGCGAAGGCCCGCGGCTGATCGCAGCCGCGCAAGCTCTGCGCGACTACCTTATTCCACTCGGCATGGCCATAGATGGCGGCAAGGACTCTTTGTCAATGTCGGCGCGCCTTACTGGCCCGGATAACCAACCGCAAGAAGCCAAGGCGCCCGGAGAGCTTATTCTCTCTTACTACGCGCCGATGCTAGATGTTGGGCGCAAAATTACCTGCGACCTCAAGCAATGGGGTAACGCGCTCGTCTATATCGACCTCGCAGGCGACAGGAAGGCCCTCGGCGGTTCAGCCCTGGCCCAGTGTTTTAAGCAAACGGGCGATGACTGCCCGGACGCCTGCGAGCCCGCCCGGCTCAAACAAATTTTCGAACTTGTACAGCAACTCGTCCAATCGGGCGGGATTGTCTCAGTTCACGATGTAAGCGATGGCGGGCTTATCACAACCTTGCTTGAAATGGCTTTTGCCGGCAATCGCGGAGTCTATATCAACCTCGACCACACCGCCGAAACCCTGCCGCTGTTCTTTTCTGAAGGGCCTGGACTTGTGCTGGAATTCCCTAGCTGGCAACTCGCCAAACTTCTCGACCAAATTCGCGGAATCGGAGTTTACGCCGATCAAATCGGCAAAGTCGGAGAAACCGGCGGTCCGATCACTGTCGCCCACAACAATCGACCAGTACTCAACTGCGAAATGACTAAACTCCGGGCAATTTGGGAGGAAACTAGCTCCCGTCTTGATGCCCTGCAGGCAAATCCCGAATGCGTGAGCGAGGAAGCTCGCGTCAACCGCAACCCGCTTGCGCCGCCGCCATATCGCCTGACCTTCTCCCCCGCTCCCACGCCTCAAAGCCGTTTCCGCAAAGCCGCCCGCCCGAACGTCGCGGTTGTTCGCGAGCAAGGCACCAACGGCGACGCGGAAATGATCGCGGCGCTGCAGATGGCCGGATTCAAGACTTGGGATGTTACGATGAGCGACCTTGTGGCAGGCCGCGCCGTTTTGGACGAACGTTTCCGGGGCGTGATTTTTCCCGGAGGCTTCTCCTTCGGCGACGTCTTAGACGCCGGCAAGGGCTGGGCCGGGGTCATTCGCTTCAATCCCAAAGTGCGGGAACAATTCGAACGCTTCCGCCAGCGCCCCGACACTTTTTCCTTCGGAGTCTGCAACGGCTGCCAGCTTATGGCTCTTATGGGCTGGGTGCCGGGACTAGACTATACGCCCGAAGTGGATCAGCCGCGGTTCGTCCAAAACCGATCGCGGCGTTTCGAATCCCGTTGGGTTACGGTCGCCATCCAGAAAAGCCCGGCTATGATGCTTTCCGAAATGGCCGGCTCCACGCTTGGCGTCTGGGTTGCCCACGGAGAGGGATACCTTCATTTCCCGTCATCCAAGATGATCGACAAAATCCTGGGCGAGAAGCTCGCTCCCCTGCGCTATGTCGATCGTAAAAACCGGCCGACCGAAACTTACCCCTTCAACCCCAACGGCTCGCCGAAAGGAATCGCCGGCTTGTGCTCGCCCGACGGCCGGCACCTGGCCATGATGCCGCACCCAGAACGAGCCTTCTTGCTCTGGCAGTGGGCTTGGCTGCCTCCCGAATTCCAGAAGCTCGAAGCCAGCCCGTGGCTTCGGATGTTTCAAAACGCATACCACTGGTGCGTCAGCTGACCTGGGTGTCACTGATCGCCCTTTTCTTTCCACCCGGCGGGTTTCCTCCTCTCCGCCGGTTTTTTTATCGCGTAATTAAAAAACCGACCCACGCCGGGTCGGCCTAAACAGATTTAAAACTTACGGATCGGCAAAGGGATTATCCCGGCCGATGCCTTCGGTGAGGCTGGAAAAATTTATGGAAATCGGCGGGGCGTAACTGGCCACCTCGTCCAGCCGTTTGACGACTTTTTCGTAATTTTCGAAATTTATCCTGACGGAATCGGAAACGGTTTTTTGACCCGCAGTTTTTTCTTTAAAAAACAGGTTCTTATACAGAAAAAAATAAAGAAAGCCGGCTTCAAAAACCACGGCGAGCAACAATAACGCCGCCAATAAAAATTCCACGGTAACCCTGGGCTTTTTAAAATTCAGTCTGGAAAATTTTAAGCGTGAACCGACTGTTTTTTCTTTTGTTTCCGGGCTCATAAAAGTAATTATCTTTTCGCGTAAAACGCCGAAAGTATATCCGCCTGCACTTTGCCGGTGCGGCTGGTGTTCGTGCCACCGCCGCCGGCGCTCTTTTGCTGAGATTTCAATGTTAAAGTTTCAATCTCGGAATAGAAAGGCTGATTCTCCAAAGTTTGCAAAAAATTCACTACGCCCAAAAAAGTGCCTTCCAGCCGGAAATTGTAAGGGATAACTTCAACTTTTTTCAAACCGGGAACAATTACATATTCATCCTCTTTTGCTTTCGCGCTGGACTTTTTTACCGGAGCTTTTTCCGCCGGATCGGTTATAGATAAGGTAAATTGGTCCTGATATTTTTTTGCCGTTTCTTCCAGACTTTCGACGTGTCCAACCAGCTCCTCCCGGACCGGAAAAAGACTATCGATTTCAGCGGCACGGTCTTCTATCTTCGAAAAATTCACCCGCGCCGCTTTAAAACTTGACTCTTCCAAAATCAAATCCGCCAGGGCATTTTTTTGTTCCTGCGTCATTTTATGCAGATTGGATAAATCACCCACCAGCGGATTGATGATGAAAAAAATCATTGCCGCGAAAATGAATAATCCGCCGGCGATTGTAGTGATTAATTTTCTTTGCGCAGACCAACCCATCTTAGTAAATAATGGAAATACTGTTAATTATAAACGCTAAAAATTAGTCTTTGGCTTTGGTTTCGATGAACAGATATTTGGGATTGATGTAAAAACTGTAATTGAAGTTCGCGTCAGTAGGGCGGGTTAAATTTGAAAGTGGAAAATTGACGTCTAGAAAGTACTCCGAACTGAGTAAATTTTTTCGTAAAAGCAGAATTGCCTCTCGGTTTTTTGCGAATCCCGAAATTTTAATGTTCCCAGTTTTTCTATCGGCAACAAATGAATCAACGGCGACTTCAACCGGCACCAATCGCGCGAATTCCGTGACAATTTCCGACCAAAGCGCGTGGTGCTCGCTTAAAATAATCAAATTGCTTAAATGATTGTTAAATTCGACCAGCTGATTTTTTAACTTTTGGTTTTCCTCTTTCGACACTACCTGCTGCTGCAAAGCAATCTGGTCGGTGGTGGTTTGGAGTTCGAATTTTAAATAAAATCGAGCGGCGACAAATAGGGCGGCGATTATCGCCAAACTAACGAAAATCCATAAAAAGAAATTCAAAACTTTGGAGTTGATTTTTTCCAACACCACTTCTTTTTGGTCTTCTTTCGGTAAAAGATTGATGTAATTGCTGGGCATACCCGGTATATCAACTTCCAGTTTCAGACGCCTGGTAGCGACTGAGTTTGTTTAAAGATAAAAATGAAATTAATAGAAAAAATATTTTTAGCTATTTTCGGCGTCTGAACTTATGTTCTTCCGAAACTCGTTTCCGAATTTTCAAAAACAAGAGTTATTCCCATATTTCTAGAACTTCAAAGTAAAAGAACCGAAGAAGAACATTCTGGAAGTTGTATTACCGGGCATATTATTCCATTTGCGCTCCCCTCAAAGCCAGGCCGATTACCGTGGTAAAACTTATCGAATCGACTTTGGAAATCGGCGGGATTTTTGTAATCGGTTTTTCCAAAACATTCACCCACGGATCGCCCAGCTGCACGATTTTCGTCGCGGCCACCGCGCTTTCCGAAGCGGCTCGCTCGTTTAAATAATCGGCCAAACCGCGCAGCTTACTGCCAGATCCGCAGAGTAAAATTTGTTTGATTTCGCGCGCGCCTTCCGAATGCTCGCGATAAAAATTGATGGTGTTCCGAACGGCTTCCATTAGACTGTTCATTAACGGGGATAAGGTCGCCCGGACTCGGCCGTCGTCGCGCTGCGGCAAAATGCCGATTTGCCTCTTTATTTTTTCCGCTTCTTCCAAGCTAATCGTTAATCCTTGAGAAATTTGGTTAGTAAATGAATTTCCCGCGATCGGCAAGGAGGAGGTGAACTGCAAGGTTTTTAAATCGTAAATAATCAAGCTGGTATGAAAAGCTCCGATGTCTAAGATCAAGGTCGGGGTGTTTTGATTTTTCTTATCCACCAAACAACGCGCCACCGCCTCCGACTCCACCTCAACCGCGACGGGTTTTAATTTGGCCAGCTTCACGACCTGGGTATAATTATCAATCAGGTTCCGGGGCGTGGCGCAAATTATAACCTTCATTTTATTCGGGGCCGAGGCAAGATCCGTTTCGGGTAAAATTTTAAAATCCAAATACACCTGGTCGCTTGCTACCGGAATATACTGCTCTGCTTCGAAGGGCACGGCCTCCCGCGCCTCTTTTTCACTCATCTTTGGCACGGTAATCACCCGGACGAAAGATTTTGATTCTGGGACCGAGAGCACCACGTGTTCACCTCTGAATCTCCCGTAAACCGGCTGGCTTCGGGCGCGCATAATTAATTTTGCCAGGGTTTCCGGCGCGTCAATTTTTTCCTCTTTAATAATCCCCTTCGGCATTGGGGCTTCCGCGTAAGCCGTCGGAAAAAAACCCCTGCTGGCCGGTTCCAGCTGCATCATGCGGACGGAGGTTTCGGAAATATCCAGCCCAAAAGCTGATTTTTGTTTCGAAAAAAGTGAAAACATTTTCTATTTTTTATCCTTCGAGAAGATTTTTAAATCTTACGAAAGGAGTTAGCTTGTCTTTATAATAACCGAGCCCTAAACATAAAGCAACACTATAGATTATTGTCAGATGATTTTTTTTTAACTTCCCTTTCTTTTGATCGAAGATAGTACCATATCGCCAAGCCCACAGCCGAAGCGGTAGAAATCACCAACAACACGCCGGCCCGGGTGTTTTCTATTTGTCCAGCCGGCATGGTTTCCGAGTTGGAAGAATTCGTGTTTCCCGAAGACGGATTGGGATTGGGAGATTCCGGAGTGGTACTTTCTTCAAGCTGTGACTGGATATTTTCGGAAATATTCGGGGCGGTGCCGGTCGGAATCGGCTGCAGCGGCCTGGAATCCGGCGCTGTCCCGGGCTCAAAAACGACGGCAAGGGCGGCGCTGGCCTGCGTCAAAAATATTATGTGGAAAAAGATTATTGAAATTATTAGAAGGCGTTGGTTCATAAATTTAAAAATTTAAAAATCAAGATGTAAAATGACAATGAGAAATTCAAAAATTAAGACTTCTGTGTTTGTTATTTTCCATTTTGATATTTGCTTTTTGCAATTTTTTAATTGCTACTCCAGCTAATTTGCTGATAGCCCGAAGAAGAGAGAGGAAAATTCGGCGGCGGTGAATACAATAAATTCGCGTCGTAAGTTGTCTGAGTGTTCTGGTAACCGGAAGTAATAACGCCCGAGCCGTTCACCCAGCTCCAAGTCCACACCCCAAAACTCATAATAGAGCCGTAAATGGTGATAGAGGTTTTAAGGTTGCCCGGAAAATAATAACGCTGGGCGCTGCCGTTTTGAGCTATTAACGCGGCGTTAACTTCCAAAGTGTTCGGCACGTAATATGTTACCAATATATCTTTTTGGGCGATTAATCCCAAAGACACGCTGCCGTCTTTCACGGTATAAACTATGTTGTTGGGAATTAAAATGCTCGGGGCGGTGGAAGGATTATAGGGCAACCTCGCCGCCGCGACTAAAACTCTACCGGCGATCGTCCCTTCGACCCAAGTCCTGTCTTCGACGTAAATTAGGCCGTTTGCGGGAATAGCCGCCGTATAAAGGAGGCCTCGGCCGTTGTAATCCAAGTCTTCGTTATGAGCATTGCCATTTACGTCCCAGCCGGTGGCGTGGGAACGCAAAGTGTTCACCCGATAAACCGTGACGGTATTATTGTTGTTGAAAACCAAGGAATAGCCCTGGCGGTTGGAAGGCGGCAGATAAATTCCGTCAATTTGGGCGTCGTTTTTAATCGTCGCCAAATCGGATGTGACGGTGGAAAAATCAACCGTAGGCACGGGATATTCCCAAAAATTTTTCGTGGTTTGATCGGCGCTTCCCCAAATGCCGGGCTGCAGCACAGGGCAGGGGCTGCCCTGTGAAGATGGGCAAGTATAGGTGTCTCTTGCCGACTGAATGGGCGCGTTGCCCGTACCGTCGAAACGAATGCCGTTATTGGCGTGCAGACGACCGTCCACCGATTCACTGTCGCCGATCCACACCGTGCTGTTGGTTAAAAAGGCGTACTGGGCAAGGCTGGGGACGCCATAACGGGTAACAACGGTCCTTCTCTGAAAGGGATTGGCTAAAGTATAGCCGGTGGAAGTTATGGTTACGATAGTCGAGCCGACGAGCGGCGGGGTGATTTCGAGGCTGTAGCGGCCGACCACCTGGCCGGTATCGCGGTCAATGTAATCGTGCACGTAAGGCCCCGGCGCTCCAGTGCCGTCCTGGTAATCATCGGGGTAATGGGACAGACGCCATTGGTAATAATTTGTTCCAGCCTCGGCGATTTGGAAAGCCATCTCCCGATTGATGGAAGAACGGATGACTTTCAGCTGCAATGTCGCATAGCTTAAAACCGCCAGCATCACCGTGGAAAAAACAAAAAGAATAATGACTTCATAAATAATGATGTTGCCCCAGTGCTTTCGCGCTTGCCGCCCCTGCGGTCGAACTTGGCTCAAACGCGGAAGTCCTGTACCCCCTAGAAATTCGAAAATCCGATTTTTCTTTTTTTGTTTCGCCATATTTCTCTATTCGCCTAAATTGGTTTTTAAATTCCGGATAGCGGCGCTGGCCGTAACCAGATAGGAGTTGGTGCCGGCGATGCCCCCGGTATTGGTTATCATTAAATTCACTTTCACTAATCTGACCAAGTTGTTGTTTACCGGCTGGAGCAAGTAATTATCAACTATACCGTCATAAGTGTCGTCGTAATAATAAAACAGCGGATTGGCGCCATTCGCCACGTTATTTTGAACTTTCCAAACTTCCTCCAGCGCCGGGTTATAAGTTAAGGGGTTGCCCGAGGGCTTAATCACACCTTTGTAAACCGCCCCGTTTTGCAAATAATAGCGAACCCGCTCGACATCCGGCGCTGAATCGATATTGCTGAAAAAAATTAATTCGAAATCTCCCGCCGAAGCCACCGGGTACGCGCCGCTATTGGAAGTAATGGCGTCGCGCAACTCGTTCATTATTCCCAAAGAAAATCGCCGAGCTTGGTCGGAAGTGGCCAGCAGCTCCGACTGTTTTTGTGAACCGGTAAGCACGTTAGCGACTAAAGCGATAACGCCCGCGACAATCATGGTAAAAACAAAAATCGTGACCACGGTTTCTATCAAAGTATAACCGGAAGAGGACTTGAAAGCTTTATGATTTTTTGAACATCGCGTCACGGTCGTCTGATTAATATCAAAGCTGGAAAAATTCGAAATCCGAAGCACGAAATCCTAAACAAATTCCAAATCCGAAATTCTAAATTCCAAACGTTTAGAATTTAGGTTATTGGAATTTAGAATTTGTTTCGAATTTCGATATTCGAGCTTCGTGTTTCGCATTTGGATTTATTTACGGGCTCATTAAAACTTCCAAAACATTATGAGTGGTGATATCCAAACTATTAACGGTAAAATCCTGATAGCCGGCCAAAGTCACTTCCAAATCATAATTGTTGCCCACGGTTAAATCCGGGAAAAAAGCCTGGCCGGGAGTGGAACAACCGGAAACATAATTAATGTTCATCGAGGTTATGACCGGAGTTTTTTTATCATCAGTGGTGTCTAAATACACTTTATAGCGAATATATCTATCATTATCGTGAATTGGATTAAGAGTCGTGCCGGAAACGGTGTAATAAGTGCCGGGGGTGCCATCCGGGCCTAAATAATCCCAGGTCAGCATATCGTTATTTGAAGCGACCTGAAAACGAATTAAAGTATCCGGGCTTTGCGATTGCGGCTCAAATGTAAGCGTGGTGTAATCGGTGTTGACAGTGCCGGTATCGAAAGTGGAAGATTCCAACCAGCCGGAAGCGACGTACCGTCCGGCGATTTTATTCAGCCTGACGCCGGTAGGCACGCTGTTAATATCGATATTGCCGTCATCTACAAAATAACGGTCGGGGCTGCCGATAAGACCCTGCCCCGGACCGGCGGTCCAGTCTGTTTGCACCCAAACGCTGCCGCCGGTCATGCCGAAATAATCCTGCGGCGTGCTGCCGCCTTTTATTAAATGCACATTCGCGCCTTCCAATGCGGTGCCGGTGGCCGCGTCTTTAACGATCACCAAGAGAGAATAATCGGTGGTAGAGTTGCCTAAAATTATGGTAAAAACCTGGCTGGTGCCGGGCAAGACGGTGATTTTTTGAATCGGCGAAGTGCCGCGGACGAACAAATTTTGTCCGGTTAAAAGCGTTGGTGTATAAGTATCCCATTCGATGCTGTTTAAAACAATTTGTCCGGCGGCGGAAGTAAAATCTTGATTTAATTTATACACATCGGGCGCGGTGCCGATGAGTTTGTCGCCGCGGATATTGACATCTACGCCGCTTTGGGGCTGGCAAAATTGATCAAGCGTCCTGACGGTAAGATTGCTAAGCAGATCTATAAAAAGGCTTACTTCGGTTATTTCACCGTTGACGATAGTCGCGTCGGGCTTAATGGGATTAGGGTTTTGAGGAGTGATGGGATAGGTTTGATCCGACGAATAACCGGCTTTACTGACAACAATATGATAACCATTGACGCTTTCGGGCAAGCCGACTTCTATCCATCTACCGGTGGCGTCAGTTGATCGGTTTACAATAATGTTGGGGTTTATGATTAAATTTTCAATATGCACGTTCGCGCCTGACACAGGCTGGCCCTGTGAATCAAAAACGTTAACGATCAGCGCGCCGGCGTTTTCCATGCTCTCCAAGCCTTGTGGCGAAACCGTGGTCAGAAAATAACTGATCACGCCCGTGGCGGTATTTTCCACGAACATCTTTACATCCTTATAATCGTTGGGCGCGGGGTCAGTGCCGGCCGCTATCGTGCCGTCGGCAGGATCATCCACGTAAGTGATTTCGTAATAAATTCGGTAAAGCGTGCTTTCCATAGTAATCGTAACCGGGTTGGGAGAATCTGGAAGGTTGCCGTTGGGATTGCCGGCGACTGTGCCGACCTGGCTGTAAGGCAGGTTGCGGACAATTTCCAAGTAATTGTCGGCCAGCGCGGTAATTACGGTTCTTTCGCGGCTGACTTTCACCGCGCGGGTTAAGGCCGTGTAAACTCCGATAATACCCACGAGCAAAATCGCGAAAATCGCGACGCCAACCACGGCTTCCATTAATGTAAAGCCGGTAGGAAATTTACTTTTTATGCGAAATCTAAACATAACCGTCTAACAAATATATCAATTTTGTCAATAAATCTACTGGCTCTGACTGATGCTATAAATCGGCGAGATTAGGGCCATGGCAAGGAAACCGACTATCACGCCAATAAACATAACCATTACCGGTTCGATAATAGAGGAAAGATTTTTTAAAAATTCGTCCAGCTCTTCTTCGTAAAAACGGTTCAACTCTTCCAAAATGGTCACAGTCGTGCCCGATTCTTCCCCTACTTTGACCATCTGAACCATTAAAGTCGGAAACAAATTGGGATAATTGTTTAAAGCGTCGGAAAGCGGGACGCCAGCCATGACTTTTTCTGAAGCCTCCAGCGCCGCTTCGGCAAAATAAACATTGGTCATGGAACGCCCCGCCACTCTTACCGCTTCCACGATCGGCATTGAACTGTTTAGAAGCGAGGACAGGGTGAGAGTAAATCGCGCTAGATTTAGGCGTTGCGCGGCGTTTTTTACCACCGGAAGGTGCAAATTGAGTTTATGAAAACTTCTCCGGCCGAACTCTGATCTGAAATACAATCGGATTCCCACGGCCAAAACCACCATTGCGGCCACGATCACATAGCTGTAACTGGAAAAAGCATTCACCGTGGCCACTAAAACTTTAGTGGTCCAAGGCAGTTCGACGTGGAGTTCGGTAAAAGTGTCGGTCAGCTTCGGCAAAATGAAAGTGAACATTAAAATCACGACAATAACCAAGGCAACAAAAACCACAATCGGATAAGTTAACGCGCCTTTAGTTTTTTTAATCAACTCATAATCCCGGCGCAAATAACCGACCAAATACTCAAGATTTTTATCCAAATTGCCGCCCGACTCGCCCACCTGGATCAGGCTGATGTAAAGCGGGCCGAAATTCTGCGGATAACGGTGCAGACTTTCCGACAAAGATTTTCCGCTTCTCACATCGGAGGAAATTTGCAAAAGAATCTGCTTGAACTTCCCTTCCTTCGCTTGAGCGGAAAGAATTTGCAGGGCGCGCGGCAAGGAAAGCCCGGCTTTCATCATCACCGAAAGATTGCGCAGAAAAGTAATCTTGTCCAAAAGCGGCACGGGACGAATGCCGCTAAAAATATTTTTAATAATCGAGAGCCCGGCCCTTTTCTCCGTCAGCGATAAGGGAATTAAGCCACGGGTATGAAGTTCGCCCAAAGCTTCGCCGCGGCTGGCGGCTTCCAAAATATCGGTTTCCACCTGGCCGTTTTTATTTCTGGCGCGATAAGAAAATTCCATAGGATACAAAATACGAACTTTTACGAAATTACGAAAGCTACCAAATTAAATTTTCTGATAAATTTTGAACCTTTCGTATTTTCGTACTTTTTAGTAGTTCGTAGATTTTATTCTTTGCTGACCCGAATAATCTCGTCTATCGTCGTCAGACCTTGCGAGGCTTTGATAAACCCGTCCTGCCACATTAAAATCATGCCCTCGGCAATGGCCTGATTTTCAATATCCGAACTTGCCGCCTTGCTTAAGATCAGTTTCATTACTTCCGGTGTAACCGGCAAGACTTCAAAAATTCCCAAGCGCCCTTTATAACCGCTGTTGTTG
>ERZ1292629.3368-Hain-H43-01um-R1-3368-length-12364-cov-6_pt1 | contig 12364 bp, 8 predicted proteins | sample MGYA00564399_ERZ1292629 | MGnify/ENA primary metagenome ERZ1292629 (study PRJEB36523, sample SAMEA6512636) | groundwater metagenome | collected 2019-01-08 | study: AquaDiva: Metagenomics assemblies of 32 groundwater samples | reverse complement strand
GGGATGGATTTCTCCGCCAGCTGGCGGACGGGAATGACAAGAGAGGGGACTGGATTCCAGCTTCCGCTGGAACCCGCCAAACGGAGTTGTTCGGGCAAGTGACAGAGGAAGAGAGGGGTTGTAACTTGTAGGGGCGCTGATTCGTTATCTTGAACAGGTGAAAGATGGATTTGATTGGTTTTTGTGATTGTGCTACCGTAGTTAAATTGGTTTGTGTTCTTGGAGTGAGGACCAGAATACAGCCAGTTGTTCCAAGATAACTTGCCGCGAGGCGGTTTTTGGTCCAGCTGGAATGTAAAAAATCTCGCTCCAATAGCGAGATTTTTTGATGTTGGGGGTTTTTCGGTTTATCAACCTGACTATCCTCCCGGTTATGGATATTGGCACTCCTCACGGGGTAGATGGTTGGTCGATGATGAGCGGGAGAAATCCTTTCATAAATTGTTACAATTAGGCGGTCAAGTATATTACTTAACCGCAAAAAGATTAAAAATAGTTATAAAATGAGTAGTTCGAAAAAAATATTAGCAGTAGCGCTGGCAGTAACGACTTCAATCTGGCTTTCGGGCGCGGCGTTCGCGGTACCAACCGCGGCGGCGGCGACTGTAGAGGAGTTGCAGGTACAAATCGCGGCTCTTTTGACCCAGATTCAGCAGCTGCAGGCGCAGTTAGGAACTGTAAGCGGCACAACGTCCGGCACTTCCAGTTTTTCCCGCAACCTCACGGTGGGAAGCACGGGTGACGACGTTAAGTCCTTACAGCAGTTCTTAAACTCAAAAGGGTTCACAATCGCCTCGTCCGGCGCCGGATCTCCGGGGAACGAGTCCTCGTATTTCGGAGCATTAACGAAGGCGGCTTTGGCCAAGTATCAGGCGGCAAACGGGATTAACCCGCCGGCCGGATACTTTGGTCCGATTACACGAAGCAGTATCGCTTCGCTTGGCGGTGGGACGACAACCGGTGGAACAACGACCGGTGGTACGACGACGACAGGCGGGACGACAACGACTATCGGAGGAACCGGAACGGCGACTTCGGTAGGCAGTTCTTTAACGGTTTCACTGGCAACCACGCAACCGGTAAACGGATTGTTTGGTGAGAGTTTTGCCAACCGAGAGTTCACTAAAATTGTCTTTACCGCTTCGGCGGACGGAGACGCGACAGTGGATGAACTGACGGTGGAGCGGGGAGGACAGAGCGCGGACGCGGTCTTCTCCGGCACTGTTCTTTTAGATGAGAGCGGTGTGCGGATGGGCGACTCCAAGACATTCGGTTCCGACCACAAGTTGCGATTGACGAATGATTTCGTGGTTAAGGCCGGACAGTCGCGGACATTGACTATCGCCGGTGATTCAGATGCTGACCAAAACGCTTACGAGGGCCAGTTGGCAAGTTTGGCTTTGGTGGGCGTTAAGACGAAAGGAAGCACATCGGTTAACGCGAACTTCCCGATGACGGGAGCGACGCACACGGTGAACAGCACGTTGGCAGTCGGAACAGCCACTTTGACGCGCGGTCCGGTTGACCCGGGTAGCAGCGTGACCAAAGAGGTGGGTACGACGGGGTACACATTCTCGTCCGTTAAGATAACGGCCGGTTCGGCGGAGGATTTGGCATTAGGTTCAGTTAGATGGAACCAGTCAGGTTCGGCGTCGCAAACTGACATAACAAACGCGAAGGTGTATGTGGACGGCGTGGCGTACGGAGCGACGTTTGAGAACGATTACTACACAGCCAAGTTCTCACCGACGATTACCATCGGCAAGGGCAACTCTAAAGAGGTGTCACTGCGGGCGGATATCGCCAACGGTTCCGCGCGGACGATTGACTTTGACTTGTACCGATACGCGGATGTCCAGTTGATAGGCAAGACCTACAACTATGGAGTTCTGCCGACAGCTTCGGAAGTAGCGGCCAGTGCGGATGATGGTAATTTCCACTCGGCCAACCCGAACTTTGACGCTTTCCAGGTGACGATTAACGCTGGCACGGTAAACGTGTCTAAGGCGTCGTCAGTGGGGGCGCAGAACATTGCTATTAACTTGTCCGACCAGCCGCTGGGCGGATGGGAGGTGGATGTTAAGGGTGAAGATGTAACGGTGCAGCAGATGATATTTAACATTTATATCGGTGGCGACACAGCGGCCGCGGATGTGAATGATGTCACCAGCATCTCGCTCTACGACGCCAATGGCAATGTGGTAGCGGGACCGGCGGATGGAGTGGAAGTGGCAGAGAATACAGTCGGAACGGTAACATTCTCCGACACGGTAACTTTCCCAGTGGGACGAAAGATCTATACCTTAAAAGGTAAGATTGGCACCGACTTTACCAGCGACATGACGGTTTCGGCGTCAACGACGCCTTCCGGTTGGACAACGGTAAAAGGTGTGTCTACGGGACAGACGGTTACACCGACGCCTTCTTCGGGCGTGACGGCTTCCACAATGACAATCAAGGGAGCGTCGCTTAGAATATCGGTTAGCCCAACGCCGGTAGCGCAGACAGTAGTCAGAGGCGTAACCGGATTTAAGTTGGCTGATTACATCATTGACGCAACTGGTTCGGGTGAGGATGTAAGAGTAACGACGTTTAAGCCGACGATTCAGGTGATAGGAACAGCCAACACGGCTGACGACTTATCCAACTGTCAATTGTGGGACGGTTCCACGGTGCTTAATACGGGCAGTAACGTAATCAGCCCGACTAACGCTAACGCGGCTGGTGATGAACACACAGTGAACTTGGATACTGGACTGACGATTACCAAGGGCACGACCAAGACCTTATCATGGAAATGTGACATCGCGGCTAACGGCACGATTACTACAATCTCTTATGGTCTGGAGAATACCTCCGGAAATGCAGTAGCGACCGGTTTGACGTCAGGTCAGGACATTACAGAGACCTTAACGGCTTCTAACGGTCAGACGATGACGATGACGGGTGCTGGTTCGTTAGCGATTGCGCTGGATTCATCCAGCCCGGCTTTGAAGTTGGTTAATGCGAACACGACCGGCAACACGGTGACGGCGCTTAAGCTGACAGCATCCAATGAGGACATAAACGTGCAACAGCTGACATTGCAGCTGTCTGGTACGTCATCAAACACACCACAAGACGTGGTAAAGGTTACCGGATGGATTTCGGGAAGCTCGAGCCAGGTAGGCGAGGCCGTGTTTATAGGGGACTACGCGACGATGACGCTTACTGGTGTGACGATTCCAAAAAACTCTGACTTGGTGCTGACGCTTAAGGCAGATATTGCCCAGATCGGGTCAGAGAAGCCGGCTAAGCCCGGACACACGATCAAGATTGACTTTGACGCGACTGACCAGGATACGAGTGCCAACTCAAGCACTAAGGGTGTAGGCACTTCGTCCGGGACGACGGTTTACGCTTCGGGCAGTGATACGGCATCTTACGGAGTGAAGGTATTCAAGGCGGTGCCGACGGTGGCACATATAGCGTTATCAACCTCCGAGCGTTCACTGGTGTCGGCATCAGGACGCAGCTTGTATAAGTTCTCAATTTCGGCGCCTTCAACCGGCGCGGTGGGATTGTACAAGTTTACGTTCACGATTTCGTCAACAGGAGCGGAGACGTACGGCGGCTGGTACGCTAACAACTTTAAGTTGTACGCCTATTCCGACTCCGGTTTTTCGGCGGCGGACTATAACACCACTGGACTCCTAAATAATGGCAATTTAGCTGCGACGAGTCCGACTTCTACAGCGGAAATCTACTTTAACCCAGTAGGTTTGCAGGCGGGAGAAGCAATTCAGATACCGGCGGGAAGCACTCGTTACTTCTTGCTCAAGGGTACTGTCAATGGCACGATTACATCAACGTCTACGCTGAGCATCCAGCTTGATGGGGATGCTGTTGACTTGAACTCGGATATGGGAACCTCCGGTGGGACTGACGACTTTGATGCCGGCCAGTATGACTTTGCGACGACGGCGCACAAGGTTAATACCGGAGGCGACGATGACTTCATCTGGTCCGGCAACTCTACGACAACGGTTGGTGTGACTCATCACGACTGGACCAACGGTTACATCGTGAGCGGTTTGCCATCGGACAACCTGACTTCCGAGACGTTGACGCAATAACCGCAATATCTTTTGGATTAAATCCAAAAGAGGAAACATCCCCCACCTTTGGCCAAAGGTGGGGGATTGTTTTTTGAAGTAATTTTGGTTAGAGTATGGTGAATATGAAAAGATTGATTATAATAGTAGTAGTAATTCTTCTTTTAGCGGGAGGGGTGTATTACTTTTTTTGGGGAAGAAATGGAAACAATAGTGCGCTGACGTCGGAAGAGAGACAAAGTTTGGAAGATATAATTAACGCGACGTCAACTGTTCCAGGAGAGGCGAAACCGATAATAAAACAGATAGATTATTTGCCTTATAAAGGACAGGATATAGCAGAAGTGGGGGATGACCCGATTATGGGAAAATTCCCGGAGGCGGTGGTTAAACAGTATAGAGAAGAGCTCGAGCGGCTTAAGGGGGTGCTTATAAAAGACCCGACGGACACAGCGGCGTGGATAAAAGTAGGATTACTTAAGAAGATATTTAATAATTACATCGGGGCACGCGATGCTTGGGAATATGCCGTAGAGGAGTTTGTGCCGAATGAGGCGACGACCTTAGCTGGTTTAGCTGACCTTTATGGGTTTTATTTAAAAGATTTTGAGCAGGCGGAGGAGTATTTTCGGAGAGCAATTACAGCGGACAAGAATCAGACAAGTGTGTATGTGAACGCGGCGGATTTTTACCGGAATGTATATACGGAGAAAAAGGGGGAAGCAGAAAAAATAATATTGGAAGGACTTAATAGTTTACCGAATGATGAGTCGTTACTGATTTATTTGGCATCTTATTATCGGGACGAAGGAAACAAAGAAAAAGCAGTTGAATATTATGAGAAGGTGCTGGCGATTGAACCGGGGAATGAGGCGGTGAGGGAAGAGATTGGGCGGCTTAGCCAGTAGAAAAGGTAACCCTTCGACTCGATGACTCGCTCAGGGGATAAAAATATGTGGAAGAGGCGAGGAGGTGAAATAAAGGCTTTTTTTGACGTGTATTAATAAATATGTTGGAAAAGGCGAAGGTGATGTTTCTGGTGACGAAGGGGGATATGGGAGGAGCACAGAAATATGTTAGTCAGCTGGCAAACGGGTTGGATAAGGAAAGGTGGGAGACGATAATTGTGACGGGGACAGAGGGGACGGGAGGAGCGCCGGCGGATTACAAATTGAAGTGGCTGACGAATAAGTGGCAGCCGTTTTTTTTGTTTTACAGCGATATAATGGCGGTGGCGGAACTGGCGCGTTTTTTTAAGAGGGAGCGGCCGGTGGTGGTGCACTTAAACAGCTCTAAGGCGGGAGTGGTGGGGGCGTTGGCGGCGAAGTTGGTCGGGGTGCCGAGAGTGATTTTTACGGCGCACGGATGGGTGTTCGCGGATGAGAAGCTGGCGCGAACGCGGCGACTGTTTTACCGATGGCTGCATAAAATAGCGGCATGGTGGCAGGATACGGTTATTACGGTATCGGAGTATGACCGGAAGTTGGCGGTGCACCATAAAGTGGCGCCGGAAAAGAAATTGGTGAGGATTTGGAATGGAATTAGCATTAAGAATTTTCAGAGTTCTCTTTTAGAGAGACATGAAGCAAGAACGAAAATTCTTAATGAATATCCAATAATCAAGATACAAGATACAAACAAACCACAAATACCAATATATAATGATCAAAAATTAGAACAGATGGATTCCCGCTTTCGCGGGAATGACAATAAAGAAGATAATATAAGAGAGGAGATTTGGGTGGGGAGTATTGGGAGGTTGGTGAAGGAAAAAAACTATAGCTTATTGCTGGAGGCAATAAACAAGTTGAGAGTTTATGAAGTTGAAAGTGGAAAGGAGAGAGAGATTCTTCACCCGACTGAAGTCGGGGTTCAGAATGACGGAGGGGAAAAGATGAATTTCTCCGCCATCCGCCAGTTGGCGGAGGCGGACGGAAATGACAGAGAGTGGAGCGGGAATGACAAATTGATAAGGTGTTTTATAATCGGGGAGGGGTATGAAGAGGTAAAGTTGAGGGGAGAAATTAAGAGGTTGGGATTAGAAGAAGAATTTTTTATTGTGCCGCCGGACGGGAGAGACGCGCGGCTCATGCGGGCGTTTGATGTGTTCGTTTTGCCGAGCCGGAAGGAGGGGTTGCCGTATACTATAATAGAGGCGTTTGCCGCGGGGGTGCCGGTGATTGTAAGTAGGGTGGGGGGAATGACAGAATTGGTGCAAGGAGAGAGGGGGTGGATATTTGAGCCGGACAATGCGGAGGAGCTGGCAGAGAAGATAGGGGAGGTTTTGGAGAATAAGGAGGAAAGAGAGAGGAGAGCGGAGGCGGCGAGGAAATTCGCAGAGGAGGAATTAACGGTAGAAAAAATGATAGCGGCGGTGGAGCGAGTTTACAGAAGTTAGTTTTATGAGTAAGTATTTAGTAACGGGTGGGGCGGGGTTTATCGGATTCCACACGGCGCGGGCGCTTTTGGCGCGGGGAGAGGAGGTGACGATAGTGGATAATTTTAATGATTATTATGACCCGAGTTTGAAGGAGGCGAGGATTAAGGTTTTAGAAGAGGAATACCCACAGGTTAAGGTGGTGAGGGCGGATATAACGAATGAGAAGAAAATGGAAGAGGTTTTTAGAGAGGGGAAGTTTGATAAAGTGTGCCATTTGGCGGCGCAGGCGGGAGTGAGACACTCACTGGAGGAGCCGAGAGATTATGAACGGAGTAATGTTTTGGGAACCTTAAATATCTTGGAGCAGTGCCGGTGGCAGGGAGTGAAGGACTTGGTGTTCGCATCTTCCAGCTCGGTGTACGGTGATGGAAATAAAGTACCTTATCGGGAGGACGACAGGGCGGATAAACCGATATCAATTTACGCGGCAACTAAAAAGGCGAACGAGGAGATGGCTTATACTTACCATCGGCTGTTTGGGTTGAATGTTACCGGACTGCGATTTTTTACGGTGTATGGGCCGTGGGGAAGGCCGGATATGGGAGTGTTTCAGTTTGTGGAGAAGGTGGCGGAGAAGAAGCCGATTGAAGTTTATAATTTCGGGAAGATGGCGAGAGATTTTACCTATGTGGATGATATTGTGAGCGGAGTCAAGGCGGCGCTCGATAAAAGTTTCCCTTACGAGATTTTTAATTTGGCGCGGGGAGAGTCGGTTAATTTACTTGATTACATAAAGGAGGTGGAGAAAAACTTTGGGCGGGAGACGGAGAAAATAATGAAGCCGTTGCCGGCGGGAGATATGGAGGTGACGAGCGCGGACATCAGTAAGGCAAAAGAGATGCTTGGATATGAGCCGAAGGTGTCGGTGGGGGAAGGAGTAAAAAGAATGGTGGAGTGGTATAGGGGATACTATAAGAAGTATTAAGTATTTAGTATTAAGTATGGGGAAAATAAGCGAGAATAATTTTCAATTAATAATTTTCAATTTTTCCGCCAGAGGCGGATCCACCAACGGTTGAACAATTCAAGTAGTTTACTTCGTAAACTTTTAGTTAAGATAAATATAAACATAATGGAAAAAGGAAATAAAAAAAGAGTAATTATATTTTCCACTGCTTATTTTCCGTTGGTGGGGGGGGCGGAGATTGCAGTTAAAGAGATAGCCGATAGATTAGGGGATGAGTTTGATTTTGTGATGGTGACGGCGAGGATTAGAAAAGATTTGCCGAGTTATGAAAAAGTAGGAAAGGTCAATGTTTATCGGGTGGGTTTTGGCTCAAATTGGGACAAGTATTTATTGCCGTTTTTAGGCGTTTTCAGGGCTTTGAGGGCAATTAAGGAGGGTAATGGGGAAAAGCCGCTTATATGGGCAATTATGGCCTCTTACGGGGGTCTGGGAGCCCTGTTTTTGAAGGTACTTCGGCCGAAATGGCCATTTTTGCTTACTTTACAGGAGGGGGATTCGGAGGGGCATATTTTGAGACGGGTGGGAATTTTCTATCCGTTGTGGCGGCAGATTTTCAGGCGAGCGGATTATGCGCAAGCGATCAGTAATTATTTGGCTGATTTTGCCCGCAGGCAGGGGGCGAGGTGTGAGGTGGAGGTGGTGGGGAATGGGGTGGACTTGGACAAATTTTCAATTTTCAATTTTCAATTTTCAATTAATGAGAAAGAAATTTTAAAGGAGAAATTAGGAATAAAGGAGGGAGAGAAGATGGTGGTGACGGTGTCGAGGTTAGTGAAGAAGAATGGAGTCGATGTGTTGATTGAGGCGATGAATGAATTAAGAAAGATGGATTCCCGATCAGTCATCGGGAATGACAGAGTGGTGAAATTGGTGATTGTGGGGGAGGGAGAAGAAAGGCGCAATTTGGAAAAATTGATTAAAGATTTGAAGTTGGAGGAGAGGGTTATTTTTGTGGGGGAGGTGGAGCCGGAGAAAGTGGGAGAATATTATGCGGCGGCGGATGTGTTTGTAAGATTGTCGCGGTCGGAGGGATTCGGGAACGTTTTCATTGAGGCGATGGCGGCGGGAGTGCCGGTGGTGGCAACTAACGTCGGGGGAATAAAGGATTTTGCGCGAGACGGGGAAAATTGTTTGCTGGTTGGACCAGAAGATGCGGAAGGGGCGGCAGAGGCGATTAAAAAAATTTTGATTGATAAAGAATTGGCGGGACGCTTGAAGGAAGGGGGATTAAAGACAGCGGAGAAATATGATTGGCAAGAAATTGCCGGTAGAATGAGAAAAGTTTTTGATAAAGTTTCAGTGAGTAAAAAAAGAGAGAGAAGGATTATGATAGCGACGGGGATATGGCCGCCGGAGGCGGGCGGGCCGGCGACGTATGCTAAGGAGGTAAGTAAACGACTGATTGAGCGGGAGTGGAGAGTGGGAGTGGTAACTTATGGTGATGGCGTCATAAATAAAATCCTAAACTCTAAATCCGAAACTCTAAACAAATCCAAAATTCTAAATTCAAAATTCCAAACGGGAAAGGATGGTTTAGAAGTAATAGCGGTAAATAGAAATCTGCCGAGAGTAGTGAGATACGGCGTTTATTTTTGGAAGGTTTTGATGGGTTCTTTTGGGGCGGAGGCGATTTATGCGCTGGACGCGACAGCGGCGGGAGCGCCAGCGGCAGTGGCGGCAATGATATTGAGGAAGAAGTTGGTGGTTAGAGTCGGGGGCGATTTACTGTGGGAGCGGGCGGCGGAGTCGGGAGTGTTTTCCGAATCAATGGATGATTTTTATGAAAGCGGTTTTTATAGATCTTTCCGGCCGCTTATTTTCAGAACAGTGAGATTTGTTTTAAGGAGGGCGGAGACGATTTTTGTGACGGCGGCGGTATTGAGAGAGGTATATGTAAAGTATTACGGTATTCCGAAAGAGAAAATAAAAATTCTACCGAATGTTTTTGAAGGGAAAAAAGAAAGTAGAGAAAATACTTTAGAACCGAAAAATTTGAAGACAATATTATTCGCCGGCCGATTTGTCAGATATAAAAATCTGGAGAGGTTGATTGAAGTGGTAAAAAAAATAAAGGGAATAGATTCCCGCTTTCGCGGGAATGACATAGAGAAGAGCGGGAATGACAGGAAAATAAAATTGATAATTGTTGGGGAGGGGCCGGAACGCGAAGCGCTTGAGTCGAAAGTTGAAAGCTTGGATTTAAAAGATAAAGTGGAGATAAGGGAGACGGTTAGCCGAGAGGAGCTGAAGAAAATGGTCGCGGAAGCCGATTTAGGGGTAGCGTTGGCGTGGACGGAGTATAATCCCAATTTTATTTTGGAGTGTTTAACAGAGGGGGTGCCGGTTTTGGTTTCCAGAGAAAATGGATTGTCGGTAAAATTACCGGAAATGTTTTTAGCCGACCCGTTTTCGGAGAAAGAAATAGGAGAAAAGATGATGAAAATTTTAACTGAACAGCAGGGAGCAAGAGCGGTAGCGGAAAAATTGTCGTTTAATTACAGCTGGAAAGATTCATTAAATGATTTATTAGGTATCCTATAACTATGAAAGTAATAATGATATCAACTGACAGCCGGATTTGGGAAGAGAGCAGTCAGGTGAGAAAAAGGATGCGAGAGTACGCGGGCTTGTTTGAGAAGCTGGTGGTGATAGTTGTGGGAAGAGAGAAGCAGGCGGCGGTGGAAGAGGGAAATTTGAAGATAGAGGCGGCGGGAAGCCGGTGGCGGTTGGTAGCGCTATGGCGAGCATACGGCGCGGCGTGGCGGGTGGTGGGAAGTGGAGAGTGGGTGGTTTCTACGCAAGATCTGTTTGAGACGGGGGTGGTGGGGTGGCTGCTTAGAAGGCGGCGGTTGGTAGCGGGTTGGCAGGCGCAGGTACACACGGATTTTTTGAGCCCGTATTTTAAGCGGGAGTCGTGGAAGAACGCGGTCAGGGTTTGGATAGCGCGGCGGATATTGCCGAAGGCGGATGGGGTGAGGGCGGTGAGCGAGAGAATCAAAAGAAGTTTAATAAAAATAGGAGTGGCGGAGAGTAAGATTTCGGTTTTGCCGATTTTTGTGCCGGAGCCAGAGGCGCGAGCGAGGAAGGGGGAGTATATTTTAATTTTATCGAGACTGACAAAAGAAAAAAATTTAGGGATGGCGATTGAGGCAATGGCTCAGGTTTTGAAGGAGTGGCCGGAGGAGAGGATGATGGTGGTGGGGGAGGGGGGAGAGCGCGAGACACTTGAGTCTAAAGTTAAAAGTTTAAAGCTTAAAGACAAGGTGGTTTTTAAGGGATGGCAGGAGGAGACGGGGGAATGGCTAGTAGGAGCGAAGATGCTTTTGGTAACTTCTAATTACGAGGGATACGGGATGGCGGCGATAGAGGCGGTAAGGGTAGGAGTGCCGGTGGTGATGACGGAGGTGGGGGTGGCGGGAGAAATAGTGAAGGATGGAGAGAACGGACTCGTGGTGCCGGTAGGAGACAGCCGAGCGGTGGCGGAGGCGATGAAAAAAATTTTAGGAGGGGAGTTTAAGCTCGCGAAAACAGATTACAGATTTAGGAGTAAGAAAGATTATCTAGAGAGGTTTAGGGAAAATTTGGAGTTAATGTAACCCTTCGACTAAGCTCAGGGAATATATTTATGAAGTTATTATTTATAACACAGAAGGTGGACGAGAAGGATCCGGTGCTGGGGTTTTTTGTGGATTGGATAAAAGAAGTCGCGAAAAAATTTGATAGGGTGGAGGTAATATGTTTGGAAAAGGGAAATTATGAACTACCGGAAAAAGTAAAAGTTTTCTCTTTGGGGAAAGAGAATTTAAGAAGAGAAAGATTTTTGGCGAAGTGGAGATATATTTTGAGGTTTTGGAAAATTATTTTTAGAGAAAGAAAAAACTACGAGTTGGTGTTTGTTCACATGAATCAGGAATATGTGCTTTTGGGATGGTGGATGTGGAAGATTTTGGGTAAGAAAATTTATTTGTGGAGGAACCACAAACAGGGAAGCTTTTTAACAAAGTTGGCGGGGGTGATGGCGGAGAAAGTTTTTTATACTTCGCCTTATTCGTATACGGCGAGGTTTAGAAACGGAGTTCGGATGCCGGTAGGAATAAAACTAAAAAATAACCAAGAAACAAGATACAATAGCCGAATATATAGGGGAGAGATTCTAAAAATTTTGTGTTTGGGGAGGGTGGCGCCGGTAAAGCGAGTTGAGGTGGCGATAGAAGCGGCAAAAATTTTAAAGAAAAAAGGAGTGAAATTCCAGCTGGATATAGTGGGGGACGCTTTAGAAAAAGATGAGGAGTATTTTGATAGTTTAAAATCCGGGGTTAAGAATGGCGGGTTGGAAGGCGAGGTAAGGTTTTGGCCGGGAGTGAACCATGAAGAGGCGCTAAAAATTATTTTGGAGCATGATACTTTAATAAACGTGACGGAGACAGGAAGTATGGACAAGACGATTTTTGAGGCGGGGGCGGCGGGAGTAATAGTAGTATCATCTAACGAGGCATTGGCGGGGATTTGGCCGAAGGGATGGAGTGAGGTTTTTAGAGTGGAGGCGACGGGAAGAGGAGTGGCGGAGGGTATTTTAAGCTTTATGAATTTAAGCGGAAGAGAAAGGGAAATAATAAGAGAGAAAGTGAGAGAGAATATAAAGAGAGAGCAAAGCTTGGAGGTTTTAGTGGAGAGGTTGGAAAAAATTTTTAGGGAAGAGTAATTTTTGGCTAATGTGCCGCGTGTATGAGAAGTTTTTGTTCACTTCCTTAATTATATATCAATAGAAGAAAAGGGTAAAAATTTGGGTGGAGAAGTCTGTAAGACTTCGTAACCTCATATCTCTTGTTATATTCCCCGAAGGGCTGAAATTTAGTGCAACGT
>ERZ1292629.3365-Hain-H43-01um-R1-3365-length-12372-cov-5_pt1 | contig 12372 bp, 17 predicted proteins | sample MGYA00564399_ERZ1292629 | MGnify/ENA primary metagenome ERZ1292629 (study PRJEB36523, sample SAMEA6512636) | groundwater metagenome | collected 2019-01-08 | study: AquaDiva: Metagenomics assemblies of 32 groundwater samples | reverse complement strand
CCTTCTTGTGAAAGGCTATGCCCTCTCGGGAGACGATAGCCCTGCCCCACGCCACATAGGCCTTCTCCCGCGCCGCATAGGCCTTCACCCGCGCCGCATAGGCCTCGGCCCACGCCGCATCGGCCTTCACCCGCGCCGCATAGGCCTTGGCCAACTTGGGCGGCAACGGCTCCTTCACAATCTTGAGTAGTTTCAGCCGCAATGGCCTCTCGCGTTCTGGCTTATTGGTCTTAATGTCTGCTCGCCGTTCTCTGACTTCCGCCACTGTCTTGATCTGTAACCAGGGCGCATCGTGGCCCATGTGTGCGACTTGGACATACTTGGGCTTGCTCATTGCTTCTTCTCCTCCTGGGTGGCGGCGAGTACCTCATAGTTCTTGAGTATGGCCCTATCCGTGGCCCAAGCCCCCTCCATCGTCTCCAACCGCCTAGCAAGACTATCCCTCTCCAACATCATTTCATTGGCTCGTTTCTCTTCGTCGCCCGCTTGCTGTAGTATTTCATTCCGCTCGGCTTCGAGGGCGGCATAGTGTTCCCATAACCTCAAAGCCCGGGTTCCTAGCCATTTAGGATTATTGATGTACATCCAACGAAACCACTCTACGGAGTATTCGTTCGACTGCTCACTCATCTTCCTGCTCCTGTTGGGCGATGGTCATTCTTCGTTTGATACGGATTGCACTAATTGCCACAGATGTTTTGGTCGTCAAGCCAACATGCGTTCCAAGTACCTCGCCAGCCTCAAATAAGGCTTGTTCCATCGTCTCCAGCTTGGCTTCGAGACTGACAAGCGCACTCTCTAGGTCCATGAGAAACCCATCGGTCTCATATCCTGGCTGATCTGGTATCTGTTCAAGCAGGTCCTTGACATCCTCCAGCTCCATCATTCTTCCTTCTCCTGTTGGGCGGCGGGGCGATCTAATCTACCGTGGCCTTGGCGACGGATGATGTAGGTTTTCATTTGACTTCTGGTAAACCTAGGCGTGTGCGAAGTTCAATGGCACGGTCGCAGGCATTGATGTAATCATCGCTGGTGGTATTGTCCGCGTAATACAGCCAATGTTCCAGTTCTCGAAGTTCTTTGCGCATTACTCTAATTGCTTCGCGGTCAGCGTCATTGATGATAGTCATTGTCTAAGTCTCCTTTTAGGTTAGGTCAGCGCTTCACTCTACTGAGTACAGTGCTAGATCTTCGATCCCATCCCCGCTAGGCGGGGTTGGCGAACGGTTCGCCGCTTCCTGCCATCTCATAGCATATCCTCCGGACCTATCGTCACCATACGGCGTTTCAGGCCAGTAATGGAAAACTTGGTCGACCGGTCTCCGACGGTCACTTTATCCGGGGAGTATTTGCCCACCCGCCGGATGAAGGACGATCGGCTCGGGGTAGAACGGATGCCGCTACGCCGGCACCAATTTACGAATGCTTCGTACACCTCACCGGCGTACAACCGTGCGTCCCGGCCGGCCACCTCGTACTCCTCGGTCAGGAAGATAGTGACCGTGTTCTGCTCCTCCCTGTACCGCTCCACCTCCATGCGGACTACGTCCGGCTCCCCCAATTTCCCTCGGACCCACGCATTGCATCCTCGGACAGCCCACGCAATAACCCCCTGGCGCTGGGCCTGGATCTCTGCGTCGATGTCGTTCCTATCCCGCCTCTCCGAACCGGTTATCCGGTAGTTGAACTCAACCCGCTTTACCCTACGCCAGATGGCCGGGGTGTCCGACCGGATGTTGGGTGGCTCATTTGTCATCATCCACACCTTGAATTCGGGGAAGAAGGTGAACGGGTTCTCCCGGAGGAACCGGGCTAACAATGGGTCGCCCCCGGTGATGAGCTTGATCAGCTCCTCGTTGATGGTGCCGCCCACCTCGCTGACCATAACAAACCGTTTACCCCGGCACGCTGCCAGCGCGGCCATCGCAGCATTCCCCGTTCGGTCGGCCGTCAGGATGTCGGCGCTGATGTTCCCCGCGTATGGCCCGAGGACCTTGTAGAAGTTGTCGAGGAGGGTGCTCTTCCCGTTCTCGGTGGTCACCCCGACCGCCAGGAAGAAGCACTGCTCAGCGGTGACGCCCGTCAGGCTGTACCCAAAGGCCCGCTGGACGTACTCCTTGAGCTCGGGTTGGCCTTGGAACGCCAGGTCGATGGTCCGCTCCCACGTCGGGCACTCGGCCTCCGGGTCATAATCGTATGGCAGCATGATGGTGATCCTGTCCGCCTGGTCGTGATCCCGGAGCTCCCCGGTACTGAGGTTTAGCGTCCCGTTGGTGAAGTTTAGCAGCATGGGGTCCTGGTCGAAGGACTCGATCTCGGCGTTCACCCCGTCGAACCCTTCCAGGAACTTCAGCATCGGCATGACCTTACCGTAGTTCATGCTATGCTGGAGCCACCTACCGAGCTCCGCGATTGCCGTCCTCGGCGAGGCAGCCAACTCGTTCCGTAGCTCTGAGTCCAGCATGTTAGACGCTACCCGGGTCACCACCTTCATGTTTTGGTCCTGGTACCAGACCCTGCCGTTCCACACCAGCCAGCCGACCCCCGTGCAGTGGAGCACCCGCCCCACCAGCTTAGGGTACACCCGCCTGGCGTTGCCCCAATCGTTGAGCGACTGCCTGATGCCGTCGGCGGTACCGTGGGGGTCACCGCGGTGGAGGAAGTCTTGCGCGGCCTTGACCTTCGCCTCGACGTACGCGCGGTCGATGACATCCTGCGGGGTCTGCTCGACGCCACCGGACTGGACCCACGCCCACACGGAGTTGACCGCGAGCTCCGGGTCGATCCCCTGCTTCAAGAGCGTCATCGCGTTGTAGAATAGCGCGTCGTCCCGGGTCCCGAGCTTGGCCACGCCCCCCAGGTTCGTATGGGACTTCGAGGCCTTCCCCTGCTCCTTCAATATAGCTTCCGACAACCACGGCGGTGCGTCGGCCGGCCGGATGCCATCCGTGGGGCCATGGACCCAGGTGTACTCGACCCCGGACTTGTGCACGCTCGGGGGTGCGACGGCCTGGGAGTTGCCCTCACCGCGGATGTCGATGCCCTGGAACACGCCGACCCGTGAGCTGATGATGGTGTCCTTAGGCATCCGGAAGTAGTAGTGCGTGCCCCCACCCCCGGTGGCCACCTGCATCGTCTGGGGCACCGGGCCGTGCTTGGCGACCATGCCGTCGAGCGTCTTCTGCCCGTCGCCCTTGGCGTCGACGTCGACTATGAAGATGCCGGACCGCACGCCCGTCAGGACGCCCCAGTTGCAGTCGGGGTACGACGAGAGCAGGTTGTCCACCCGCCGCATGTCGGTGGTGGCCTTGTCGGCCCAGTGGAGGGACACCAGGGGGTGCTTACCGGCGTTCCCCTGGCAACTGGTGCCGCACGCGCACGACCCGTCGGGCTTGACCCACCACAATGGTAGGACGTGCACCCCGATGTTGGTCAGGGCCTCGAGGAGGGCGCGCTTCTCAGTCGGTCCCATCGACAGCGCCTACCAGGAGTGTGACCACATCACCACGGCTGACTTGCCTGCCTATGATATGTGCTATAGCATCCCGTCGCTTGTCGATCTTCGTGAGGACCCCCTCCTCTACGTAACAGTGCAATAGGGTTTTATGCTTGAATTTCGTCGGTCGGCCCGCCCTTCGCTTAGTCACCGTCAGCCTCCATTGCTCATTTACTTCTCCCAAAAGTCATTGACCTTGACCCTCGTCCGGGGGTTGCAGTCGATCGCGCGCCGGAACCCGACCTCCATGGCGTCCGCCAGCTCCCGGCCGTACTCCGCGGCCTCGTCCTTGGCCACCACCGCGACCAGCTCGTCGTGCACCTGGTTGCCTACCTTGCCCACCCACAGTCCGCGGTCCCACGCCTCAAGCATCCCGAACTTGATACCAGCCGCGGCCGTCGACTGTACCATAGTATTCAGTATCGTGGTCGGCCTCAGTTTGTGGCCGAATAGCGTCCGCTTCAACCCCGACGGTATCCGTACGGTCACCGGCCGCCCGGCGTCCGCCAGGGCGTAGGCCTGCTCACGGAGCGCCTTGATGCCACGGAACCTGTCGAGGAACGCCTCGACCACCCTGCTCACGTCCTCGTAGCCCAACGAGCTCCCGCCCAGCCTAGCGTAGTCGTACAGCTTCGGGACACCGCCGCCGAATAGGATGGTGAACGACATCCCCTTGGCCAGCTTCCGCATGTCGAAGCTCACCTCCGCCTCCGGTACACCAAACACAGTTGAGGCTATGGCAGTATGCACGTCCTCGGCCTCCAACGCCTGCAGCAAGGCTTGGTCCTTCGCGATAGCCGCCATCACCCTAATCTCGATCTGCGATAGGTCGACGGCTACCACCACCTTCCCCTCCTCCCAGCCGATGACCCACCGCATATCCTGGGGCCACTGCTCAAAGTTGGGGTCGCTGGACGAGAACCTGGTCGTGTCCGTGGAGCACTGCCAGAACCGGGCGTGCACCCGACCGTCGGGTTGGACGTGCTTGGCTACCCACCCGTCGTTGTAGATCTTCAACCGCTGGTCAGGCCGACGGTACTCGAGCAGGATGTGGGCTAGCTGGCCGACTTCACCACCACCGAGCTCAAGTTCGAGCAGGGTCTCCTTCCGGGTATCCTCGAGGTTGAACCCCTTGGCCGCGAACGCCCCGAGCAACTGCTTCGGGGACCGGGCGTTAACGGACCTGAACTCTGCGACGAACTCCGCTGTCACCTTGGAGATATCGGACCGTTGTTGGTCAAGGTATTCGTTGAGCTTGGTGAGGCTGATCGGCAGGCCGTTGATGGTGAGCCAGGCGGTGGGCAGCACCAGCCGGGTCTCCATCTCGAGCCCTTTGGTTACCCCCGCGGCCTCGGCCCGTTGGAGCTGGGCGTCCCTAAGCGCGGGGAGGTGGAGGACGTCCCGCATCGCGTACCCTACCTGGGTGTCGGTCAGCACGGGGTTCTCCCACCCGGAGTGGTCCACGTCCTTGTCGACCTCGACCTCGAGCCGGCGCTTCAATGACGCCCGCAATGACTTCGACACATCCCGCCGCTGGTTGGGCACGATCGCGGTCTCGGCCACGAGTGTGTCGAACCAACTGGCCTTGTTGACGTCCACCCCGTGGGTATGGAGGAACGGGATGTCGAAGGACACCCCGTTGTGCACGACGAATAACTTGCGCGGATCTTCGAGGATATCCTTGATGGCTGACGGAATTTTACCCCTGGGCGTCTGGATGAGCGCGGCCGTCCCACTCTCGTCGCCGTAGAGCTGGACGGTGGCGATGCGGTCGCGCCACGGGCTCAGTCCCGACGACTCAAGGTCGAACCCCACGAGCCGGTCGCCGGTCATCCGGTTGGCGACCTCCGCCGGGTTGGTTAAAACGGGGTGCCCATCAATTAATAGTGGCGATAGTTCTTTCGATGGCATCGATGTACTCGTCGGTGGTCCAAGATAATATGGCTAACGTCTTAGATTGCTTCCTTGGTATCATTTGGGCGGGCGGGGCGGAGGAAAAGGAGGTAACCTCGGCCCCACCCACCGCTTGGTGCACACCCTGGGTGGTAGGCCCGTGCCTGCGCCCCAGGCCGTGGCCGTAGCTCCACTTGGGTGGGAACCCCGAAGGGATCAGACTACTTCTTCGAACCTGTTGCGCGCTTCCTCTAGCACGCCAGCCTCGACCTTGGCGGGCACGACCTGCGGGGAGAAGAACGAGCCCCGCTGCGTCTGCTTGGCGTCGGCCTTGAGCCTGACGGCGATATTGCCTAGGCCGCCCTGCGCGATCACGGTGTTCAGGACCTTCCCTGCCCGCAGCGCCGTCTTGGCAAACTTGAGCGTCGCGAGGCACCGGTGCGTGTCGCTGAACACCACATACTCGTAGGAGAACGAGCAAGCCGGCGGCTTGCGCCCGGTCTCGTCCGTCCCCGTCCACTGGGACATCGGGCATACCTCACATACCCCTCCCGGGTCGCCGACCCCGTTGATGGAGTCCATGGACTTGCACTTGACCTCCCGGGTCGCGTCGTCCCGGAGCTCCCGGCGCTTGAAGAACGCCACCGGCACGACGGTAACCTCGGGCACTGGGTCGAACCCGACGATCAACCACTGCCCCGGCCTGGCCTCCCCGGACTGCACCTCAGGGGTGAGCCCCTGGGCGAGCCTTAGGTTGGGGATGTATACATCGTCCGGCGTCATCTCCGCCTGACGGCTGTACAGGTCCATGGCGGTCCCCACGTTCGCACCCTCTTCGGGCGGCGTGGCCGCGTCCCCGTCTCCAACATGTCCTCGATGTTCGGTCCTTGCCCTTCCTCGGTCATCTGTCAAACTCCTTCTTTATAGAGTCTAGTGTGTCCTGGTACTTAGCGAATTGCCCCCTGGCTTTCCCCCACCGGTAGACCCAGGCGGGGTGGGGCAGCTTCAGCCACCGGCCCGGCCTAACGTGGTGCCCCACCCACTTGGCCGCGGCGTCCCCCAGCGCCACCACGAGCTGCCGGCCCCGGAGCGCCTGCGGCTGGCAATCGGACGCGTTTGTCCACCCGCACCGGAGCGCGAAGTCCCCCAGTTCTTGGGCCAGCATGTAGCCGTAGCGGCTGGACAACGGGAGCCACGACCCCGGGATGGTCGCGTGCTTGGCCCGGCGCTCCCCGACGAACACCACAACCGCGTCGGGTGGGCCGGCGTAGTTTGGCGGGTAGGATATCCGGTCGATGGACGCGAGCTCACAGGCCGTCGCTCTGTCGTACAATATCGTCGCCACCTGCTGGGCAGCCTCCGGGGTGTGCTGGTTCGGGACCACCAGGTAACCGAACCACTCCCCGTAAGACCCGAACGCACCCCGCTCGACCCCCGGGTCCACGGGTAAGTCGTCAGGGGCCCGGAGCCCGTCAAGCGCTGTGGACGACGGCCCGAGGAGCATGCACCGTACCCCATTGGCCTGGACCCCGCGGCCGTAGAGGAACTCACCAAGGAACGGGTCGTGGGCTAGCCGGCGGTCCCGGCCGAGCAGGCTACCGTACACGTGCTCCGCCGCCCAGCCCCGGTCCCACACTACGAGCTCCCCAGAGTCCACATCCTCCAAGAGCGCGGGGCCGTACACGGCGTCGGTTTCGACCGGACCCCAGTGCCGGACCCTCGCCCCGTAGTCCTTGGTAAGGACGTTGGCCACGGTGGTCTTGCCAGATTTTCCAGGCCCGTCGATGTAGACAATTGGGATGGCGACTTACCTCCTTTGACCCTTCAATTATACCAAAATCCCCCGCAGATGTACAATCAAACCGTCTGCCAAAATGGGGCCGCCCGGGGGTCACCCGGACGGCGGTCGCTGCTTAAGTTGGACGGACGGTAGGTCAGCGGCTCAGCATGTCGGCGGCTGCGAACGCCTGGGCCTGGGCCTTGCTGCGTCACCCGAGTTCGTCTCCTTTGGTGGGGTTATGTTCCCCCAGGTGGATATCGCGTTCCATACCGTGGTTCTTGCCCCTGCAGCCGCCGCAGCCGCACGCCCACCTTGGGCTGGCGGCCGTCTTGCACCCAGTATTGCACGTGTCACCCTCGTTGAGGGATATCCGTGTCATCTCCCCGTCGACCACGACACCGTCGGACAGCTCCCAGAGTGGGTTACTCCGCTGGACCATCCGATTGAACCTCACCCCGTCCTTCCGGCGGACGCAGCCCCTGAACCGTGCGTCCTCCGACGGGTCGGCGCCTGGGTGCTCCGTCCATTCAGCCCGCATGGGGTCGCCGGTCGGGTGCTTGAATACCCAGCGCTTGTAAGACTTCCCCGCACTCATGCTAGGCGGTCCAGGGCCGTGTCGATCTTACTGAGCGAACGAGTCATAAGCTGGCGGAGCCGCTTGAGGACCGCCTTACCGCCGGCCACGTCGCGGTCGCCCTTAGCGATCATCATGACCACGGTATCGACCGCGCCGATCGCGTTCTCAGCGATCGATGTCTGCGGGTCCTTCAACCACGAGAAGTGGATAGGGCTGATCGCCGTGACCTTGTGCTTTGGTTTGCTGGTCGGCCGCTTGGGTAACGAGTCGGCCATGTCCATGACACGGTCGATGGACAGGGCCAGGACACGCTTGACCTGGGCCTCACCACCGAAGTCGTCGGCCTGACGGACCGCCTCGATGACCCGCTGGGCCTTGGGCTCGCTAAGGTCCTCCTTCAAGACCGTGGCGGTCGCCCTGGCCCGGATCTTCTTGTTCCCCAGCGTCGCGAGGATGGCGGCGGTAGGCACATCCAGGGCGCCGGACTCGATGGCCGGGAGCAGCTCGGGTGCATCCCGCTTCACCTTGCTCGCCTTCTCGACGTACGAGCCACTAACGCCGGCGGCCCTGCCGGCCTCATCCCTGGCTTGACCAACCCCATAACCTAAGGTATTTTTACCTTGGGTTACGCCCCTACCAAAGTCCTGGGCCTCTACACGGGCCTTGGCCCTCTCTGAGTAGAACGGCAGGATCTCGAGGGCGATCAACGCCCGCTGGCTCTTGCTGAGGTGTCGGCGGATGAGGTTGGCCGACATTACGTACCCCGCCGCGTCGTCTCCTTTGTACTCCGTGGTCGGGAGGACCGCCACCCCGGCCTGCTTGGCCGCCAGGTAGCGGTTCCGTCCATCCAGGATCTTACCCTCGTACAAGACCACCGGGATCTGCGCCCCGTTGGCCTGGATGTCGGCCACTAACTCTTCGAACTCCTCCCCCTCCATCAAAGGGAACAACTTCGCCAACCGGTGGAACTGGTATTCCTTCATGCTTCACTCTCCTTTTCCCTTACGTTTGCGCCGGGCCAATTCCCGACGGGTACTCCCTCGTCCGACAGCCAGCCCGCGCACAATGGGTCCATGCAGACCGGCATCACCGCGCACTGGACCTGGTCGGCGGCGTAGAAGTCGAGGGGGCGCACGGTGCCATCCTCCCCGACCACGAGCCGCCGCCGCGGGTTGTAAACGGTCCACACCTGCTCGCCCTGGTACAGGACGTCGTAGACCTGGGCGCACTTGGTGCACGCCATCGTAGCTGAGATATTCATCATTTGCTCCTTCGCGCTACCTTCTTCGCTGAGCCCGCCGGCGCAGCCTTGTTGACCAGGATCAGCAGCCCCGCTTCCACAGAGCGCTTGACCTCCCGGCCGTGGCACTCCACGCACGCGTTCCGGCCGTCGACCCTGTCGGGCTCGAGGCCCTCCCGAGGTGCGACCGGGTACACGTACCCCTTCAGCGGGAGGGCGTCCGTGAACGGCTTCCCACAGAACCCGCAGGCCTTGTGCTCCTTGAACCCCCGGACCCGGGGCATCTCCGGCGGGGCGGGTTGGTACGCTTGGTGCATGCCGACGGGGGTCAGGTCCCCACCCCCCTCCAGCTCGTCGTCCAGTGGTTCGTCCGTCTCAACGTGGCCCACGTCAACCTACCTTGGTGCCGCGGATCGGGGAGCCGAGGGCGACGTCCCGCTCCAAGAACCACGCCTCGTCGCTGGGGCGCAGGTCCGAGAAGCAGGCCGGGCAGTACACGCCCAGGCCGCGGGTCCGGGTGGGCCGGACGTAGTCAGCGCAGGCCTTGCAGAAGGCCGACTCGTACAGGCCGCCCGAGGCCAAAGCCACGAACCCTTCGCTGCCTAACATCGTGCGTTGCATCTGGTATTCTCCTTTTTAATGGGGCCGGGTCGCCCGACACGTATTACACCAACCAGTTTCTGTCAACTCACCGTCGCACACGTTGCACCACAGGTACGGCAGCGGCCGGTCGTTGGCAACGAACAAGCAGGCTACCATTAAGACCAGCACGGCGAAGAGCACGGTGGTCACAGCCCGCCCCCTAAGAAGGACGTTAGATTGCACACGGTGCAGAGGCGGGCGGGCTCGACGCCGTGCACACACATAGCACAACTGGCGTTGAAGTGACCAGATCCAAATGGACCCAGCAAGAAGCTCTTCTTTTGCATTGGGCCGGGGGCCGGGGGCGGCCCCGCTTCGACGAACGGGGGTACCTTGAACGGAGTCAGGTACTCGTCGTCCTTCGTCAGCGAGTGCGCCTCGAAGGGGCTGGAGCACTCGCCCGTGCGCTCGTCCCAGGCGGCGATGACCCGGCCGTCGTACCACACGGCCGTGATGCCGAGGGACCGGGCGACGCTGGTAGGCTTAGACACCGCCCCGCTCCTTGCTGATGGCGACGAGGATCCGCCCGAGCCGCTTGTGCCCGGCCCTCATGTAGTTGGCCGCGAACCACGTGATCACGTCGTCAGCCGACGGTTGGTCGCGCTGGAGCACGTCCAGTATTTCGGCCTTGGCCAACACCGCCGCGCTGTCCATCTCGGCCATCAGTTGCTCGTTCGACTTCTTGCCTGTGTCCATTGGGCATCTCCTTTGTCGGTCCGGGTGACCTGCTTCTATTGTATACCAAAACCTACCAAAAAGTAAACCCCCAATTTTGAGCTGGGGTAAGCCGGGGGCGAACCGGGGACCAAGGCGGCGGAACCGTGGTATGATGATAGGGTGCACCGACACCAGCGGTAGCGGCCCCGGTTTAGGCCTTAACGGGCCCGCCGTGGGCCGCTACCACTTATAATGGAAGGGCACGCCTGAGCGCGTGCGGGAAAGAGTAGTACCAAGGTACTATGCCGATCCAGGATAGGCCGATGGCCGAACGTAAGTCTATGGACGGGCTGACCTTCAACGAGCTCCGCACGTTGGAGCTCAAGGTTGAGGGCAGGTCCATGGCGGACATCGCGGTCGAACTAGGGTACAAGAACGCGTCCGGCGCACAAGCAGCGTACGTCCGGGCACTCCGGAAGTATAAGGAGGAACTCGAGCCCGAGGTCCAGGAGCTCCGCACGTCCATCCTGGTCCGAGTGGAGCGCTTGCTGGAAACGTTCATCCCAGTCGCGCTCAACTCTGCAGACACGGACGCGTTCCGGGAGATCATCAAGGCGTTCAAATTGCTCCTCGAGGCCTACGGTATCGCCAAGGCCGGGGCGACGGTGAACGTGCTCAACGTCAGCATGGAGGTCACGGATGACGAGCGGGTTGAACGAGTTGCTCAGCTCATTGACGCGGTCAGATCTCGAGGGGATGACGCCGGCTGAGCTCGCCGAGCTCGAGGCCACCCTCCGGGCCCAGGCCGCCGCACCGCTCTGGGCCCCCCACCCCAAGAACTTACCGCAGCAACTGGCCTACGCCTCACCCGCGGACGAGCTCCTGTTCGGGGGCGCGTACGGGGGCGGCAAGTCGGACCTGTTGCTCGGGCTGGCCGTCACCAAGCACCGCAGCTCCATCATATTCCGACGCCATTACACGCAGCTCGAGGCCCTGGTCGCCCGGAGCAAGGAGCTTTTATATGGCAAGGGCGGGGCGAACTTCAACGGCAGCCGCAACGCCTGGTACAAGATCCCGGGTGGGCGCAAGGCCGAGTTCGGGGCGGTCCAGGCCGAGGATGACAAGCAGAAGTTCCAGGGGCGGCCGCACGACCTCATCGGGTTCGACGAGCTCACCCAGTTCACCGAGGGCCAGTACGTGTACCTCACCGGGTTCCTCCGGTCGGTGGTCCCGGGGCAGCGGCTCCGGGTCGTCGGCGCGTCCAACCCACCCCCGTCGGCCGACGGCTTCTGGGTGAAACGCCGGTGGGCCGCGTGGCTCGACAAGCGCCACCCTAACCCGGCGGCGGAGGGGGAGCTGAGGTGGTACGCGGTGGTGGACGGCGAGGAGGTCGAGGTCCCCGGGCCCCAGCCGGTGTACGACGGGGCGAAGCTCGTGCACCCCAGGAGCCGGACGTTTATCAGCGCGCGGCTCGAGGACAACCCATACTACGCGTCGGACGACCGCTACCGGCGGCAAATCGATGCGCTGCCGGAGCCGCTCCGCAGCCAGGCCAGGGGCGACTGGGAGGCGGGCGGGCAGGATGACAGTTACCAGGTGATTCCGACTGAGTGGTTGGCGGCGGCCCAGGCCAGGTGGCGGGCGAACAAGGGCCAGGACCACGGGCCGGTGACGGACGTGGGTATCGACGTGGCCCGGGGTGGCGCGGACCAGACGATCCTCGCGGTCGTGCATGGCAGGCGGCATGTGGAGCTCCACAAGTACGCGGGGGCGCGGACCCCGGACGGACCGAGCGTGGTGGGGCTGATGGTGCCGTTCGCCAAGAAGGGCGTCCGGTTCGGAATTGACGTCATCGGCATCGGCGCGAGCGTGTACGACTCCGCACGGCAAGCGTTCCCCTACTCGGGCGGGGTGAAGGTCGAGCCGGTGGACTTCAGCCGCGGGTCGGCACTTAAGGACTCATCGGGTGTATTGGAAATGCGGAATATGCGGGCCGAGGCCTATTGGTCGCTGCGGGAGCTGCTAGACCCGGCGACGGCCTCGCTGGTGGAGCTACCCGACGACCCCGAGCTGACCGCCGACCTGAC
>ERZ1292629.3362-Hain-H43-01um-R1-3362-length-12381-cov-5_pt1 | contig 12381 bp, 14 predicted proteins | sample MGYA00564399_ERZ1292629 | MGnify/ENA primary metagenome ERZ1292629 (study PRJEB36523, sample SAMEA6512636) | groundwater metagenome | collected 2019-01-08 | study: AquaDiva: Metagenomics assemblies of 32 groundwater samples | reverse complement strand
TCTGTGGCCGATTGTTATTACGTCATTACCTGCATATGTATATATCGCAGATTTTGCCTGTAGTCCTTGATCTAATAAATATCTTGCACCAAAAACAGAATCAGCGCCACATTCTTCATCAGACACACCAACAAACTTGGCTGCATCTAATTTTCCCTGGTCCTTCAATGTTTTCAGTGTGTAAATTGAAAGTGCAATGCCGGCTTTATTGTCAATTGCGCCTCTACCGTAAAGTTTATTATCAGCAATTTCTGCTCCAAAGGGTTTATGTGTCCATTTTGTTTCATCTCCAACTCCTGCTGTATCAAGATGAGCAATAAACAATAGCCCTTCTTTTTTGTCAAAGTTATTACCAACAAAGATGTTTGGATAAGTAGAGTCTTTAAAACTAATTTTATTTGGTAATCCTAGTTTATCAACTTCTTCCTTAATTACCTTTACTATTTCAGTTTCATTGTTAACACCATTAACAGAAGGAATAGATATTAACTTTTGAATAAATAAAGTTATGTCTTTTGTGTAATCAATCATATTTTTTCTGTATGAGGTTCGTCTTCTTTGAAATGTTTATACTCATGTTTTATAGCCCTATATATGACAACTGCCGCAATTATTAAAAAGACCCATGCAAGTATGCCTATGCTACGAGTAATGTTTCTTAAATTTTCTTTTTCAAAACCTGCAAAATAACCGAGTAGAACAATCATAGATACCCAACTAAGTGAAGCAAAAAAAGCATAAATATTAAATTTCCATAAGCTATATTTCTCAACTCCTGCAATATAACTCACCCAAAATCTTGTTAAATTAGCCATCATCGAAGTTGTAAGTATTGCAGCTCCATTATTTTTTAAAACCTTTTTAGCAAAACTTGCATTTTTTTGTTGATGTAATTTATTAACTAACCACATTCCAGTTTTACTACCTAAGATATAGGCAAGGATAAAAGCAACCCATGTCCCCAATGTTCCCCAAATAATAATTGGAATAAGTGGCATATTAGGATTGCCATTTGATAAATACCCAGCAACAAGAAGTATTGCTCCTCCCGGAACAGCCCAGCCAAGTGGAGTAATTTCAAATAAACTACCTAAAAAAATAATTGGATAACCCCATTGTTCAAAAAGAAGTGCTAAAGTATCTAATATTTGAATTAAGTCCATAATGTATATTATATATGATGACAGTTGATATGTCGCCAGGATCGAGCCAGTTGTATAAAATGTTCAGTCTACGGCCTCCAGCAATAATCGAAGACATTGAAGATGTTAGAGTAGACGATAATGTAGCCTACTCGGTGGAAGAAGTTTTAGAATTCTTGAAAGGAAAGATTACAAAGCAGTCCCTCTTAGATAAACAGCCTGCCAAGGACGATAGTTTGAAATAAATTTCTGGTTAATTAATTCTTCTCCATTTCTTGTTACTTTATAATCAAAAATAACTTTGGCTCCATATGCTCTGTGTTCTATTTGTTTGACTGTCCCTTCTTTTAAAGTTGGGTCATCAACATATAAATCAGCAGCTGGCGCAACAGATGAAGTTATAATAGGTTTTGAAACTGTCGAAACACGCCCATCATCAGTTCCATATATTTCAAAAGTTAAAGTGTAATTTGGATTATCAATTGTTGGTTGAATTAGTAAATAGGCTCCTGTGTCGTTTTTAAATTTTAAATCTGTAGTTGGATAATAAACTGTTGAATCAAGTCCTACACTAGCTCCTTGCTCATAATACCCAACACGATATGAGTGTGGTTTTCTTTCAACAATAGGAAGACCAGCTGAAAGCGCTGCTCGAAAAAGAGTTGTTGAAACTTGACAAACACCTCCACCATCTCCCAAAACAGTTTTTCCATCTTTAATAACATAGGCAGATTTATAACCAGTGTATGCTGAAACATCTCCCAGAATACTATTGAATGAAAATATTTCATTGGGTGGGATTAAAATTCCCTTGAATTTAGATTGGGCGAGATTGACATTATAAATTCTGTTTGGGATAGAACCTTTAAAATGAGAAACACCCTTACCTAGAAGTGTTTTAATTCCTAAATCATTAACATCTTCATTTTTTATTTTTGCAGGCGATTTTACTGCTGGAATTTCAAAAGAATAACTTTTAGTGTGTTCATCAATAAGTTTTTCTAAGTATTTTTCTATTTTCTCTATCAATTCTTTTTCATTGACTGAGACTCCTTCTTTTGAAGGGGTAAATTCTGTAACATTACCATTTTCCACAATAAAAACAGAGTCTTGTGGATTTCTATTTATTTCCCTTGAAATTTCAGCAATTTTTAGTTTAATTTGATTAGTATTAAATCCTACCCTTGAGTCTAAAAATAAAACCAATTGATCATCACTAATTATAATTTTTTCAAAATCAAAAACCAATTCTAACTCTTTACCTACTAACTTCTCTGCAGTTTTCTTGTAAGCTATAGTTTCCTCTTGATCTAAAGCCATTTTTGATTCAACTAAAATAATTTCAATTGTTTCGTTTTTATTAAAAACTAAATTCTGTTTTATTCTATTTGAGTTTTCTACTAAATCTACCTCAATACCATTTTTCCCAGAATCAACAATTATTTCGGTTTTAACTATTTTTACTGAAGGTTCGATGGGTTTGCTACCTTCAGCTCCAGATAAAATCAAGAGTGTCTCTTCAATTTTGTCATTATCAAAATTTATAAATAGACTTAAATTTATAGGTTTTACTATTAGTTTGAATCTATTTATTAGATCGGAAATTATATTACCACTATTGGTACGATTATATGCACGATCAACAGTTTTTTGATAATCAATCTCCTTAATAATTTCCCCAGTATTTATTTCTTTTGTTGAACCATTAATTTTTAGATTAATAGTATCTTTTAATTTAATATTTCTAATATTTTCAACTGCTTGCTGTTTTGTTTTATCTCCAAGATAAACATTAGCTATATAAATATTAGGATATATTTTATTTTGAAATGGCAAAATTATAACAAAAAGCATCAATAATATAAGCCCAACTAATATAAAAAATATCTGCTTTTTTGTCATGATATATGATACCATTTATATATGGAAACAAACGAACCTATTCCAGTTATCCCTAGTCCTGTTATTGTGGTACCTCCTGCTCCCAAAAAGGCATTTCCCACAAAACTTGTTGTCATAATTGGGGTAGCTCTATTATTAATTATTGTAGCCGTACTTGTTGTAACCTCAATGACTAAAAAGAAAGATTCTGTTTCTGCAGGTGAAATTACTTGGTGGGGTCTTTGGGAAGATGAATCAATTGTTAAGCAGGTAATCGCTGATTACGAAACAGCTAACCCAAATGTAAAGATAAAATATTTAAGGCAATCAAAAGAAGATTACAGAGAAAGATTAACAAGCGCGTTGGCAAAAGGAACGGCGCCTGATATTTTTAGGTTTCATAACACATGGACACCAATGTTTAAGTCAGAACTTGATAAAATGCCAGCAAGTGTATATTCCGCTTCTGAATTTGCCTCAAGCTTCTATCCTGTTGCTGTATCAGATTTGACAATAGGTTCAAATATGGTTGGTGTTCCCTTAGAATATGATGGGTTAACATTATTTATTAATGAAGAAATTTTTGAAAAGTCAGGAAAATCATATCCAACTACATGGAATGAATTAAGGCAATTGGCCCGCGAACTAACCATAAAAGATGAAACAGGAGCTATAACTCAATCAGGTGTGGCTTTAGGTAGAACAGAAAATGTAGATCATTGGCCTGAAATATTGGGTCTTATGATGCTTCAGAACGGAGTTGACCTTACTAAGCCTACAGGACAGTTGGCAGAAGATGCTCTAAACTTTTTTACAATATTTTCAAATGATGATGAGGTTTGGGACGCAACACTTCCAAAATCTACAGTTGCTTTTGCCGGAGGAAAACTTGCAATGTATTTTGGTCCAAGCTGGCGTGCTTTTGAAATAAGGCTCCAGAACCCAAACCTAAGGTTTAAAACAATTCCAGTTCCACAACTACCAAAAACCGCAGCTAATGAACCTGATGTAAATTATGCTTCGTATTGGGCAGAGGGTGTATGGACAAGGAGTAAAAACAAAACTGTTGCTTGGAACTTCTTGGAATATTTATCAAGTAAAGAAGTTTTAGAAAAATTATATAATCAGGCCTCAAAAACTAGAATGTTTGGTGAACCATATCCAAAACAAGATATGGAGGCCTTACTAAAAGATCATCCAATTATTGGTTCAACTGTAGGTGGAGCAAAAACAGCACAAACTTGGTATCTTCAATCTAGAACTTGGGATGGCCCAACTGGCATAAACTCACAAATTACAAAATACTTTGAAGATGCAGTAAATCTAGTTAATACAGGAAAAGAGGCAAAAGTTGCTCTTGAAACTGTATCTTCTGGTGTAATTCAGGTATTATCTCAGTATGGAATCCGCATACAGTAATATTACTTCACAAAAATATCACGAGATTTTTGATTTTAAATTAACCAAAGACGAACTACATAAATGGCAGTACAAAAACGTAAAAGAATTTGCAAAGGGATTTAAAAACAAAACCAGACTTCAAAGAGAAAAGTATTCTAAAAAGAAATTAAAATTAGCTAAAAGAGCAGCTATCTTAATATCAAAAATTCCAACGGTAAAATTTGTAGGAATTACAGGAGCTTTGGCAATGAATAATGCTGGGAGAAATAGTGATATTGATTTAATGATAATAACAAAAAGTGGTCGTTTGTGGATGACAAGACTACTTAGCTATATGGCTATATGGCTAAATGGTTATAAAACAAGAAAACCAAATCAAAAGAATGAAAAAAATAAGTTATGTATAAATTTGTGGATGGACGAAAATGATTTAACCTGGAATAAGCTCGATCGTAATATATACACTGCCCACGAAATTGCACAAATAGTGCCACTTGTAAATAAAAACAATATTTATGAAAGGTTTTTACGATGCAATCGGTGGATTCTAAATTTTTGGCCAAACTCGGTAAAGATATTAAGATCAAAAAAAACTAGTAACTTTATATCTATTCACCTTATATCCTGGCTAATGGAAAAATTAGCCTATAATATCCAATATTTGTATATGTCAAGAAAAATTACTCGCGAAGTTGTTACTCCCACTCGTGCCATCTTCCACCCCAATGATTGGGGAAAAATTGTACTTGAAAAATTAAATAAAATTTGAATTTAAAAATGATCTCTTGAATAATTTTATATAGATGATACTATACTAACCATGACTGCAGAAAAAATACCTTTCGATCCAGATAGAACGGTACATTTAGGTGGAGCTTTGGTTGGAATAGATGGTAAGCTTGTGAGACCTAGATTTGAACACGTAGACAAAGAGAAGAAAGAGAAGTCAAAGGCTAAAAAGAAAGCTCCTTCAAGAAAAGGTGGAAAAAAAACTAGATAATATATATCTACTTGACATGTGGGTATTAGAATTCTAAACTAGCACTTGGTACTGACATCTGCTAAATTAGTACTTGACAAGTCTTAAAAAATTTTTAAAATAACTTTTAATAAATATGCCAAAACTTAATCTTAAACCAACAGCAGGCTATTTGTTAATTGAGCCTCTAGAAAAAGAGGTCAAGACGGCATCAGGAATATACTTGCCTGACAATGCAGGTGAAAAACCACAAAAAGGGAAAGTGGTTGCTGTAGGTGCCTCAACATGTGCAAATTGTAAATCAGGAAATTGTTGCATGGTTGACTTACCAGCAAAGGTTGGTGAGGTTGTACTTTATAAAAAATGGGGTGGAAATGAAGTTAAAATAGAAGGAAAAGAGTATATATTTGTAAAGTTTGAAGATATTCTTGCTATTCAAGAATAGCAAGAATGATCAATGGCTAATGGCTAATAGTTAATTTAACCATTAATCATTAACAATTAATCATTAAATCATGGCAAAACAATTAAAATTTGGGAAAGATGCAAGAAAAGCCTTACTTATTGGTATTGATCTTGTGGCAAAGGCTGTTGTAACAACTCTTGGTCCAAAAGGAAGAAACATTGCACTTGATAAAAAGTGGGGGGCTCCAAACATTGTTCATGATGGCGTTTCAGTTGCAAAAGAAATTGATCTTCCAGATCCTTTTGAAAACATGGGAGCGCAACTTGTGAAAGAAGCTGCAAGTAAAACTAATGATAATGCAGGTGATGGTACGACAACATCAACCCTTCTTGCTCAAGTAATGACTCAAAACGGAATGAAGAAAATAGATAATGGGGCAAATCCAATGATACTTAAAAAAGGAATTGAAAAAGCAGTGGATGCAGTTGTAGAAGAACTTAAAAAACAGGCAAAACCTATCAAAAATCACGAGGAAATAACACAAGTTGCAACGATTTCTGCAGGAGATACTGAAATTGGGGCAAAAATTGCAGAAGCACTTGATAAAGTTGGTCATGACGGAGTTGTAACAGTTGAAGAGGGTAAAGGCTTTACAATCGATATTGAATACAAAGAAGGTATGGAATTTGATAGAGGCTATGCTTCTCCTTACTTTGTTTCAGATCCTGCAAAAATGGAAGCTGAAATTGGCAATCCTTATATTTTATTAACTGACAAAAAAATTAGTTCTATACAAGAACTTCTTCCATTTTTAGAAAAATTTGTAAAAGTATCAAAAAACTTGGTAATTATTGCAGATGAAATTGAAGGGGAGGCATTAACTACACTTGTTGTAAATAAACTAAGAGGTACATTTAATGTCTTGGCAATTAAAGCTCCAGGATTTGGAGATAGAAGGAAAGAAGTTTTGGCTGACATCGCAGTATTAACAGGTGGAACAGTAATTTCTGAAGATACTGGTAAAACTTTTGAAGCAATTGAGATAACAGACCTGGGTCAAGCTGAAAAAGTTTGGGCAGATAAAGATAATGCACAAATTATTGGTGGAAAAGGAGAGGAAACTGAGATTAAGAAAAGAGTTGAGTTTTTGAAAAATCAAATAAAAATAACTGATTCTGATTTTGACAAAGAAAAATTACAAGAAAGATTAGCAAAACTTTCAGGGGGTGTTGCAGTTATTAATGTTGGAGCTGCAACCGAAATTGAGTTAAACGAAAAGAAAGAAAGAGTAAAAGATGCAGTAGGAGCAACAAAAGCAGCAGTTGAAGAAGGAATAGTTCCAGGTGGAGAAACAGCGCTTCTTCGTGCAAGACAGGTTTTGAAAAAGTTAAAAGGAGAAACAAATGATGAGCAATTAGGAATTGATATAGTATTTGATGCTCTTGAAGAACCAGTTAGATGGTTAGCTAAAAATGCAGGTGATGATGACCAAGAAGTATTTAATAAAATAAATGCTTCAAAAGATTTAGATTTTGGTTATAACGCTCTAACAGGAGAATTTGGATCAATGAGTAAAATGGGAATCGTTGATCCTGTAAAAGTAACAAGATCAGCACTTCAAAATGCAGCATCAGTTGCCAAGACTGTATTGACTACAGAGGGCCTAGTAACAGATATTCCAGAACCAAAAGTTGCACCTGCTATGCCACAAGGTGGTATGGGTGGAATGGATTACTAGTAGCTTCATGTGGCAGGATGCTGAGGAATTTTTAAGTAAAGACAAATTTATAGGGCCATTAATTAAAAAATGGGGGAGTTGCACAATTAGGCCAACCTCTAAACATAAATATTTTGAAAATTTGGTTGGTGCAATTTGTTCCCAACAGCTATCTGGTAAAGCTGCAAAAACAATATTTGGGAGAATAAAAACATTACTTACTAAAATAACACCAGAAAACATACTTTCTAAAACTGATCAAGAACTAAGGGACTGTGGATTATCATGGCAGAAAGTTAGTTATATCAAAGATTAAGCTGAAAAAGTGACAAGTAACAAGTTACAAGTAACAAAATTGAATAAACTTTCCGATGAAGAAGTAATAACTGAATTAGTTAAGGTCAAGGGAATAGGCAGGTGGACTGCAGAAATGGTTTTGATGTTTGACCTAGGAAGACCTGATATTTTTTCAATTGATGATCTAGGGATTAATAAAGCACTTAAGAATTTAAAAATTAGTGCAAAAGATACTGACAAATGGAAGCCATATAGAACAGTTGCAAGTTGGTATTTGTGGAGAAGCCTAGAGAATAGGTAAAATTGACGATGGATTAATTGGAATTCCATGATCCCTAACTTCTAGATGTAAATGGTCGCCAGAAGATCTTCCTGTTGTACCCATTTTACCTAAAACAGTATCAGTTGTGACAGAATCTCCTTCTTTTACATTAATAACTGACAAATGAGCATATAGTGATTTTAAATTGTTTCCATGGTCAATAATTACATGTTTTCCATAGCCAACCGTAGAATATTCAACTTTATCAACAAAACCTGCCTTAATAGGTTTAATTAAGTCTCCGGTTTGTCCGTCTAAATCCAATCCTGGGTGGAAAAATTTATAACCTTGAGTTATTTTAACTTTCTCAACAGGATTTTGGATAGAAATTGTCGTATGTATTGGAGTTTCAGTTCCATCAATAGTTATTGTTTCAGTCTGAGAATTATTACTTCCTAGTGTGTTAGTAGGCACGAAAGATGCGGCAACAAGCATAAAGGCAATGTTTGTGCCTAATAGTCTTTTTACAGCATTATGCTCAAATATATGTCTTATGAATTTACGAACAGGACCTCCTACATGATATTTAAGGTTGAGGCTTTTTCTTGTGGGTATAATAGGTTCATCTGCAGCAGATTTTCGCCTTTTTGCAAGTCTAAATTGCATATGTAGGCGATACTTTGGCAGATGTATGGTTAGTTTTTGCATATACCCCCCGCTTAAGCGAGAATGCCCAAAAGGGAGTTTGGGGCAAAATAAAATCCCGCAATATCTTGCGAGATGAGTGATTCTACCATATGAAACACTCAAAAGTCAAATAATATGGGATATTTTTAACAGGTCGCAACTTGGAGCCCGTATACGACAGGGCTCGAAACTACTTCACAAACATAGTTTAACATGATCGTTTGCATTCTCCAAGGGAGGGGTTAAAGGGGAAGGAATTGGAGAATGCTCGTATCGGACTTCTCTCGCTCAGCCACTTCGTGGCTTCGCTTAACTCCATATGGTCGGACTCTCCGCTCACCCCACTTCGGTGGGGTTCGCTAACCCAATTGTCTAAGGAAAAGGGGAACTATTTATAGAGCCCTAAAAGGGCTTGACGGATACCCGTCAGGTACTTTACAGAATCCGTCAACTGGCCGTATTCACGGCCTTACTGCGGTCTAACGGTTGACGGCTGACGGTAACGGATACCGTTACCGTTAAAGTACCCAACTAGAACACCCATGCCAGTCGCACATGCCTTTGGAAGGCATGCAAACCAAGTGCTAAAAGACAACTACAAAGTGCCTTCGGCACAGCACTTGGTTAGAAGGTAGAACAGAACAAAACCATTGCTCCTTGCATGGTTCCTTTTGGATGGAATCCCTCACTGCGGTGAGGGAGGAGAACAGGGCAACAACACCTCATATTGCAGACGGGGGCAGTTAGAGCTATATTTAATTATGGATGAAACAGTAGACCCAATTAGAAGTGGTATTGCCAAAAATCAAAAGCGTGATGCTGATGGGAAGTTTGTCCCAAAAGAAGATGTAACTAAACTTCCTCCCATATCAGTAACTGTAAATAACCCCACAAGTGTAAATACGACAAATCCTCCTGACTTGGTTAACTTAAAAGTAACGAATCCCCTTGTTTACATTAAGTATTGGTGGAAAAGAATAATGGCAAATGAGGGAATAGATTTAAGGTTTAGGGCTAAACCACTTACAGTTTTTGGAGTAGCTTTAATCGCTTTTTCTTTGTTGTTTGGCTTAGGTGGTGTTATTCTTCCAAAGTTTTTTCCTTGGATGAAGTTTAATGATGGGGTAATTAATTCCTCACCAACACCTATATCTTCAATTTTAAAAGATACTGCTTTAAAAGGAACACTAACAAAAACAAATACTAATCCTCCAAAGTTTTATTTAATTACAACATCAACAGAAGCAGTAACATTAGAAATACCAATTGGTTTTAATTTAAATACTCTAGTTGGAAAAAGAATCTTAGCAGTAGGCACATATGATTCAAAAAACAAAGTATTAGAAGTAGAGGATATACAAGACCTAGAGGTGTTATCCACCACTCCAGTTCCTATACCTACAGTAACTCCAAGTCCAGTTCCTACTCAAACACCAGTGCCGACAATTGAACCAACGATAGAACCAACAATTTCTCCGATTTCAACGCCATATAATGAAATTTGATCACTATAAAATCGAAAAAGGTAATATTGTTGCAGATACTATATTCATTCCGCAAGAAAATCTTACGGATATTCACATTTCTACACCTTTTACTTTTCCGATTTATAAAAATAGATATGTGTTAGCTAAAGATAAAATGGGATGGTGGAATCCGCTTGGTGGTCATATTGATATAAATGAAACATGGGAGCAGGCATTGATACGAGAAGCATATGAAGAAGCTGGAGTTAAGATAAAAGATATTAAAATCTTTGGATACATTAAAATATCTAAGTTATTAAATCACCCAGATAATAAATATCCCGATTTAACACAAATTCCTATGACAATTTCAAAGGCAATAGAAGTTGATTATAACTGGGTTAATATGGAAACATCTGGAAGAATAATTGCGGATGAGGAAACTGCTAAAAAACTTCTCAGTCAGAGAACAGACAATATGCAAATGCTTCAAATTTTTGAGTATTTAACAACAAAAGTTATCTAACTATTTCCAGAGGTTTATCTAATAACTCATTATATCTTTTAAGATTGCGTTTTAATTCATGGAATTTCTTTGTTTGAGAACCTGATCTTGGAGCGTGATCAATATGGTAAACTCCAGTTGATAATATTGGTATAACGAAATTACCGTTTGCAATCATTCTTGCCCCGAAATATGTATCTTCCATGCCCCAGCCAGTAAACTGGTTAGAGAATCCATTTATCTTTAATAAGTTTTCTTTTCTGCAGGTCATGTTATGACCTACAACCATTGAAGGTAAATCAAAAATTCCAATGTTTCTACCTCTCCCAAAGTCTTTAAAACAGTTTGTTTGGCTTAATATTTCAACCACCACTTCACCTGATATATCATACAAACTAGGCAATTCATCATTTACCGACTTTTTTATTCTCGAATCATTTGAGACATTTGGTGGTGGTATACCGTTTGATATTGATTCGAACGAGACCTTATCACTATCTGCTGAAACATTTTCCTTGAAAGAAACAAATATTGCATTTGGGATTAACCGATTACGTAATACATGCTCAAGAATGTAATTGGAAGGTAATACGACATCAGAATCCAAAAAAACAACATTTCCATTTTTTGCAACTGAAAGACCAACATTTCTAGCAGCTGATAATCCCATGTTTGAATTTAAACGAACTACTTTAGGCTTAATATTTAAATGACCTTTATTTTCATCAAGTACTTTCTGAACAGACGTATCTGATCCGTCGTCAACTAGAATTACATCAAAATTATCTACAATATCTTTAGGTAGATTTTGTTTCTCAATAGATAAAAGTGTTTTTATAAATGTATCTCCTGTATTAAAGCACGGAATAATAATAGACACATTCTTTATATACTTCCCAAATTTATTGTCTATTGATGATTTAGTTACAAGATCAGAGTTAAATATATTTTTAAATGCTTTTTCTAAATACGAATAATCATTATCAAACCATGAAATTTTAGATTTTAATGAGGTAAATTTAGTTTCTAAAGATAAGCCAACGCTCTTTGTAAATTGATATGCATCCTCAGTTAATTTTCCAAAGTCGTCAATAATTTCTACATTTTTAATTTTATTAACATCAACAAGTGGTTTTAGTTGTGACCTGTCAATTATTCTAAGGTCTAAGCCAAACAATACTTTTTCAATCGAATCAACCTTATTATGCCTTTCATAACCAACTTGAATAAAGTCTCCAATATAAGTATCCAACATAAGTTCCAAAAAGACCCCCCCCTCACTTAAAAAGCCAAAGCATGTTGCTATTCCAACAGAGGCATTATTAAAGCCTATCTTCTTGTACATTTCTAAAAGCGACTTTATTGTAGTGTTGTCAGTATCAACTGTTACTCTAGGTCTAAAAGTTTTATCAGTTTTTTCATCAATAAATATTGCTAAACAGTTTTTATTTCTGAACCTTAAGTGCATTTCGGTATTGTCAGATTCATTTGGAGCATAGTAGATTGACATGTCTTTGTAAACTTTTGGAACGCCGTATTGAGTAAGTAAAGTGTTAATAACTTTTGACAGGCTCTTTTTAGACACAGGATAAATATCAATATTCATATAGAGTATTATATAACAAACGGTTTATCTTT
>ERZ1292629.3359-Hain-H43-01um-R1-3359-length-12390-cov-7_pt1 | contig 12390 bp, 14 predicted proteins | sample MGYA00564399_ERZ1292629 | MGnify/ENA primary metagenome ERZ1292629 (study PRJEB36523, sample SAMEA6512636) | groundwater metagenome | collected 2019-01-08 | study: AquaDiva: Metagenomics assemblies of 32 groundwater samples | reverse complement strand
TGCTTTTCGACCTCTAATTTCATAACATCGTGTCTAACTTTATCAATCTCTTTAGGCAAGCTCTCAGACTCCAATCTTCTTGCCGCCGACGCTTCGTCAATCAAATCCACTGCCTTGTCCGGTAAAAACCTGTCTGTGATGTATCTAGCTGAAAGACTAACCGCTTCCACGATTGCGTCATCCGTTATCCTCAGTCCGTGATGAATCTCATATTTCTCCTTAAGCCCTCGTAGTATCGCGATACTGTCATCAATACTCGGCTCATCAACCATAATTGGTTGGAATCTCCTCTCTAACGCCGGATCTTTTTCTATATAGCGCTGATATTCTCGAATTGTGGTTGCCCCCACCGCATGAAGTTCCCCTCTCGCCAATGCCGGTTTTAACAAATTAGAAGCATCCACCGCCCCCTCAGCCGCTCCGGCCCCCACGATTGTATGAATCTCATCAATAAATAGAATGATTTTCCCGCTCTCGTTTTTAATCTCTTTGATAAATGCTTTGAGTCGGTCCTCAAATTCGCCTCTAAATTTAGTTCCGGCAATCAAAGCTCCCAAATCAAGCATGATTATTTGCTTATTTTTAAGCGGTTCCGGCACATTGCCGCTTATAATCCTCTGAGCCAAACCCTCAATAATTGCCGTCTTTCCCACTCCCGGCTCTCCAATTAAAACCGGATTATTCTTTGTTCTCCTCGAAAGCACTTGAATCACCCGTCTTAACTCTTCCTCCCTCCCCACCACCGGATCCAATGCGCCAGATTTAGCTTTATCTGTAATGTTGATAGCGTATTTTTCTAAAACTTGAAACTTAGACTCTGGAGTTTCATCAGTAATTCGCATCGATCCCCTAAGCTGATTAAGAATTCTAAGCGCTAAATCCCTCTTTAATCCAAACTGATGTAGCACCAATTGAGCCGGAGAAGGTGTTTCCAAAATCGCGATAAGCATATGTTCGCAGGAAATAAATTCATCCTTCTGGCCCGCCGCCACCTTAGCCGCCTGGTCTAAAACCTGCATCAACTCTTGCGACAAATAAAGCTGACCGATATTTGATCCGCTCACAAGCTTAGGCAAGCGATCAAGCTCCATCTCCAGTTGGCTGTGAAGTTTATCCAAATTAACTCCGGTCCGAACCAAAATCGGCTGGACCAAAGATTGTTGATCCTCAAGCAAGCTCGCCAAAAGGTGCAGAGCTTTTAGCTCTCCATGACTCTTCCGAGCTGCAAGCTCTTGCGCGTTTTGAAGCGCCTCTTGGGCTTTAATTGTGAAACGATGAAAGTTTGGCATGTTAAAAAATGTAAAACTAAAAGTTAGTGAAGCTTATAATTTTCTTAGAAAATTATAAGCCACCAAAATTTTTCACTTTGATCTTTAACTTTTGAATTATAGCATCATTCCGGCCTCTTGCCAAGACTGACTTTTAGATTTATTTCTTTCCCTTGCCGATTTATTTTCAAATTCACCGTCTGTCCGACAGAAAACTGCGAAATCACTCCCGAAAGCGACAAATCCTTGGTAATTTTTTTACCTTCTACTTCGAAAATGATATCTTCCGCCACAATTCCGGCCTGCGCCGCCGGCGATCCTTTCTCCACTGCCGGACCATCTTCATTCCCGCGAACCAAAGCGCCGTAATCAACCGGCAGTTTTTCTTTCTTAGCCAAATCCGGCGTCACCGCCAAATATCTCACCCCTAAATAAGGCGCTTGAATTTCTCCGGTAGCTTTCACTGAATTGATGTCTCTCTTGGCTTTATTTATTGGTATTGCAAATCCAATATTTTGAGCGCCGGATACGATTGCCGTGTTTATCCCAATCACCTGTCCGCGTAAATTAAGTAATGGCCCGCCCGAATTGCCGGGATTAATCGCCGCGTCCGTCTGGATTACTCCGGAGATTGTTTCCTTCATACCTCCACCCCCGGCCGTCACCTCTCTCGACAAACCCGAAATTACTCCCGCCGAAACCGTATTTCTAAACTCTCCTAGAGCATTCCCAATAGCAATCGCCGTTTGCCCCAGCTGGATCGAATCCGAATCCCCCAGTTCTACCGTTGGCAATCCCGTCGCCTCGATTTTCACCACCGCCAAATCCTGAACCGGATCTCTCGCCAAAACCTTAGCTTTATAATTCTTCCCGTCATTGGTAAGAACTGAATAGGACGCGCTAGCATCAGAAACCACGTGCTTATTGGTTAAAATCAGCCCATTCGAAGAAACAATAAACCCGCTGCCTCCCCCCACCTCCTTCAGCTCCTTCTTGCCGTTATCACACGGCTGGGAAAATTGAAAATCCTGCCCGAAAAATTGCTGGAATTCCGGCGGTAAATCTGAAAAAGGGCTATAGGGACAATTCTCCAAAATCGGCACCATTTTCGAAATCGTGATTGAAACCACCGCCGGCGACGCCTTCTTTACCGCGCCAATCATTGCTTGCTCGTAATCAAGAGCTGGCTTATAAAGTGGCACCTCTGGATTTGATTCCTTTTTCAAAGACGCATTCCGGTCCTCACTCGCAGCTGGCAAAGAATTGGTTTCTTCGCCGCCCGCAAATGGTTTTTTAATCGAATTCCAAACATCGCCCAAAAACCCCGCCTTTACTTGAGGTGTAACTAACGAAAAAGTTAAAACAGAACTCAAAATGGCCCCCAAAACAGCAAACGTTAATAATTTTTTGTTTCTCATAATTTTTACTTGCCCTCCTAGGTTTTTGAAAAAAATCTTGGAGGGTTTAAACGGCTTTTCTTCGACTTATTCTTATTTTTATATTACGTGTCATGTGGGCGATACGCTACATATTAGAGCGCCGTATAATATTTTTTAAAATTTTAAAAACCCTGTCAACCGGGTACCTCTATTATTATCTTACAAAATTTTCCAATTTATCTTTCAAAATTAATATCTAAAAAATCTCGGGCGATAACCCCTTAATAAGTTCAGCAAAGAAATTCTTTAGCTCCTCAATAGTTACGGGCTTTATCATTTTAGGCAACGCTTCAATGCGACGCACCTTAGCAAGCTCTCCGGCTAAGAATGTCGCGCTAATTTTATGGCCAAATTTTTTTTCAACATCAGCTCTAATTTGTGGGAGAGTAATTTTTTGAATAGTGAAGTAAAGATCGGCAAAGTCTTTGGGGTCAAAACGATCCAAAAGAGCCATAAGTTTATTAGCGGCGATATCTCGAAAGCTATCCACCAAAATACCGTCAAATCGGCCGGGGCTCTCAAGTTGAGAAAATGGGTAACGAGCAAATTCGATTTTTAATTCCCTGTTTTTCAATTCAAAGAAAAACTGATAACGATCATGGAGCCGTTCGAAACGAAAACTTTTTGAATCAATGGCTAATTTAAGCTTTTCAGCGTAACTATGAATGAAAATTGGGTCAATTTCTTCAAAAGTGAAAAAATCCAAATCATCGGAAAACCGATGATGGAGATAATAACAAGCAAGCGCGGTGCCGCCCGACAAATAAAAACCTGATAAGTTCCCTTCTTGGACTACCGCCTTTAAAACCAGTTTTTGGTCGGAAGTTAAAATTTCTTGTTCCACAATAGTAATTCTAAAAATGCCCGCCTGTCTTCGGAAATTTTGAGTTCGGGAAGATATTTTTCTAGCAGGCGACGATCTATTTTTCCTTTTGTTTGACCGTTAATAAGTCGCTCCAAGTGCCAGCGCGGATCGGCTTTGGCCTGCTTCTCATATTCGGTTTGAGCGTAATCCCAAGTCATATTTTCTATCTTTCTCATAGTAGAACTAGTCCAAAAAATTATCAACCCAGTATCATCAAAAAACAATAATTTCGGGAGAAAACCTGGTTGTCATCGTTCCACCTGTTCGGATTCGAAGTCGAGTTCGCGTTCACGTTCCAGCCATCATCGTTCCAGTTCACGTTCACCGCTTGGAGAACGCCAGTTCTCGTACAAAAAGCCATCCGCGCCACCACTCCTTGATCTGCCGAAGGCAGGCTCTCGGAGTTGAATCTAATTTGGGACCTCAAAAGTCCTCAAGCTCCTTGTACTAATTCTTGTATTTTTTTAAAAGATATTCCTCACACTCTTGCGCGAGGCGTACCCGGCGCAACTCTCGCGAGAATTATCTTGAAACCACGACACGAAAGCCGTAACCGTCGCGTAACGCATGAATCTCGCCACAAATTATATCAAAAAATATTTTTAAAAAACAGCCCTCGGTCCGCTGTAGCAGACCGAGGGGGTCAAAGTGCCTAGGGTTCTAGATTGGAGAAGTCTAGAGCTCTAGTAGTCTCAAGAATTACGGGAGAAAACCCGGCTGCCACCGCTCCACCCGTCCGGATCCGAAGTCGAGCTCGCGTCCACACGCCAGCCATCGTCGCGCCAGAACACGCCCACCGCTCGGAGAACGCCAGCGGCATCGCGAACGTAGAATATATTCGCGTAGCCGTTGGTAAGTAGAATTCCGCCCTCGCCGTTTTTCTGGCGCGCCACAAGTGCATCAATCTCGGCCAGCGTGGTTTCCGCCTTGGCTTCACCGCCCAGTTCGGCAATGATCGGTCCATCGAGCAACGACTCGTGCAGTCTGAAAGCGCGAATAGTACTCCCGGCGAATGGCTCTTCGACTTTGTCCAAGAACCACTTTTTGAAGTCGTCTCCGAAGTAGGAGATTCCCGAACCAGTGCCGAGAACGAAACGCTCCTTCGCCACAAACTTTTTGGTGGTGGCGGGGATGGTGATCGTTCCAACCGGCTCGAGCAACTTCGGACGGGAAAACTCCGCGATCATGTCCGCAAACTTCGGAATGAGCGGACTCTCTTCGGCAATCGCGGCGTGGAAATCCTCGTCGCTGATTCCGCGTTGCTGGCGCTCTTTCTCGAGCTTCGCCCAAAAACCGGTAATCAAACCAGCGCCGCTTACAGTTGAAGGAATATTCCGTGCCATTTCTTGCTCCTTTGTTTGGTTAACTCCTCATCCCGACCCCATGCCGAGACCCCAAGCCAACCTTCAATATTCTGTCCCAATTATAGCACGCACCTCCCCAATCCGTCAATAGCTCAAAATCCCTTGCCTCACAGGCCAAAGTAGGAATTATAGTTTTTTTATCCGTATATTCGTACTCAATTCGTATTTCGTAGCTAACCCTGGAACTAATTTAGGAATTCTGGATTTCTCTGAACTACTTCCTAAATTAGTTCCAGGGCTAACTTAAAACAACATCGCCTGCGTCTCCGGCGGCTTCACCTGCACCTTCTGCAACTCCCCGCTCACTTTATCCGCCACCAAAAAATATCCGCGATTTCTATATAGATCATAAAGCTCTTTTGTAAGCCGTACATCTTCAAGACAATAGTTTCTCAATTCCTCGATTCTTCCATGCTTATAAAATTCAATTGCCTCCGCTCCTGAGTGATCCTTCGCCACTCCCAAATTCGCCTCCGCGAGCTTGCTTAAACTCACCCGCTTGCCCATCGCCATTTCAAGCTCCTCTAGAATATCCACCCTCTCCTTCTGCCACAAATCAATATCGCTGGTTTCTTTTAGAGCCTTAAAATGTAAATTTAAAACGGGGATATCGTACCTGTTTGAACTAAACCCCACCAACCGGCTCGTCTCCCTAAAAAGCTCACCCGCCTTAACCATCTCCGTCTCTTCGAAAGAAAAATATTTATCCTGGGCGTAAGAATAAACTCCAATCATCGAAATCTCGAGTGCGCCAAAATTATTCCATCCCACTTCCGGGTCGGTAAAAAAATTCTTCGTTTCAATATCGAATACAATAGTGTCAAGTTTCATGTATCAAGTATCAAGATAAAATTAATTCTTAAAATATCTCAACAGACCGCCCAATAAAGAGCCGGCAACCATCCTCCGTGAATCTAATTTTTCAAATTCTTCTTTGGTTATATAACCAAGATCGAGAGATAGTTCTAAATAATACTCCAACTCAGCGAGTGAGCCGTTCGCTATATATAAAAACTGTTTAAACTCTTTTTTACTCGAGCGTGCTTGACCTTCGATAATGTTTGCCGTCACAGAAACAGCACACCTCCGCATTTGAGAAATTAAACCAAACAACTCTGAATTAGGAAATTTGCTTGTTGCCAAATAAATTTCTTTTACCAATTTATGCGTCTCCTCGTAAACCTTTAACTTTTTATATCCTTTATTTTCTTCTTTCATTGCATGAAATATACCCCACTATTACACCCCACCTGACGCCTGACACTTGATACCTGACACTTTACACGTGTCGGTCCGCCACGTTAGATGCCGCATAACTCCCTGGCTTCGTTCTCACCTCAAAATTATGGGCTCGAATCATACCCACCACTTCTTGAATCATCACCTTCGTCTCGCCATTCTCTCCAATATCCGCGTGAATTTCAAAATCAAAACTAATATCCTTAATTTTTTTAAGTTCCGCTAAAACTTCCTGAGCTAATTCCAAAGATAAAAGCACCTCCTTGATAATTCTATCCCGAAGAGTGTGAAACTTACCGAGCTCAACTCTTCTCCAAAAATATCGCCCGCCGTTTCCCACCCGATGCACTACAACCGCCGATACAAAATCAGCCTGATTACCGGCAATCCGCTCCGAGTCCGTCCCGATTGTAATTTTATACCGGCGCTTCATGTCGAACGCCATAAAGCTAACAATCTCCTGAACTATCTGTTTTACCGAAAACTTCACTCCATACGAGCTATTAAATAGTAACTGGTTCATACTTAACCCCTAAGTTACCAGCTACAAGTAAAATCGTCAACATTAAATCTTAAAAATACAAAGGGTCTCCAAGTTCCGTTCAACTCGAAGACCCCGATGGTGGCTAAGCAGCCACAGCGCTGTGAGGTAACGCAGAATACCCATTGAAGACCCTCTCTATGACGTAATCGACCCCGTCGGATGCGGTGAATTTTTCTTCCTTGAGCGAAACCCTCCGGATAGCCTTTAGAATTATAGATCTGTTCTCTCTAATAAGAGCTCGAATCGCTCTCTCCTCGCGAGAAATTCCAGGCTCATCGGCTCCCCGGCAAATTTCCTCCAGTTCCGCAACTGCTTTCTCAATTGAACCCGTCCGCCAAGCAATCGACATCACGCCATTGAGATGGATTCTAACTTCTGGCGTCATTTTCCTCACCTCCCTTCACTTAGGTTAAAGGTTGACAACTTTCTACCCTCACCATACCACCTATAAAAAAATAGGCAACTAAAACGCCCTAAGACACACCCCTATTATTCGTTATGGTTTATAGCTCCCTTTTTATTACTCACAGTTTATCAACAAATAATTAAAAACAATCGCCCAATAAACCTAAAATCAACAACTCAAGGAAAATTTATTTTATACTCAAATTTTTCACAAACCCCAAAATCTCGTCCCGCTTCGAATCAAATAATTCCTTATTGTCGGCCTCAAGCGTCACCCTTAAGAGCGGTTCGGTATTCGACGGCCGGACATTCACCCACCAATCCGGATACTCCACCGTCAGCCCATCTAACAGATCCTGCTTCCCGTCCTTATATTTCTCTGCCAGTTTTGCGATCACCTCATCGCTCAATAAAGAAGTTAAAGGAAAATTCACCTCGTCTCCTTTGTAATACTTTTGAAATGGTTTAACTATTTCCGAAAGCGGTTGATTCGATTCGGAAATGAATTGGAGTAAAATCAAAAGCGCGATAAATCCAGAATCGGCATAACCATTGTCACGGAAAGAGTAGTGCCCAGAAAGCTCCCCGCCCATAACTCCATTATTTTCTCTCATCGCTTTTGCCATATTCACAAATCCAACAGCGCTTCGGAGTGGTTGCCCTCCCCATTCTTTAATTTTCTCAGGCACCATTCGCGAACAAATCACGTTGTAAGCAATGCCTGCTCCCGGATTTTTCTTAAGCAGTAGCTGGGCCAGCAAAAGCGTCGTCATATCAGATCTAACAAAATCTCCCTTCTCGTCAACGAGACATATTCTGTCAGTATCGCCATCAATTATCACCCCGAAATCTGCGCCAGTTTCTAAAATTTTATTTCGAACCGCCACTTGGCTCTCCGGCATCAAAGGATTTGAAGGGTGTCCGGGGAAATTACCGTCTAGTTCAAAAAAAAGCGGAATTATTTTTATCGGCAACCGCGGAGTCATCAGCGGTATCACTTTCCCCGCTAAACCATTTCCCGCATCCACCACTACTTTTAGGGGTTTAATTTTAGAAACATCAATAAAAGAAAAAATGTGCTCGATATACTTATCCCAAATATTTTCTTCAATCACTGCTCCCGGCTGACTCGCAGCATTAAAGTTCCCCGCCTCCACTCTCGGCCACAAATCCGTCCCCCTGATCCACTCCATCGTCTCGCCTTTTTTTACAATTTTAAAACCGTCATATTCCTTCGGATTGTGTGAAGCGGTAATCATAATCGCCCCGGCATAATTTAATTTATGCACCATAAAATAAACCGCGTCAATCGGCACCAAACCCAAATCGTGCACATTCGTCCCCGCATCCGTCAGCCCCTTAACTAAACCGCTAAATAGCTCCTCACTCCCCAATCTCATATCTCTCCCCACTGCCACCGGCCCCTTCCCAAACATCGTCCCTAAAGCTCGTCCGATTACTTCCGCTACTTCGCCGTTTACATCTGAAGGGTAAATTCCCCTCACGTCATAAGTTTTAAAAATAGCTCGATTAATTTTAGAGATATCCATGTTGATTAGTATAAATTCTAAAACATTTCCCCTGCCATAACTAGTCTGATCCTAAAATTTGCGAAAAGACGCTTAATATAAGAAAATATACACGCAGTGGCTAGAAAACGTAAAAACGAAGAAGAGGATAACGATTCGGGTTGGCTCAAGCCCGAAACTAAACGCTCTATTTGGGGCATCGCCGCAGTTGGCGTAGGTTTAATTTTAGTCCTCGCTCAAGCCCATAAAGCCGGCCCGGTTGGGGAATTTATCTACAAAACCCTAAATACCCTCCTCGGCTGGGGTTATCTTATTTTGCCTATAAGTTTAGTTATGGCTGGCGGCGCTTTAATTCTCACTAGCAAAAAGCGCCCATCTTGGATTGTTTTCTCTGGCGCCCTTTTAGTCCTCCTCTCTTCTTTAGGACTAATTCAAATCTTTGCCGATGAAAAAGGCGGCTGGCTCGGATACATCCTCGGGTCTCTTAAAACTCCTTTCGGTCAAATCACCGGCACCATCATCAATTTCCTTATTTTAATTATCTCCATATTAGTCACTCTTAATGTTCCTCTAAAAATTAAACTTCCTAAGCGCAAAGAAAAAACCACCGAAGTGGAATCTGAAGAAAACGAATCGGACGAGGAAGAAGAAAAAGAGAAAGAAGATGAGGAGGGTGAAGAAGAAAACCAAGAAAAAGAAAGCTCGATAAAAAAAGGCATTACCTCCATATTCTCGAGCTCTCCTAAACCAAAAAAAATAACTCCGAAAAAAATAAAAGATTATATTGCCCCTCCGCTTGATCTCTTAAAATCTTCAACCGAAAAACCCACCACTGGCGACCTCCGCGCCAACGCCAATATTATAAAAAGAACACTGGAATCCTTCGGCATCCCGGTTGATATGGGCGAAATCAATGTCGGCCCGAAAGTCACCCGCTATACTTTAAAACCCGCCGAAGGCGTGAAGCTCACCCGCATTACCGCTTTAAGCCAAGACCTCGCGCTTGCTCTCGCCACTCACCCTATCCGCATCGAAGCTCCCATTCCCGGCAAATCTTTAGTCGGCATTGAAGTTCCAAACAAAGCCGCCGCGCTCGTCCGCCTCGGAAGTTTAATAATCTATCCGGAATTCCAAGGAACGGGACCCCTAGGATTTCCTTTAGGCCGGAACGTAAGTGGCGAACCAGTCTTCGCCGACATCGAAAAAATGCCCCACCTCCTTGTCGCTGGCGCGACCGGTTCCGGAAAATCTATCGCCATCCACTCGATTATCATTTCTCTTTTATATAAAAACTCGCCCTCCACCCTTAAAATGATCCTCATCGACCCAAAGCGAGTGGAGCTTTCTGTCTATGACGGCCTCCCTCATCTCGCCACTAGTGTTATTACTGAAAACAAAAAAGCTATTAACGCCTTAAGGTGGGCAATCAGCGAGATGGATCGACGCTACGACCTTCTTCTTGGAGCCGGCCGGCGAGACATTGGTTCATATAATAAATCCAACCCGGAAGAATCTCTGCCTTATCTTTTAATTGTTATCGACGAACTCGCCGATTTAATGACCTCCTATGGTCGCGAGCTCGAAGGTTCAATTGTTCGTTTGGCGCAAATGGCGCGCGCGACCGGTATCCACTTAATCCTCTCCACCCAACGCCCGTCAGTCGAAATCATCACTGGATTAATTAAAGCCAACATCACAAGCCGCATCGCTCTCCAAGTCGCAAGCCAAATCGATTCTCGAACCATTCTCGATACCGGTGGCGCCGAAAAACTTCTGGGCGGCGGCGACCTTCTCTTTATCTCCTCCGAACTTTCCAAACCTAAACGCATCCAAGGCGCCTACTTAACCGAAGAGGAAGTTACTAAAGTCGCCAACTTCATTCGGGATAATAACCAGCCCGAAGAAGGAGAATCCGAAGAAATCGACCTTTCAAACGGCAACGGCGGAAATTCCAATTCCAACGACGTCCTCAATGGCTTTGATGGAGATTCAGAAAACGACGATGAACTTTATCTCGAAGCCGTGGAGGTTGTCCGCGAAGCCAAAAAAGCCTCCGCCTCTCTCCTCCAGCGCCGGCTTAAAGTCGGCTATGCCCGCGCCGCGCGTCTGCTTGATTTAATGGAAGAAAACGGATTAATCGGCCCAGGCGATGGTGCTAAACCCCGAGAAGTTTTCGAGGATAGAATCGGCCCGGATTTTCATTCAAAATTTAATGACAACGACCAAATCTAAATATGCCAAGTGACTTCCAGGGTTTTTTAAGCGCCAAGCTTAGAGAAAAAAATTTGAACTTAAGAAAGCTTTCTGAACTCTCGGGAATCGCCCTCCGGCACTTGGAAAACCTAAATTCTGGTAATTTCGGCGATCTCCCTTCCGCGCCTTACGTCCGTGGCTACCTCAAAAAAATCGGCGAGATTTTGGAATTCAATTCCGAGGAGTGGTGGCAAATTTTAAAACATCAAGAAGAAATCAAAAGCTCTGGTGTTGAAGACGAACTCCCCAAAAATCGCTTCCTAAAAAAGCCTCAAACTAAAAAAATCATAGTTATCATAATTGCTGTAATTGTTCTCTCTTATTTTGGTTTCCGCTTTTCACAAATCTTCGGCCGCCCCGAAATAATCCTCACTTACCCCCAAGGCGAAGGAATTTTAACCTCAACCAATCAGGAAATTACTATTCAAGGCACTTTAAAAAATGGCGACAAAATTTTAATCGGCAACGAAGAAATCCCGGTAAGTAGCGACGGTTCTTGGCAAAAAACCGTTCCTCTCACCTCGTCCACTCCAAATAATATAGAAATCACCGCTAAAAAATTCCTCGGTCGGGAAACCAAACTCACTCTCCAGATTATTTATGAACCACCTAAAGAAGCTGCCAAAAAGATTATTCTCCCCGCTCCCACTTCAACTCCCTCCTCAACCGATTCTCAAAATCCCTAAAGGTAAAATAAAGGGCCGCCGCGTACAAGTACGCAACGGCCCCTATGTTTCGCCTGGGAGAGGCCGAATTCTCCCAACGCTAATTTCTGCACAGTGCACGGCGGAATGGTGTTAGCTAGCGAACGAACCGAATAAGTTGAGTTTCTCTTTCATTGAGCCTCACTTTACGGAAGCCTACCATCATCACAAGTGCGGATGCTGCCATCTCGGAGAAGTCATTCAAAGGCTTGTATTCATGTACCCGTTTCACCGTCATCACCGAAACGGGCATAGCAGCTCGGCCCATCGCCTTCGTCACCTCGGCTTAAACAGTTAGGTCCAGGTCCGTCACCTTCATCGCCTCGCACCCAAAAACCGGGACCATTGCCATCATCACCGAAATGACGTCTCACTGAACCAATTCGGACGTTCAAATCCATCACCTCCTCTCACCTCGGAAAAATCGTTCACGTCCCAACGCTGACCTGGCATCAGATCAGCATCCCCTAACCCGGTTCTGTCAGATCGCATGAAAGCGTACTTCGAGCGGCTAAAAATAACCCAACCGTTGCCAAAAGTAGACCGCCCAAAATCGCCCGCAGGTCACTCCAGACAGCCCCATAAATCACGAAGCAAACACCTGCAACGGTAACTACCACACCAACCATCACCTACCATCCTTTCTGGATTTCCATCGTCCTACATCTCACATCCAACGTCCAACATTCTGTGTCCTACATCGTGAACAACCGCTCACCGGAGAGAATCTTATCGAGCATCTGAATCGTCTTCTCAACCGGCGCGTGCATGATATCATGC
>ERZ1292629.3358-Hain-H43-01um-R1-3358-length-12398-cov-7_pt1 | contig 12398 bp, 29 predicted proteins | sample MGYA00564399_ERZ1292629 | MGnify/ENA primary metagenome ERZ1292629 (study PRJEB36523, sample SAMEA6512636) | groundwater metagenome | collected 2019-01-08 | study: AquaDiva: Metagenomics assemblies of 32 groundwater samples | reverse complement strand
CGCTGGACGATAAGTATCGGGCTGACCTCAAGCCGTTGGATGACCGCTATCAGGCAGACCTCAAGCCGCTGTACGATAAGCATGAGGATGACCGCAAGTCGCTGGACGATAAGCATGAGGCTGACCTCAAGTCGCTGGACGATAAGTATCAGGCAGACCACAGGCCGCTGTACGATAAGTATTGGGCTGACCTCAAGTCGCTGTACGATAAGTATTGGGAGCTATTCACTAATCCTGAAAACCGTGTTGAAGTGTGGAGATGAGAACTAAAACGAACAACAAAAAAAGGTCTTTTTCGCTTTATGAGTGTGCCAATGCGATGTACCCAGCCTTCAAAGAGGGTAGGATTTACTGCTCGAAAGGATACAAGCTGGGAAAGCACCAGAACGGCTCGGTGTCGGTGCAACACTTAATGAGAGGCGAACCCTTAGTATATGGAATCTGTCAGAATTGCCCCAACTTCTCTCGTTCTGGCCCCCCCGTCCCTAAAGAAGAACGAGGGTGGCTTAATACTTGACAATTTGCTCACTAAGGTGTACACTAATAATATGAAAACAAAAAAGTTATACACCCACCATTGTCTACGTTGTAACTCCGATTGGGAGAGCAAGTTCGGAGCATCCGCTGCGGTGTAGCAAATGCAAAACACCATACTGGAATACTGAGAGGAAATCCTAATGCCAGAATTAGGGGAAATAAAAAGAAGCGAGACACATTATAATAAGTCCGTTTGGGCTGCTTGCATAAATTGCGGGTATCACAAAGAACTGAAAGGAGAAGTAAATGGCAGAGACATACCAGTGGTTCGATGAAGATGAAGTAGCTGAGTTTATGAAAGCCTTTATCATTAAAGCTAACGAGAGGTCTTTTCACCCTCCGGCTATCGGAGAGTATCTTGCCCTTGCCCTTGATGGCATCACTGAGGCACAAAAAGAACGTGAACTAGAAGAGGAGAAATAAATGCCACAGAGAGTAGTCGTTAAAACTGTTATTACAAAGCCCACTAAGAAGGAAGGAACGAATATCACTACCATCGAGGACGAAAAGGGCGCAAAGATGTCCGCCTTCAATGACGCAGCTCTGGCGCAAGTCCACGCTGGGGATGTCCTTGAGGTTGAAATAGCCATTGAGGGAAAGTACACCAATATCACGGGATGGAAGCTCGTTGAATCCAAGCCACAACCCGCGCAAGCTCCTACGCCAGCACCGCTACCGCAACAACGGCAGGAATCTTACAAAGCTGACCCTGCAAAGATAGCCAGTCAAGAGCGGATGACCTTACTGGAACTGGACTCCAAAGCTCGTAACACAGCCCTGATGCAAGCCTGCGAGTTTATAAAAGGGCAGGGACTAAGTGCCAGTCATGGGATACCAGATGTTCTTGCTTGCGCTGATAAAATGTATGCTTGGTTAAAAGGGGGTGAAGCCCCTCTTAAAGCCCCTGAAAAGCCAGTAGACAAGGGAATGGTACAGCCATCACAGCAAGAGGCCGCCTTGCCCGTTGTAGAGGGTCAGACAGCAAGGCCAGCCATGATGCCCCAAAGCATCAAGACGGGAGCGCAGTTAGCGGCATACGTAGGGAAAAAGGGAATTGACTCAGCGCAGTTTGTCGCAGCCGTACAATGTACTCCCAATGACCTGAAAAGCGAAGCACAGTTAATAGCAGCCTGGAATGTTTTAGCCCCTAAGTTGAAGGAGAGGTAAAATGAAAGTGGAAAATCTCAAGGAGGCAATCTCGGAAGCGGAAAGGTTTCTTGAGATTGCAGGACAAGTCAAGATAAAAAAGGTTGTAGGTACTCATCAGGCGGCAGGTAAAACATGGTTGGTGGTGGAAGATTACACAAAAGAGACGGCTGCCTGTAAACGTGCCTCAATGGATTTGACACGAGCGTTGGCAAAATTAAGAAATGGGTGATAAAATGGCAATCGGGTACAGTAAGTTTCAGCAAATCGGCAAGCGTGAAAAGCCTGTTAAAGAGAAAAAGGGGGTATCCTGCACTAAGCGACAGGACGAGCGGCTAATTAGTAGTAACAGTGCAACAGCTGACGAGCAAGGACGGCGGGCTACTACCCCCTTTCTTAAGAAGCACAAGCCTATTAAGAGGGTGAGCAAAAAGCACAAGGTAGAACTGGCAAAGCGCAGGAAGCTAAAAGCCGAGTTAATCATGGAGTCCAAAGGCAAATGTATGACCTGCAAGAAAAAACCTGATTGGAGAGGATTATCACTTTCACACATAATACCATTAAGCAGAGGGGGGAAAACAACAAGAGGGAATTGCTTGGCAGAGTGTTTCCCTTGCCATATAAAATTTGAAAAGCATCCTGAGAAAAGAACGGAGGTCGAAGATTGATAAACGAAGATTTTCTTGTAGCGGGGAAGATTGATACAAGCACTTTAACACAAAGTGTGATACCGCCAACCACGTTACACGCTAAGCGACAAGAAAGTGCTAAGTGTCCTGTTTGCAGAGTGAAGTACCAGGCCGGGAATCATAGGCGCAAGTGTCAACAAGAGCACAGAATCAAGTGGTTTATATATGGGATATTTCATAGAGCACCTTAACAAAATAGCTGGTGTCCCGAAGTAATCGGTGTTATAAGAATCGCAGGTAATCACCTTCGAAGTGGTGGTAGGGCCGAGCCAGCTTCCCAGAGTCTGAGGTTGGGGGGTAGAAACTGAGGACATCCTGAGATGACTGAGGTGCTGGAAAGCAGGTAGTTAATGGATAAAGGGTGGGATGAGTTTGTTAAATGGTGTAAAGTGAAGTGGCCAATGTGGACACCAGATAAAAAATCTGTAGAACTATGGCTTGAATGGATAAAAGCTCGTGGTGGCGTATGTTGGACAATAGAGCAACTATCCGCATCCGACCCAGCAAAGGGTTTTTATGAGGAGTAAAATGACAGAACAGAATAAGTACCAGGAAGCTGTAGAGGCTATGAGAGAGGCTGTTTATTATGCACTACTAAAGTGGGGGGCACCTCCAAATGCTCAGTTTGCAGTCCAGATTGCAGAAGAGGCTGTAGATAATCAACTTGCCCTCAAATGGCCTTGCCCAAATCCTAAATGTTTGGATGGTAAATATTCTGAATCCCAAATAGGCTCTGATGGTTTTGAACCTTGTCCCACTTGTAATGGCACAGGCAAAGGACTTCCCATGCTGGCTGTAGTGGATAGTGACCAGAGCTTACCACCTAATAAATGGGCGGGTGGAATTGACTTCTGCCAAAACATTAGACTAGCAACGAAGCAGGGTTATGATGAAGCTCAACAGGATATGCTTCAAGCTAATTTTGTTAAGGTAGTGAAGGCAAAAGGAGATAAATGAAACTCAAAAAGAAGCTCACTAAATTGCAGAGGAGGATTAGGGATTATGAAGATATGATAAGCAAGTATAAGGTTAGTAACCCTGATGCCTACCATAAACCTGGGAGTATGAAATGACAGAACCAAGAGAACAGATTAAAGAGTTTTTCCGAGTCATGTGGGAGCACTTCTATCATTGGTTTAATGAGCATATTGGGATTCCGATAACTATTTGCTCATTCTGCGGCAGAATGGCTATTACACGTCAGTGTTTTACCTGTTTAAGACTGATGTGTGATGAATGTTATCAGGAACATCAAGGGATGTGTCTTAAAAAGAAGGGAGATAAATGAAGATTACCCGTAAACAGGCTATTAAAGATTGTAAGACTTTGTGGCTACCTGTATCCGATGGTAGAGCAAGTGGTAAATATGAGGCTATGGCTTTGAATCCAGAACTGGCTACGAGGTATTACAAATGGGGGTCTTGCCCTTTGTGTGCCTATGCTCAAGGCTACTGTGATGATTGTCCATACTATCGGCAATTCAGAAAGACTTGTGGGAGCAAGCCTACTTATTTTGACTCACCAAAAAAGTTCGCTGCAAATATCATGAAGCTGGAATGAGGAGGGAATTATGACCTACAACGAAGCATTTTGGGGTTCCCGCCAAACGAGCTCTAAAGGAATGCGTTATAATGTACGAAAAATATGGCATTTTTATCGCAGGCGTAGTGATTGGATGTCTCGCTCTACAGATATTTTTTCAATTTGTAGGGCGGGTTGGCAGAATTGGGACGAAGCAACCACAGAGACTCCTAAAAATAGCGAATGTTGTGCTGACTGCCGCCGTATTTGGAATAAGTTAAAGCATGAAGGTAAAATATGCTGACCTACAACGAAGCCTTGAAAGAACTGAGGCCAAACAATGAACTGGACATCTGAATTATGAACAAAGTAAGAGTGCAAATTGATTATCCTGGTAGCGTTATCAGCGTCAATCATTACAAGAACGGCTATTACACTAAGCCTGAGACTAGGAATTTCATGGAGGAATTGGGCTGGCTTATCAAAATGTCCCATGTAGAAAATTGGAAACGACCTCTTAGCGTCACATGCTCTGGAAGGTTCAAAGACGCTCGTAGTGCTCCCGACCTTTCTAATCTATCCAAAGTTATTTTAGACGCCATACAAGAGGTTTCAGGAGTCAATGATAGGGACATGAGGTGGCATGACGGGGAGCGCACGTTAGGGGAAGCCAAGCCTGTGTTAATTATCACTATTTCAGGAGTCTAAGTAAGGGAGGGTGTTATGCCTGATATAAAGCTGAACTCTGGAAGATACAGCCCTTGACACTTGAGGCCACAGATACTTTCACCGTTCAAGCCTCAGCAATCCCAGAGTTTGAGAGTATAGGAACAGGAGTCATAGTAGTTTTTATCTGTGTGTTAGTTTGGTGGTTAATGAAACGGAGGAGTAAATGCCAGAGGTAATCGGCATCTCTGTTTGTGTTTTGATTTGCCTACTGCTGGATTGGAGGAGTAAGATGCCTGAAAATCTACCCTGTTTTGAGTGTACACTTGCCTGTGAGGCTTACTATTTTCTGAACTTAGCGTATGAAGTGGGGAAAGCTGGAGTCAAGGTTAGCACTGTGAATATCCCGTGTCCAAAGAATAAATGTACCTATGTTTGGAGGAGTAAATGACAGAGATCGAATATTGGGCAGACCAGGCCAATCGCATGGGTGAACTGGAACGGTCATGTCGTGAGTTAAAGGAATCCTGGCATCAGGCCGTACAGGAGATAAAAGCCATAAGAAAAAAGGAAGGATACAGTAATGACAGAAAATGGAGACCCTCTGGTTGGGAGAACCCTTATAAAGAATGGACAAGCGATATGGAGGCTGGATTAGGGGTGTACCAAAAGACTTTTGAAGAAGGTGCGGATGCTATGTTAGATGCGTTATTTGAACTAGCGAAGGAATCTCCGACAGGGACTTTCACTATAGACTCTCACGTGATATATATAAGGTGAAAGTATGACAGATAAAGAGTGGGGAGAGAAAATGATGAGATTGACCTGTCGTTTGGGTTTGCACAAATGGGGGGTATGGGAGACACACCCGTTTAAGGGGAACTGGATAAGCAGGCAGTGTAAAATTTGCAGAAAGTTCTCAGACAGGAGGTTATTTTAATTGGAGGAATTACGCTGGTTCGGGAGGGTATTGAACCCTGATTTAACGGACATTAGCATAATTGTTTTGAGCGACTTGCATTATGGGAATCCCTATTGCTCGGTAAGGCACTTCCAGCGGACAGTAGATTTTATTAGGGATACCCCTAATTGCTATTGCTTTTTGAATGGTGACTTGCTGGAAGCGGTTACTAAAGTCTCGAAGGGGGATGTCTATACACAGAAACTAACCCCTCAGGAACAGAGGGATGATGTAATTGGCATGCTCTTGCCCATAAAGGATAAGGTTCTGGGCGTGACTACTGGCAACCATGAAAACAGAATATATGGGGAGACGGGGGTTGACCTGACGGCTGATATTGCTACGGCATTAAACACCCCTTACCGGGCCGAGGGGATGTTGTATAAGCTCTCTTTCGGTGATGGGAATGATAGTCACCAAGGTAAGCCGTTTGTATTCTGGTCTTACATTACTCACGGATATGGCGGGGCCCGGACTAAATCGGCCAAAGCCGTAAAGGCGGAGAGAGTCGGCACATGGATACCCCGGTGCGATTTCGTAGCGATGTCTCACGACCATGTCGTGAATGTAGCACCTGATATAGATTTTGTGCCTGATAATAGGGGCAGGGTTAATAGCGATGGTTTCCTGTCTGGTAAAATCACAGCACACCGTAAAATGTTAGTAAAGACAAACGCCTTCTTGCGTTGGGGGGGGTATGCCGAGATGGGTGGTTTTCCTCCAAGTGATTTAACCACCCCACTAATTCAACTATTGACACCTGCTTCTAAGCTGTGGGATACCTACCCTGATAAGGCACGCCAGGCCGTAAAGGTGATTGTATAATGGAGAAAATACCCCAAGAAAGCTATGATAAGGCACTCGGTCAATTCCGGCAACAGTTGATTGGTATAATGAATTGTTTTCGATGTTATGGATTAGACCAGGATGTTGAAGGGGCTTGCGAGGAAATAATTAAATTGGCAGAACTGTTTTCCATGCGAGTCAGGGGCAAGGACGTGCCTATAAAAGTTAGGGAAACACCGAGAAGGAGACCAACGGAATGAACGAATACGATTCACACTTCATAACCACTTTTACGGGCAAGAAATTCCACTATCTTACCCCCTCTCCCGACGAGATTCGCATTGAGGACATAGCCCATGCGTTAGCTTTGACTTGCAGGTTCGGGGGGCAGTGCAAAGAGTTCTACTCTGTAGCCGAACATTCCTATCGGGTAGCTATGATAGTCGATAAAAGGGATAAGCTCGCCGCGTTACTGCACGATGGCCACGAGGCATATCTGCACGATGTTCCTCGTCCGATAAAACACGACATATCGGGCTATGCCGAAATAGCTGACAAGATACAATCCGCAATTAACGAGGCATTGGGGGTAGTCGTCCATTATCCCGACCATCTAAAGTTTGCCGATGATGTTTTATTGGCAACTGAAGCCCGCGACCTCATGCCCACCACCGAAGGCTGGGCGAAATTGCCCCTGCCGTTGCCACAGACAATCCAACCCACAAACTGGAAATTAGCCGAGCGGGTGTTTATGGATTTCTATTCTGATTACAGGGGGTATTTCTGATGGAAACGAGGGGGCAGGTTCCTAGTTGCCTTCATTGCGGCGGTGTGTTATATTTAGATTATGATTGGTGGGGGAAATATTACACCTGCCTAAATTGCGCTAGGGAATTTGAACCAGATATGAAGCCGAGAAGGGTTGACGAATGAAAATAGATAAATGCCCAGTTTACCAGGCAGCCGGGGAGCGGATAGTCCACAAGGGGGAGGGATGTAATGATTGTTATTTTCGTGATAACTGTCCTTTTGATAAAATTGATAAGGCGGTCATCGAAGTGCTGAAAGACATGGGGGACTATGTGCATGGAAAATGGTGATATGGTGCTGATAAAATGGGATGATAGCAATCTAATGCACGGGTGGCGATTAGAGGGGATGGCGCAAAATGACGAGGTTGCCCATTGCCGCCATTTGGGAATAGTTAAGCGTGAAACAAAGAGTGCCGTTACTATTGCGTTTGGTGATAGCGACTGCGAATCGGTATCCGAGACAATAACAATACCGAGAGGCTGTATAACCGAGATTAAAAAATTGAGGGTAAAATAATGCTCTATCCGAGAGAGAATAAGAATGGAAAATTGGTACAAGATAATCAAATGGTGGGCTACCGGGAACACCTTTTGCACAAACATCGGATAGTTCTTCTTAACGGGGCTATCGGGGCGCGGTGTACTATTTGCGGGGCCGGAGAAACGGAATCCCCCAATATCCTGATGGCATTAAATGAACCACCCTATGCGCCGATAAGACTTTTGATAACATCCCCTGGCGGAGACCTGGACACAACCTTTTTGTTTTATGATACTATGAAAATGATAAAATCCCCCGTTGAAACAGTGGGCAGGTATTGCGCATCGGCAGCAGCCGTGTTACTGGCTGCGGGCAGCAAACGCTACTTATTCCCCCATGCAAAAGTTATGCTGCATCTACCGGCAGGGCAAATGGGGGGCGATGCCAGGGATTGGGATATACAGGCTGCCCAAATGAAAAAGTATAAAAACAGAGTAGTTGATATTCTGTGCGAATGTGGGGCAACTAAAAGCAGAGAGGAAATACTAACTGATATGGACAGGGATTTCTGGCTTGAACCAGAAGAGGCGATTGCGTATGGGTTAGCTGACGCGATAATGACTAAAGAGATTTGGCAGAGTTGGATTAAGGAGGAGTAAAATGACAGACCTGCACGATTTATTGACCAGGAATGATAAACGGGAGGGGTTATACGATGGCTTTGAGGATTGGTTTTATCACAATAAAAAGAGGGAGGACTCAATGAAGGCGTTTTGGATTATCTTTGTGGAACATACAGATGGGGGAAGGCACTACAGGCATTCCTCATTGGAATCCGCCCTAAAAGAGGCAGAACGGCTGGCAGGGTTGCCCGCTAACCAGGGGCTGAGGGTTTATGTCTTTGAATGTGTTGGCAGGTGCAAGACGGAGGCAACCCCCGTAACATGGGAATTTCCGTTCTAAGCCTCGTCCTCCATCCCACTCCAGACCGTTATTAAGACAACCTGTAGAATTTGTCCTATGCGGATTATTTCAGGGTCGGGGTAATCGTTATGCCAGCCTTGCGCTTTGCAGTACCACCCATTTACATCCTCACCTGTTTCTATAACGGCGTGAATGATTTGACTTTGCGTCCATGAAGCGTTATAGATAATTACATCACCCCGTTTTATCATGTCGGTGCTCATGTAGTTGGGATTGCTTGAACAGACAGTAGTATGACCAGCATCAATAGCCGGCTCCATTGAGTTAGTGTTGGCTACGCTGGTTATCCGCACAGGCCCTTTGATTCCTGTAATAGTCAAGGTCTCTGTGGCCTCATCGTAGATAATCTTCTGTGAATCAATGGCTACCCTGGGGCTTGGTAGCTCGCCCTTAGCCTGTTCAATAACAGGGAACTCGGTTTTCTTCTTGAATAGGTCTTTAAGAAAGCACATATTATACCATCCTGCAAAGATTTTCTATAGCTTGGCCGATGTCGCTTGCCTCTTTTATAATGTCCTTGATTTCCTCGGTTGAAAGTTTACTATCGCCCCTTGCGCGGTTAATGGCAAGTTTCAGTTCCTTTGCCTGCTTGATGACCTCGGCAAACTCCGGGGATAAAAGCAGCTTAATAACTTTTGCCAGAACGGTCAACCATAACGATATGTTCATTGAAGCCCCCCCGAACCATGCTCGCCTTGACCAATCCCCCAACTTCTGGATTCCATGCCAGTAGAATCGAATCCTACGAAGCCTTTATGTTTGACAGTTCTATGTAATAGTGCTATTATTAGGATATGAATAAACGAATGTGCAAACACTGTAACGAATCTATCCCTTCCCATAAACCACCGCAGACATTATATTGTTCCCCTCAATGCCAAAGAGATAATCATGACAAAGAATATCGAGACCTTAATCCCCATCCCAAACTTGCAGCTGGTACTATCGGTGCTATTGGAGAATACCGTGTTATTCTTGATTTGCTTGCCAAAGGCTTTGATGTTTTCCATGCTGTAAGTCCCTCTTGTTCTTGTGACCTAGCAGTTTTAAAAAATGGTAAGTTATTTCGTATAGAAGTAAGAACAGGTCATTATGTTAGAGGTGGTAAATATTACTACACTCCCTCCTTTAGAACTGATATTATGGCTATTGTCCTCTCCGACAAGATTGCATATCATCCACCTTTGGAATAAACCCTGTTGGGCATCCCAGTGCGTTGCGGGCATGGGGAAACCCCGTTTTACTGCATTCCCCACCTTATAACCTGAATTTCGAGTGCTTTCCGGTGACAGTATTCTTTAGTTTCCCGCCATAGTCTTTCTTGTTCATCCCATAAGGCCGCTTGCTCCGCCCAAAATTCAGACTGCTCGTGATAGGCATTGGACAATCTTTTCAATGACTTGTCATAATATAATCTAGTTGCTTCCATGTAATCTCCTTACCCTATCGCAAATACAAGAAAGGAAAGTGTGCTCGTAGGTGAGCCTGTCTTTGTCCATGTTAATGTAAAACCGTCTGCATCCAGAGTTTTCAAGACAGCCGTTTGTTCGTTACCTGCTGACTGCCAGAGATAAATCAATGTTGTCGTAGACAGAATATAGACAGACCCGGCTGACGAGATGTGTATGCACATTTCAGCAAGGCTTCCATCGCCAAAGCCATACGAACCTATATCAGAAAGGCCAGCCGCATTCATTGCGAAAATTACTAAACCCTTCGGTGTAAAGCCATAGCCTGTATAGGCGACATCACCCGAACCCGCAGTCATGTCCCGTGTCTCGTTTTTAATCTTAGTTGTTACTGCGCCCACTACCCATTCAGGAGCGGTAGCCCCGGCGTTCATTTTGAGATATTGCCCACCTGTTCCCTTCGCTAATCTAGTCCAGACGCCTGCTGCCGTAGCATAAGGTAAATCTGATTGCGTTGTTAGCGTATTGATAAAATCATAGGCCCAATTACTAGAGACTGGAACAGTAGTAGCTCCATTAACAGGGGTATCATCAACATCGGCTTCGCTTAATACGACTCTAACTGCAGTCCCGTCATATTCTTTCATCTGATGAAGTGTTTCATCAAATGCCACTTCACCTTCGGCGTTTAAGACAGTGGTACATTCAGCAGTTGAAAGTAGGGGTAGAAGTAAGCGTTCACTTCCCAATGAATTGTCTATCGTTAGTCCCGCTTGAATTGTGGGAACTCCATCTAAACCTTTCAGATAGCGTTCATTGTCTCTTATGTGAGTATTCATTAAGGCTGCGGTTACAATTTCCGTTTTGTTAACTGCAATTTACTTATTCATTGCAGACCAGACTATGCCATCATCCAGTTGGATGCCCCTTGGTAGTCGTTACGGGCTTCCCTTTCGGGCTATCCCTCGGCGTGAGCATTTCAGCCTTCCACCGATATTCAGGGTTTGCTATGAGTGTTACCACTCAAAGGGGCTAATAATTAACCCGCTACCCATGTTCTAGGCGTTGTAAATGCCATTTATATCACCCCCATTTTGAGGTTTTCCTTCTCTAAATCTTCTACTGTTTCATTAGGATACCAATGCCTATTTTTAATAGCTCGTTTGCCTAAAATACTCTCAATCTCTTTTCTGTCTTTGGGCATTTTCACTTTACGGGCTTTGCCTTGAATATCTGAGTTTAAACACTGAGAACAAAAGAATAGGCTATCTTCAAAGGCGTATTCGGCAGAATTGCAGTTTGGGCAATCCACAAGGTATCTAGCATATTCAATCCTGGCTTCTAAGGGCTTGGCGTCTAATACGGGTAGGTTTAGGATTCTATCACGCCGTAAGAATTTAACTGCTAGTTTTCTACCTGAGATATTTTCCCTGCTTATCTCATTGAAGTAGGTATCCCCCGTATCCACGCTTCGCAAGCCACCAGAAATGTAACTCATATATTCTCCTTAACATATTGCAACGCGTTGCACAATCTAGTAACCTAGTTTGGTCTGCCCGCTAGCTGTAGTTGACGCCAGTGCCGAATAATCCAAGCACCAAAAATCTTCGTTAATCGTGTCGCTCAAACGATAACTCACTGTATGCAATAGCCCACTCATTGAAATATCATGCTCCATGTAGTCAATAAAATAGTCATCATTCACACCGAGCTTGGTATTGACAATGGTAATCCTGTCTGATATTTCACGGCTTAGAATCTGGGTTAGGGTAGAAGCATCCTGATTCATTATGCCCATGCCCAGTTCTGCTCTGGGGTCTTTGTATTTCCCAATAGCATAATTAGCGAAGTCTTGAGCCTTGCCAGTATCTGTTACATACTTCCCGTCAAGTTCATAGGTGCGCTTCTGATAGGCTGTTTGCGATGTGCTATCCTCCGCCTTGCGGGTTACTTTAGTCTGGTCATCATAATAAGTTCCCCGTGCTTTCAGTAATGTAATAGTAACGGCTACGGTATCCGTATTTGTTACCGCTAATTTAATTGATTTGGCAAACTTAGTAGTAACGATAGAGACGGTTCCCGTAGCTGTGTAATCGGTAGTTATTACAGGTGTTACCCATGCGTCCACAAATACAGACGACCCTGACACCGCAGCCCCTCCCCAATAGGTATATGTCTCACCCACAGGGATTGAAGGTGTCTCTTGTAACCTCCACAATTCGGCTTCTGCCTGTAGTGTCCAGGGGGTGACAGTAACTTTAACGATATTATAGACGTTCTTTGGATTCAGGGAATAGGATATATTAGCCATCGTATCAGTAAACGTGCCTTGTGAGGTCTGGTGGGTAGCGGTCGAGCGGTGGTATCTATCCTCGAATCTAAAATAACCAGACCCGTCTATGTAAG
>ERZ1292629.3357-Hain-H43-01um-R1-3357-length-12401-cov-28_pt1 | contig 12401 bp, 9 predicted proteins | sample MGYA00564399_ERZ1292629 | MGnify/ENA primary metagenome ERZ1292629 (study PRJEB36523, sample SAMEA6512636) | groundwater metagenome | collected 2019-01-08 | study: AquaDiva: Metagenomics assemblies of 32 groundwater samples | reverse complement strand
TCTTTTTTACCCTTTTTCTGCTTTTCCAGCAACTTCTTCTTCCGGGTGTAATCTCCCCCGTAAAGCGGGGCGATGACATCCCTTCGCCGCGCCGAAATGGTGGCTCGGGCCAAAATCCTGCCGCCGACCGCCGCCTGCAAAGGCACGGCAAACAATTGCGATGGCAAAACTTCCTTCAATTTTTCCACCGTCCTTCGGCCTTCGGTAAACGCATCTTTTTCAGGAACGATTCGGGAAAAAGCTTCGTCGCTTTTACCCAGAATCAGAATATCGAGTTTGACCAATTGCGCCGGCCGCCAGCCAATAATTTCGTAATTCATGGAAGCGAATCCTTGGGATGAGCCTTTCAGTTTGTCGTAAAAGCTTTTCGTAATGATTTCTCTCAAAGGAACTTCGTACAAAAGCTCAACTTTATTCTGGCTCAAAGAATCGGTTTTGAGCTGTTTTGATTCAATGCTTTCCAAAAGCTGCAGAACGGAACCGAGATAATCTACCGGCGTCAGAACCTGAAGCTTGATCCAAAGCTCCTGGCTTTGGGCGATATGGGCGGGATCGGGCCAATCGGCTGAAGTATAAACGAAAATCTCTTTACCGCTCGTCAGCGTCACTTTGTAAATAACCGAAGGCGTGGAAAGGATCAGATTTAAGCCGAATTCCCTTTTTAATCTTTCCGCAATAATTTCGGCATGCAATAGTCCCAAAAACCCGCACTGAAACCCCCGGCCCAAGCCCTCTTTAAAGTCGGGCTTGAAACTTAAAGCCGCATCGTTCAATTTTAACCTTTCTAGGGAATCTTTCAAGAGCTCGAGATCGTCAGGATTTTCGGGATAAACGCTTAAAAAAACCATGGGACTGGGCTCTTGGTAGCCGTGCAGCGCTTCGGGGTGCTCGCCCATAAGGGTAACGGTCTCACCCACCCTCACCTGGCCAGGCACTTTAATGCCGGTAGCGATATAACCAATATCTCCCGGCCCAAGTTTCTCAACCGGAAAGAATTCCGGATTAAAGATGCCGACTTCTTTGACTTCGCCCACGGCCTGGCTTTGCATTAAATAAATTTTGTCGCCTTTTTTAACCTCTCCGTCAAAAACCCGCACATAAGCCAAAACTCCCTTAAAAGAATCGTACTTGGAATCAAAGACCAGGGCCTTTAAGGGCTTTAATGCCTCGCCCTGGGGAGCCGGCACCTTGGCCAAAACAGCTTCCATGACTTGATTGATATTAACTCCGTCTTTCGCTGAGATTCTGATAATCTCTGAAGCTTCAACCCCCAGAAGACTCATCATTTCTTTTTCGGTTTCTTCGATGTTGGCCCCGGGAGCATCGATTTTATTAATGGCCGGAATAATAACTAAGTTCTGGTGCTTGGCGAGATCCAGATTGCCGATAGTTTGCGCTTGGATGCCCTTAGTGGCATCGACTAGCAAAACAGCCCCCTCCACGGCAACCAAAGACCTTGAAACCTCATAGCCGAAATCAACGTGACCGGGCGTGTCGATTAAATTCAAAGTATAATCTTTGAACTTCATGCGCACCGGCGTCATCTTGATGGTAATGCCCTTTTCTCTTTCCAAATCCATCGCATTTAAATATTGGGGCCTCATTTTATCCATGGCGATGGTGCCGGTCATTTCCAAAAACCTATCGGCTAGCGTCGACTTCCCGTGGTTCACATGGCTGATAATACAAAAATTTCGTATCTGATTTAACATTAGCGGAAAATCGACAACCTGATAATTTTTATTTCCGGCGATTTCAAAAAGCGGGCGACTAAGAAATAAACTAATGCCCCGACAACGCCCGCAACGGTTGTTTGGACTAAAAGACCTAAAAAGGTTTCCATTTTCACAAAACCGGCTGAAAACTTCAAGGTAAGATAAACGGCCGAGCTCATCAAAATAGTGGCAAAAACTATCTTGAAAAATGACTTGCCGATTTCTTTAAGTCTGATGTGGCCCAAAGTTTTGCGCAAGAAAAACAAAAGCAGAAAACACTGAAAAAGCCCGGAAAGCGACATCGCCAGAGCAAGTCCGACCACGCCGATGTCTTTAATATCGGTGAGTTTTAAAATACCGGCTATGAATTGCTGGAAGGGATTCGTAAACCCTAAAAGCCAAACAAACAAAAATCCTAAAATGACGTTAAGCGCCATGGAAAAAAAGCTGATAACCACGGGAATTTTGGTATTCTGAAAGGAATAAAAAACCCTGGCTAAAAAGGGTATGCACGAGGCGGCAAAAATACCCAAACAGAAAAGCCCCAAAGAAGCGGCGGTTAATCTCGTGTCTTGCCAGGTAAACTCGCCTGTTCCCAAAACGAGACGGATAATTTGGGCCCTCAATAAAAAGAGAAAAAGAGAAACGGGGATGATTGCAAAAGCCATCTGGCGCAAAGTTAAAGAAAAGTGATCTAAAAACTCCTGCTTTTGACCGTTGACCCACGCTCTTGATAAAAACGGGAAAGAGGCGACCGCAAACGAAGCCCCCACGATGCCGATGGGCAGATATTGAATATTATTGGCAAAGTTGAAAATGGCAATGGAGCCCGTTGTTAATGTTGAGGCTATGGCCGTAATAACCATCAAGTTTAAATTGTAGGCGGCTGTGCCGATAGTCCGAGGAAGCATCAACTTGAATATCTTAATCAGCCCCGGATATTTGAAATTAAAAATCGGCCTATATTTGAAGCCCGATGCTTGGGCGACAGGAATTTGAACTATCCAATGTAAAAAGGCGCCTAAAATCACGCCGTAAGCCAAACCCCAGACCCCGAAGGACGGCACGAAGAATAAAATGCCGCCAATAATTCCCAGATTATAAAAGACGGGGACAATAGAATAGGCTAAAAAACGATTAAAGTAATGTAAAATCCCGGAAAAGATAGCGCTCAACCCTAAGAAGATCGGGCTTAAAAACATAATCCTGGATAAGGCTACGGCCAAAGTCTTTTGTTCAGTATTAAATCCAGGGGCGATGAAATCCATTAAAAAAGGAGTAAAAATAGCCAGGATTCCGCAGATGGCTATAAGTAAAATCAAAAAGCAATTCAAGACGTTATTCACGAGCGTCCACGCCTCCTTTTCATTTTTCTTGAAAGATTCGGCAAAGACCGGCAAGAAAATAGCCGTGACTCCGCCCATAATCAGAATGCCGTAAACGAAATCCGGAATGCGGAAAGCGGCAAAATAAATATCCAGCTCCTGCCCCGCCCCGAAAGTCCCGGCCAATAACCTATCTCTGACCAAACCCAAAATCCGGCTGATTAAAGCCGAAGCGCCCAGTATCAGGGCGGCGAAACTTAGGGTCTTGGTTTGCGAATGAAAAAACCTTTTAATCACTATTTCCATTCTAATGTTTTTATCTCTTATTGACAAACGCCCTTAATCGCCTAATATCGTTCTTAGAGATTAAGTTCTTTAAAAAGGAGGCGATATGGATAAACTATTTCATATACTCGAATCACAGCAATTCACCGTGCCTTGGTTGGATGAATATTTATTCCCCTTGGTCACCGAAATGAAAAAAATGCCCAGAGAAGAAGCGAGACTCATCTTGTCCGACAAGGAAATGATCAGTTTTTTCTACGAAGCGAGCACGAGAACCAGGCTATCTTTTGAGATCGCCATGAGAAGACTCAGCGGAAAAGTGATTTTTTCAACAGATCACGCTAAAGAGTTCTCTTCCGTATCCAAGGGTGAAACTATTGAAGACACTATCAGAATTCTCTGTGGCTACGAGCCAGATATTATTGTATTAAGAACCGACAAAGAGGGTATGGCTCAAAGAGCCGCCGCTTTTTCGACGGTACCGATTATCAATGCCGGTGACGGCATGGGCCAGCATCCAACACAAGCGCTGTTAGATATTTACACCATTAAAGAAGAGCTCGGCAGAATCGCCGGAACGTCTATTGCTATAGCCGGAGATTTAAACAGAGGTCGAACCGCGAGATCCCTCACTTATTTGTATGCGAAATACCCGGACATCAAGATCTATTTCGTCTCGCCTGATGCAGCCAAAATGAGAGAAGATATTAAAGACCATCTGCAAGAACACAACATCTGGTTCAAGGAAGTCTATGATTTAAGAGAAGTGGCTCCACTGGTTGATGTCATATACAACACCCGGGTTCAGAAAGAACGAGGCGCGCTACTTACAAAATATGGTCCCCCATCTTTTTGTACCGTTAACCAAGAAGTGCTTGGTTTAATGAAAAAAGAAGCAATTGTAATGCATCCTTTACCAAGGACCGAAGAGATCACATCGGAAGTAGATCAAGACCCGCGAGCCGCTTATTTTCGACAAGCGAAAAATGGACTCTATGTCCGCATGGCTCTTTTAAAAACAATCTTAACTTAACAAAAATACCGTATAGAAAACTATACGGTATTTTCATGCTCAAGCAGGCAATAAGCCGAATTCTGTCGTGGGCAATCATCTATCTAGGTCCTCGATTTGCATCGGGACTCTGGCGAGCTACTCTTTCACGAAAGCTCCAAGATGAATCTCGAAACTTCCGATTTGCTCTTGCTCCCGGATAAGAATTTAGCTCCGACGCTCTTGCGAGGTCGGAATCCCGACTATACGTCGGGACCGTTTCACTCCCCGCCCTCTATGCTCACCACAAACCTTAAACCTCGTTGATGGGCTTAGAGGGCGGGGCATCGTCACTGTTCGCATCTCTGGCGTCACCGCCGGCGGGTGTTACCCGCTACCTTTTTAACCCCCCACCACTTTGAAAAACATCGTTATTTTAAATGATCATCTAAAACTTGCTGACATTCCCAAAACCATTATTGATATTCTCCAAAGTGGTGGGGGGTAGGAGTTCGGACTTTCCTCCCCGCCCTCTATGCTGTGTGTATTTTTGGTAAAAAAGAAATATTCTATGATGCGAATAAATCTGTATAACCAACACACATACGGCTTAGAGGGCGGGGTAATTGCCTCGCCTACTTGAGCAGGTATATTATAACATTTCAATAACCCCTGTCAACAACCAAAAAGCGGTGGAGAATTGTTCTCCCACCGCTTTATTTTTATTTATTGATACTTTAAAACCCTGGCTTTTACCGTTTCTTCGGCCGCTGTAACAATTTTTGCCACCATGCCGGGAGTCTCCAGCGCCTTAATCTTAATCACGAAATCCATTGTGGCTGGAGAGCCGGGATTTACCCAGACAACCCCTCGGTCAGTAAGCTTATCGTCGGTATTTCGGAATTTGATGTTCAGCGTTGCGACCGGCACCTCGTCTCCATCAGGATCACACGATACTCCGATATCCCCCACCTGGTCATAACTATCCCTGAGCAAATCAATTTGTTTCTTGGCGATGATTAATCTGACAATTTCTTTCTCGGGTTTAAGGTTCCTAAGAACCAGGGCTTCCAGAGAGAACGGAAGGTCAGCCGTTAAATAGAAACCGTCACAGTCCTTTATTGAGCGAAGAACTTTTTCCAAATCTTCCTTTTCAATGTCTTCGGTGGCCATTCCTTTAGTTGCAGCAATAGTTTTTCCAAACCTGTTGGATCCGGCAATGTTTAAAGCCTTAATACTGTACTTCATTTTTCACCTCCCTTCCTTGCACTTTCTAACATGCTCTCCCTCCTTTCGTTTTCTCGGTTTATGATATCTCTTGCTTTTTTTGTTTGCTGAATTACCTCCTGAATTCTTTCAGGCGGACAGTGCTCGGTTGGTAAAGCCAATATTATCTTTCCCTCGTCATTGTACACATAAGTGAATTCCACCCTCTTTAAGGAATAACCTTCGGGTAAATTAACTTCGTCCATTTCCTCGCCTCCTTCTTATTTTGTTAAATATCTAATGTCTAGAAAATACTATCAGATATGCCCAGGAAGTCAATAACCAAAATGACCCCGCTTAGCGGGGTCATTTTTACCTGTGCCCCCGCCGAGACTCGAACTCGGAACCATCACCTTAAAAGGGTGTTGCTCTACCAGTTGAGCTACAGGGGCGAAATTCAATGAAAAACATTTTTAATATACCCTAAATCCCCTCTTTTTTCAACTCTTCCAATAATTCTTTTTGTTTCCTGCTTAATCTCTGGGGAGTTTTTACAATCAGTTTAATATACATCTCGCCTTGCCCGTGACTCTGAAAATGCGGGACGCCTTTGCCGGAAATCCGCAAAACCTTGCCCGATTCGGTACCTGACGGCACTTTCAATAAAATATTCTTGCCGCCCAGGGTGGCGATTTCGATTTCTCCACCCAAAGCCGCCTGTGAAAAAGACACATGAGTATTCATTAATAAATCATCTCCCTTTCGCTGAAAGACTGAGTGTTTTTTCACAAAAATTCTAACATACAAATCGCCGGGCTGGCCGCCCTTGCGGCCGGCTTCTCCCTTGCCCTCAACTTCAATAACCTGATTCGTGTCTACGCCAGCCGGAATGTAAATCTTAATCTTCTCTTCACTCTTAATCCGGCCCTCTCCTCTGCAGACATTACAAGGCTTAGACGGTCTTTGGCCTTCACCGCCGCATTCCGGACAAACAGCCAAACGGGTGACCGAACCAAAAATAGTTCTTTGGATCTGCTGAACCTCGCCCTTGCCCCGACAAGTGAAACATTCGTTCAAGGGAGTGCCGGGTTCAGCCCCTTTGCCGTGGCAGCGGGCGCAAACAACTTCCTTGTATAGAGAAAATTCTTTTTCCTGGGTCTTCAGGGTAGCTTCTAAAGGAATTTCAAGATCAACTTCAATGTCCTTTCCACGCTTCAAGTTTTTCTTTTTGCCCCAGCCCGAGGCTGGTCCGCCTTGGGCGGAAAATCCGAACATATCTCCGAAAAGATCGCCCAAATCAGAGGGGTCCCAGCCTTCGGCTGGTCCGCCTTGGGCGGAAAATCCCTGCTGGCTAAAATTAAAATCAAATCCTCCGGGCATAGCGCCTTCCCCGCCATAGGCGGATCCGCCTTGGTCGGAAAAAACGCGGCCGAATTGGTCGTACTGCGCCCGCTTTTCTTTATTCGAAAGAGTCTGGTAGGCCTCGTTAATCTCCTTGAACCTCTTTTCATCACCGCCTTTATCAGGATGATGCTGATGCGCTAATTTATGAAAAGCTTTCCTGAGATCTTCCGGCGAAGCGCTTTTTTCGACACCTAAAATTTGGTAATAATCTTTGGGCATAACAATATCAGGAGGTCCGACCTCTCGAAATTACGTAATGTTAGGAGGTCGGACCTCCCAAATATTTATTTCTCTTTATATTCACCCTCTTCAGGTCCGCCAGCTGGCGGATTGGGCTGGGCAGGATTTTGTTTATACAATTCAGCCCCAATCTGTTGAACAATCTGAGAAAGCTCCGTAGTCTTCTGTTTAATTTCCTCTACATTATCACTGTCTTTTACTTTCTTCAAAGCCTCAACGCTGTCTTCTATTTTCTTTTTGGTATCGGCTGACACTTTGTCGCCTGCATCCTTCACGGCTTTCTCGGTAGTATAAACCAAATTGTCGGCCAGGTTCTTTGATTCAATCAATTCCTGTTTTTTCTTATCTTCATCGGCGTGTATTTCGGCTTCTTTTTTCATTTTTTCAATTTCTTCTTTAGATAAACCGACCGAACCCTCGATTCTGACCGATTGAGTTTTATTCGTAGCTTTGTCTTTAGCGGCTACGGTAACAATACCATTGGCGTCAACATCAAAAGATACTTCGACTTGCGGCAGGCCTCTCGGGGCTGGCGGAATGCCGTCTAAAACAAATTTACCGATAGCCCTGTTGTCTTTGGCCATGGGCCTTTCTCCCTGCAAAACAATGATTTCTACGGCCGGTTGGTTGTCAGCTGCCGTTGAGAAAACCTGACTCTTAGACGTCGGAATAGTAGTGTTTTTAGCAATCATCACGGTGTTGATACCGCCCAAGGTTTCAATGCCCAGAGAGAGCGGCAAAACATCAAGTAATAAGACGCTCTTGATGTCGCCTTCCGGAGCCCGGCCTTCCGTCTTGGCTCTCAAAATCTCGGCCTCAATAGAAGCTCCAATCGCCACGACCTCTTCAGGATTAATGGATTTATTGGGCTCTTTGCCGAATAATTTCTTAACTGCTTCTCTGACCGCCGGCACTAAAGTAATACCGCCAACCAAAATCACCTCTTCAATATCTTTAGTGGCCAGATTTATTTCAGCTAAAGTTTTCTTAACCCTTTCGATTGATCTTTCGACTAAATCAACGGTTAATTTATCGAATTGAGCGCGCGATAATCTGTAAAGCAAGTGCTTGGGACCAGCGGCATCAGAAGTGATAAAGGGTAAATTTACTTCAGTATCTTGGGCCGAAGAAAGCTCGATTTTGGCTTTCTCGGCCGATTCTTTCAAGCGCTGCAAAGCCAAAGTGTCTTTAGACAAATCAATACCATTATCTTTCTTAAATTCGTCAATGAGCCAGCTGATAATCCGCTGATCAAAATCACGGCCCCCAAGGTGCGGTTCTCCGCCGGTCGCCATAACTTCAACGGTTTCAGGAGTTGTATTTAAAATCGAAACGTCGAAAGTTCCGCCGCCGAAATCGTAAACAGCGATTTGCTGATTAGCTTTCTTCGTCAAACCGTAAGACAAAGCAGCTGCGGTCGGCTCATTAATAATTCTTAGGACATTAAAGCCGGCGATTTCTCCGGCGGCTTTAGTCGCCTTTCTTTGAGAGTCGTCAAAATTGGCCGGGCAGGTAATGACGACATTCGTAATTTTCTCGCCCAGCTTCTCTTCGGCATCCGCTTTTAATTTCTGTAAAATCATGGCTGAAATTTCAATGGGCGTATACCATTTGTCACCCATTTTCACCTCAACTTCGCCATCCTTTCTTTCTCTGGTTTCATAAGACAAAAGTTTCAGCTCTTTCTGGACTTCAGGGTCGGAATATCTGCGGCCAATAAAGCGCTTCACCGAATGAATAGTATTTTTAGGATTGGTAATAGCTTGCCTTTCAGCTAAAATCCCGACGATGCGCTCGCCGGTCTTGGAAATAGCGACTACTGACGGCATCAAAACAGAGCCTTCTCTGTTTTCAAGACACTTGGGCTCGCCGTTGACGATGGAAGCCATTTTTGAGATTGATGTACCTAAATCGATACCTAATATTTTTGACATATGTTTTTGTTTATTTGGTTAATGATTTATTTTGTTATTTTGACTTTCGCTGGTCTTAACAGCCGACCATTAATTTTATAACCCTTTTGGACTTCTTCGATGATGATATTGCTCTCTACTTTCCCGCCCTCCTTCGCCAAGGCTTCGGAAGGGCTAACTTCCCCGATAATTTCGTGGAAGTTAGGGTCAAACTTTTCCCCCACCGAATTCACTTCTTCTACGCCCCGGCTTTTCAGAAAATCTTCGAATTGCCTTTTAATCTGCGAGATTCCTTTTAAGTAATTATCTTTCTTATTATCCGGGATGCTTTTTTCCGCTTCAGTAAAATTATCCAGAATCGGCAAAACTTTTGAAACGAATTCTTCATTGGCGTATTTCATGAATTCACCGACCCTTTCTATTTCCTCTTTCTTATAGTTAAGGAAATCGGCTCTCGCTCGCTGCCAACCGGCTAAATATTCAGCGGCCTTCTTTTCTGACTCCTCCAGCTTTTCCTGTATTTCTTTTTCACCCGCCGTAGTCCCGCTTAGCGGGACGGAGGTGGGCTTCTCCTTTTTAACTTCCTCTGTTTTTTTATCAGTCATGTTAAATAATTTTAGTTATTCAAGTAATTTAATTAATGAATTCATAATGCCGACGTTTTTATCGTAAGCCATGCGTTTCGGTCCTAAAATAATGACCACTCCCTCTCTTTCTTTAGACAAATGAATTCTGGAAACAATTGTGCTGAATTCGGGAGCTTGAACCATTTTATTCTCTTTACCGATAAAAACCCGGGGATCATCGAAATCTTCCAGCTCGTCAATGTGTTTTTCGAAACTCTGAACAGCTTCCATAAACTTAGCGATAAAAGTTGAATCTTCAAACTCCGGTTCTTTAAAAATCTCGTCCCAACCTTCCTTGAAAACAATGCCTTCTTCCGGGAAATATGTAATGGCTAGGTTAGAGGTTAGTTCTGCTATTTTTTTCGTCATAGTTTGAAAAAAACCGAGCGAATCCTCCATCTCTTGTTCAATTGAATCAAAACCCCGATTAAAAACGCTTGAGTGTAAATTATCTACATAAAACCTGTATCCCTTGTCGGTAGGCACCCTGCCGGCTGAAGTATGAGGCTGAGCCAGATAACCCATGTCGGTCAACTTCTGAAATTCAATCCTCATGGTCGGCGGTTTTATGCCAAACTTATACTTCTTGGTAAGTATTTTGGAACCGACGGGCGTCTTGGAGCTGATGTACTCTCCCACAATGCAATTTAAGATTTTCCCCTGACGTTCGGTAAGCGTTTTTACCATATACCTCATTATAGAAAATCATCACTTGCCTGTCAAGAGTGATGGTGCCTTGGTGGCAAAAATTATAAAATAAAAAAGACCATGTTTCGTGCCTAGTCTATAGCCTAGACGACGCCCTTGCGGGTAAACATGGTCTCTTAAGTTGAATATGTTGTAATTATAGCATATCTACAAATCTTGTCAAGGGGTTGAACACCCTCCACTATATTTACTTGTAATAAACCCGGCTGAAGCGCAAATCAATGTATTCTAAGTTTTTCCTCTTCTCGGGTGAAATTTGTTTCTCAAGGGCTAGCTTAAGTTCCGTCATCTGCCAATCCAAATCGCCTTTCAGATTAAAACGGATTAGCCATCCCTCCGCGGTCTCGATGTCTAATCGTCCGTCGGAAACCACCGCATTATCAACAGCAATCTTAACGGTTTCAGTAAGCTGTGATTTAATCTCCAAAATCTGGGCAAGTTCATCTTTCGCTATCACCGTTTGACCCAAAGCAAAAGTCTCTCCTAAACTTAGTTTAGTTATCATAGTTAAACTAAGTTTAGTTTCGGAATCAGTTTCAGAAACTGGTTCAAAAATTACCCCTTGATTATCGAGTAAAAAACAGCGATCGTTTTCGCACCATAAAACGACGGCTGTTCTTTCGGTGATTTGTACGCTGATGGCGTCAAAAAAGCTTTTGCTAATCTTAACCTCGCTGATTCCGGGGAACGCTTCTAAGATATCCTTTTCAATCTGTCCCCTGTCAATCGCCAAGATGCTTTTTGTTTTAAAAAACAAGACGGCGTTTTCCAACCTTTTTGAAACTAAAGATTCAATTTCTTCCTTAGTGGTCTTTTGTTCGCCGCTAACTATGATTTTCTCCACCCAGAAAATCTTCCAGAGGAATAAGCCGTAAAAAATAGCGCAAGCGGCAATTAATATTAAAAAACATAAAGCTAAAAACTTTTTACGGAGGATTGGTTTTCTTTTCTTATATCGATGAGGTTTTCGGTAGTGCCTATCCGTCATTAAAGTCCTCTTTTAATTTTTCTAAGCGTTTCGAAAAGATATATCGGCCAGTATTTCCAGGATAACGGCAGATCTTGGGTTTTAACGTATTCATAGGCCCTGCCTCCGAAACCCATCTTAAAGAGCGTGGGACCGGCCCAAGGATGATGCGATTTAGGGTCGACGTAGCCCCAGAAGTCATATAGTCTGCATCCCCGCTTCTTGGCCTCTTTAATCGCTTCCCACTGCAAGAGATAAGCAATAGGAATTTTATGATACTTGGGATCCAGGGCCGCCTGGTGGTAGAATCCGATGCCCGACCAGAAAACAACCAAAGCCGAGGCGATGACCTCTCCATGATATTTGCCGAAAAACAGAAGAGCTCCATTATCTCTATTGAAAACATCGAGTTCGTTTTTAACATATTCGGAAGAAAAGGGGGTAAACTTCTGATGCTTGGCCACCTTTAAATTAAGTTTTTGGTAAATCTCCGCATCCGCCAATTGATTGCTTTTAGTGATTACTAAATCTGGGTTTTTCTCCGCCTGATGAATTAAGTATCTCGTGCTTTTGCGCATATTCTTGAGTATCTCTTCTTCTGAAGGCGTAAGATCGAGCTTCCAGGTCGCCTCGTAAGCGTTGGCGTGCATCGGAGATTCTCTAAACCCCAGGCTTCTGAATAATTTTTTATTCTCTTCGGTTCTGGGTAAAAGCGGCGCCATTCTGATAAAAGCGCAGCCCTCCTCTTTAGCGATTTCTTTCAGCTTGTTTAATAAGGTTTCTGAGAGGCCAACGTTATGCTGCACCAATAAAAAAGTCCCCCTTCTCGCCCGAACCTTCACCGCCAAAACAGCAGAAGTTTGATTTCCGTTGTTTTCGAAGACTCCAAGCCGCCAAATCTTTCCGCCCGAGGCGGATCCGCCCTGGGCGGAATTGCCCATTCTTTCTTGAAATTCACCCCAATTCCAAGACTGCAGAAAGGTTTTTTCCTCATGTTTCAAAAGAAAGTCCTCCCAGATTT
>ERZ1292629.3353-Hain-H43-01um-R1-3353-length-12407-cov-12_pt1 | contig 12407 bp, 18 predicted proteins | sample MGYA00564399_ERZ1292629 | MGnify/ENA primary metagenome ERZ1292629 (study PRJEB36523, sample SAMEA6512636) | groundwater metagenome | collected 2019-01-08 | study: AquaDiva: Metagenomics assemblies of 32 groundwater samples | reverse complement strand
TGCGCAAAGCACCCGCCTGCGCCGAGCACTGCAATCTTCATTTCTTCTCCCAATGCACGCAACCGAATTCAGGCCCGACCCAGAAAGAGCCGCCTTCATAGTAGCTATAAACGAGGTCCGCAGGATGCTTCTCGTCCGCATCATAGTGTCCCTCAACGAAATGCTTGCTGTCACAATAACCGTCTACCGAACGGAATTGACAGTCCTTGCAATAGTTCATTTCCTGCCTTTCTTCAATGCACGGTAGATGGACGATGGTGATAGCCCGAACTTGCGGGCGAGGCGGTAGATGTTCTTGTCGCCTTTGCGGTGTACCGAGAGCGCCCGTGTCATGGCTTCAGATTGGCGTCCCGACATTCGCGTGCTGTATATCACAGCGTGATGCAAGATGCAACTAAATCGCGCTCGCCGCCAGAATGATGACGAGCGCGGCTTCGTCATTGGCGATGATCGCCCGCAACCGCATGGCGATTTCATTGCCGATCATTTCCTGCCTGCGGGCGTTCAGTTCCTCAAGGTGCCGAGTCTCGAATTCGATCCCGCGTAGGCGCAATTCGCCTTCGAGTTCCTGCCTGCGCTGGATTTCGTCAAGGTGTAGGTCCGCGACTTGGCGAGCGGCAACTGCTTCGATGACTTCGGTTTCAAGACCAAAGCGTACCCGGCTTTGCCGAGTCTGCTCCGGCGTCGGGCCGCGATCATGGGATGGATAGCCGCCAGAAGGAGGCGGTGGAACGCCCACAACGGGAGGTGGCGGCGGCGGACCCTCGCCGTCAACGACGCCCCATGCGCCATTCCATGCCTGATTCCACGTCAAGCCCCAAGCTGAAGCCATCACGGACCCCAAGGATCGCTACTGGTTCCTGTTCCTGTTGCCACGGCAACGCCCTTGACGAAAGCAATGTTGGTACTAATCTTCCCTGCCACACCGTAAGCGGCTGTCAGGGTCATGGCATCGCCCGCTTGGGCGGCTGTCGTGGCCGGGTCGTAAAGCGCCGTCAAGGCATAGCCGGTCTTTCCTATGTTCCAGTCGCCTTTGCCTGTCAAGGCCGCGCTTGAGATCGACGCGGCTTTGATGACATCGGCTGCAAGCGAAGAAACACTGTAACCTGCCTTGTCGGTCACAGTCGAGACACCGACGAGCGCCCCGTAGCTGGTCACATGGACGCCACCTGCGATGCTCCAATCGCCCTTGCCTGCTAAGGCTTGAGATGAAATCGCGGTGCTGGTGAGTGCATTGGCGGTGAAGGATGACACGCCATATCCCGCCTTATCGGCATTCGACGATACGCCTACGGTAACGACGCTTGAAACGCCGTAGTTGCCTTTGTCCGTGTTGGTCGATACGCCTACAAGGGTCGCCATCGTCGATACGCTAGCCGATGCCGAGTACCCGGTCTTGCCGACGTTCCAATTACCCTTGTCGTTCAGGGCGGCGCTTGAAATAGCGGTCGAGGTCAGGACGTTCGTCGCCAAACTGGAGACGCCGACCGTCACGACAGAGGACACGCCATAGTTCCCCTTGTCGGTATTCGTAGATACCCCGACCAGCGTTGCCATTGTGGACACGCTCGCAGAGGCGGAATAGCCCGTCTTGTCGGTTACGGTCGAGACTCCAACCGGGGTATTCACGCTGCTGATAGAGTAAGTCGAGATCCACTGCTGGTTGTTGAAGCCGGTCAGTTCGATTTCCATCGGGAGCGGAACCATGTTCGGCGCTCCATACAAGTGAATCGCTACGCTTTTGCCAGAGGCGAGCGCATAGTTCGGCACGCCGAACTGATACCAGCCGAGCATGTTGGTCGAATTCATCTGCGTGAGCGTCGAGACACCGTAGGTGCCGAGGGTGCCGCCCGTGGAGCAGGTTCCGGTCGAGACGGTCGCTTGGTTGTCCCGCAGGATGCCGAAGGTGACACTCGAAGCAACGATGTTGGCAAGCCCCGCGCCGGTCGAGACGGTCCCATCCTGGATGTAGACATTGAGTATTTCGCTGGTGGAGCCGATTTGTCTTGATATTTTCATGGCTTATTCCAGTTGATTACCCGGCATGAAGGCGTCCGACCCAAGGCCGTCTAGATTCTGCGCGCTGCGAAAGAACTGCCGCGCTTGTGCTGCTGGGACCGTGTAGATCACGTCAAGGGACACCGAATCGAAGCGGTAGAACGGGTCGGAAGCATCGTTGCCGTTATGCGGGCGCACATGAACGGTCATCGTATTGTCGCGGAAGTCAGCCGGTGCCCAAGCACGATCCGCCGTGATATCGAACGTATCCGTGGTAAGCGAAGTCTGCTCGTCCACGTTCAGGTGCGTCGAGAGTAACCCAGCGGAGGAGTGATGCACCGCCGCGCCCAAGTTGGCGATGACGGAGGCATTCGTCGTCACGCGCCAGACGCAGCGCATAAACACCTGGCTTACCGTTGCATCGGCCGGAATGACGCTGGTGGTAAAGCCGAAGTTGAGCAGGCGCGCAACGGAACTCGTGTTTTTGGTCGAGATCGTGCAGGCCGCTTCCGTACCGTTAGTCGAAAAAAAATTGGATACGTTCGCCCAAGTGCCGGTCGAGACTTGGGAACTGGTAGCGAAGCGGTAGCCGGTATCGGCCATCAGAGAATGGGCGTCTCCGGACGCAGCATCCCACGGCAGGAACCACGCAGGCGATCCTGCCAATGCCCCATCACCGGGTTATTGCCGATGGAGATGATGAACCATGCAAAGTGGAGATCAAGGTACGGCTTGGCGAGATCGAGATGCGCGCCGATGGAGAAATATCGTCCCCACTGAAGCTGCACGGCCCACCAGCGTCCGTGCCACAGCCACACCTTGCGGTGTATCCGCATCTACTGCACCGTGGCGGAGAAGTGAGCGCCGCTCGGCAGCGTGCCGGAGATGTGCTTCTCGCGTTGGCCCATCTGCATCATCGCCTGCATGGACTGCTGATGCATCGCCATCATGGCTTCGTTGGATTGCGCCATTTGCGTCATAGATTGCGCAAGGAGTGTAAGGACGCTGCGGATGCTTTCGCCAGACCCCGGAGTTTCAGCGCCTTCTGCTCCTGCGGCTTCCTGAATCCCTCGCATGAACTCGATTTCTTTTTCGGTGTTGGCCTTGATATTGTTGGCTTTATGATCGGCCCTCGCATTGATCTGAGCAATTTCGATCTTGGTTTGCGCTTCCCTATCGGCCTTGTATCTGGCGATGTCCGCTGCATCATCGGCTTCTTTCATCGCCCTTTGATTCGCAGCAAATGCTTCACGCTCAGCCAAGTCTTGTTTGTCTGCCGCTTCCTTGGCGCTCGCGGTGATCTTGGCTTGTGCCTGCGCCTCGCCCGACTGCAATTTCTGCATTTCCTCTTGCATGAGCTGAAGCGCCTGCTGCATCTGCTGCATCTGCTGCATGGCGGCTGGCGGGATCGGGGCCTGTCCGTCTTTGGGGTCTTGCAGCGCGGGCGGCAGGAGGCGCTTGAAGCGTTCGGCGATCTGGTCGGCCATCGGCCAATCCATCGACTTGAACATCAGGTCGCCGATGATTTGCAGGACTTCGGGCTTACCTTCGGTGATCTTGAGCATGGCTTCAGCGGCTTCCATGCGTTTTGTGTTGTAACTCGGCCCGGTCGTGACCGTCACATCGTAGATTCCTACGCCTAGGTTGTAGATCGACTGTTCCTTACCATCCGGGCCTCGTACCTTGGTCACGGCCTGCGGCTTGGAAGGATCTACAAGGGCCGGTTGCGAGTCGCCATCTTCGCCCAAGATACGCACCACGCGGCGGGTATCGTAAATCTTGGGGGCCAAGTCGATGATAATGCGTCCCGCGTGGCGGATAGAACGGTTCAGGTTATCCGCGAAGTGGAGCGTCCCGGTATCGGATTCTCGCTGTAGGGCGAGGATCGCCTTGCCTGATTGCTGCGATTCGGATTCTCCGACCGCAGCCTTATACATTCCAAGGGCGGCTTTCACGTCCCGTTCGATCAGCGCAGTCATCTTGATCATGGCGGCTTCGACCGGAGCGGGATCGACGCGCTTCGGAGGCGGGATGACATTGCCTTGCACGTCGATGGCCTTGTATTGCAGATAGGCGCGGTTCTCGCGGTTGGCGTTCTTCCATTCGTTCTCGCGGCCTTCGAACTGGCCTTCGGCGCCGATGAACGGCACCTTGGGGGCCAAGCCGATCTTTTCCGTGATCGCGCTCATCCAGTAGTTGTTCATGCGCAGCGAATCTTTCGCTGGTCGCACCAGGCCCCACAGGACGCGCCTGCCCTTGACGAAGGATTCTCGCCCGACGACTTCGACAATCGGAACATACTTCCCGGCCCAGTCGCGGCGGTCGATGATCTCGGCGCCGGTGAACTTTACCCACTTGATCGTGCGCTTGGAAACATTGCGCCGCGAACCATCGGACAATTCCGTTTCGGGAATTTTCTGGTAATCGGCGTAGAAGTATTCGCAGACGCGGATCGTATTCTCGGTACACCACGATAGCGCATCTCCGAGATCGTCAAAATCCTTCTTCGCCGTTTTCTTGCCCGGATACTGGCGCTTGAATGTTTCCAAGGGGATATCCTCGAACACGAATCCATATTCGGCATCCGAGCCATCTGGCATGTCGTGCTGGCCGAGGTAGACGTTGAAAGTGTTGGGGATGCGCTTGACGACGATGTTCTGGTTGCTCGTGTCGTCGTTGTCGTACTCGGTGGTGATGCGGAAGTACCCCAGGCCCACCTTGACCGCCCATTCGCCTGCGGTTTCATAGGCGACGCTTGCAGAGGAATGGTCCTCGATGTGGCGCACCAGTCCCTGGAACACCTTGGCGGTTTCCACGTCGGCTGCGTCGTCCACGGGCCGCACCTTGATAGCGGCGCGGTTCTGGCGCATGTCGTTGACCACCTGCACGATGTACTGGTTGATCTTGTCGATGGTGAGACAGGGCCGCGCGCCATTCGGGTCGTTTTCCCGCTCGCGGCGGATGTTGGCGTCCCACTGATCCAGCGTACAGAACGCCAGATCATCTTCCATCTTCGCGCGTTCGGGGGATTCTTCCTCGATGCAGGCTTTCAGCCGTTCGCGGGCTTCTTCAAGGATGGGATCGGAAGTCGTCGTTTTTTCTTTTTGCGCCATAGACATCTTTCAATTCGTTTTTCAGGCGTTCGATTTCCTTGAGACAATGCTGCTCACGGAAAAGCGCGTTGCCCAAGCAATCGTTGAGCCTCAAGCGGTCTTTCAGCAATGGCCTGATCTTCATCCGCCCATCCATGACATTTGAGGCCAAGTCACGTTGCGCTTCTTGAAGTTTTCTGATGCTGGGATGACTTGCAGATTATTTTCAACATGCAATCCGCAGACACGCTTCGTTCATCCAGCCATCCAAGAGGTTCCCACATTATCATATTGCGGTGGGGGTGGCACATACTCCGGTTTTTGCTCTTTCGGCCATATCAGTTTCAAGTCCGGTTCGCAGATTCGTGACATCGAATCCAGCATGTCGTCGTGTACTCCGACGGGGAAGGCCGCGTATTCCTCCTCAACGAATGATCTTACAAGTTCAATGACTGTGCCTTCCCAATTGGTCTTATGCAGGCTTTTGGGAAGATAGAACCGGCCTTGCTCGAAAATCGGTATCAATCTCTTGATACGATCTTCCTTGGAAGTCTGTCCTGCAACTTCCGTAATGTCGAAGCGGTAATTCTGTCGTTCCTGCTCGGCCTTGATGGCGTCGATATCGGCCATCATGCCGTAGCGTTCGTAACGCACCTGTTTCGGTTTCCATGTTCTATGCAATTCAAACAAATGAGCAAGACGCTCGGCGAGATTCAGGCGGTCCCTGACCAGATCAAGAAGATAGTAATTCTGATCCGGACCGAGGCCGATCACGGCCATCGAAGTAAAGTCAGATCCTCTTTTCTTGCTGGAAGCCGCATCAACGCAGATATAGGAATTCATCTTGTCCTTTTGCGTCGTGCTGTAGTGTCTCAACCATTCGCGCCTGAAACCCTGCAAGGCATCGGCTCTCGGGTTTAAAAGAATTTGACAGGCGTAAGTATAGGGGCCCATATCCCGACGTTTCTGTGCGTGTGTTTCTTCCGACCAGAATACGCTATCGCCAGATTCAGATCCTCCAATCCTTCCGGGATGTTCCCGTGGTATGGCAGTGCCTCGATCAATGATAGTTCGGTAGGCGTCTGAAAAAGCCCACCGCGTGCCCGTTAACCGCCTCAATCCCGGCGTCGTCCCCAGGTTATAGCTCTGCTCCACCGCCGTCATCGTTTTCTGGATCATCTCCGGCGTCGTCACACTCGCCTGCACCACAATATCGTCGTACAGCAGCACCTTGAAGTGCTTTGAGGTCGGCTGCCCATCCACCAACCCCCACGCCTCCACCGTGGCCTCATTCGGGTTCGACTTCCTCCTCACAATGATCCCGTCATCCTCACTCCACTTCGGCGCATCCTTCAAATTGCGCCCCCACAATACATCCGGAAACGCCGCCTGCAACGTCTCATTCGCCTCCAACTCCCTCATGATCTGTCGCAAAAACGCCTTCGCAATCGGCCGCGTATGACTGAATATCCCAAACGTCACATCCGAATCCTGCAAGATATTCTGGATCGTCAGCCCAAACGTGATGATCGACGACTTGAAATGCTCCCGCGCCCACAAGTCCAAGTACCCATTCGGATTCGCTTCAACCTCCCTCACCCTCGCATAAGCAAACGCATTCGCCATGTCATGCCTCCCACACACACCAATCAGCAAATACGCCAGATCATTGAGACATAGAAGACGTACAACCTGCGCTAATTTCCCCTCCCTCCTCCCAAAAGCCTCCGCCTCCTTCCACGCCTTCAACGCACCCTTCAGCGTGGCCTTGCGGATAACAGAAACATCAAAACTCATTGGGAAAAAATTTTACGCGCGCCAGAAAAATCGGCGAAATGTGGAGGAGTGGGGACCCCTTCGACCACCGGGGGGAGGGCAAGGCGAGAAAGACCCATACCCCCTGCCTCGGGCTACGGCTCGTGCTGCTCGTCATCGTGGACGAGTGCGGCGAGGTGGTCTAGGTGAGCGGCCCTGCGCTCGGCTGATGTATTGCTAGAGGGCAACGCCTCGGGATTTGGCATACTACCCATTGCACCCTCTTGGTGCGTGATCACTGGCTCCTGCGCCACAAGATCACCCTCGACCACGCGCCCCAGGAGCGCCGACAGATCGCGCTCAAGGCGCTGCTCGACACGCAAGACATGCTCGACAGTTAGCTGCTGCTTCGCGCCCCAGCGGTGCGATGCCTCGACCGAGGCACGCCACGATACAGCACGCCACAGCGTTCCTGCGCGCGCGACATCAACGGGCAACGCAGCTCCCTCTATCATTTCCTCAGCGGCGTCTAGGCGTACTGCGTGACCTGTTTCCAACGCGGCTTGATAGTCGGGGTCATCTTTCAATGCTCGGCTGATGGCCTGCGGGGTAACGCGGTACTGCTCGGCTGAGTGACTGAGGCGCTTGCCAGAGGCCAGGCTTTGCAGGATTTCCTCGCGGTGCTGAAGGGCTATTGCGGCCATCTGCGGTCAGTGAGCTGCGAGTAGGATCTGCGCTCGCCACGATAGGCTTGTCTGCGGTCTGAGCCTTGTCGGCGTTCTTTGCGTTGGTACATGGGCAGGCTTATAGGCTGATTCGTGCGGCTTTGCAACTCTGTGATCCTCGCGCGGTGTTTTTGTTTTCTATGCATACTGCTTCTGCTTCTGCATGGGCGGACTTCCTCTGTGACTGGTGGACTGTGGTGGACATCTGGCGGATGAAAGTGGAATTCCTGTTTTGTCCTCTGTGACATGGGATTAGCATGGCTTATCCGCTCATTTGCAGGCTCGATCAATCTTTACAATCTAGGGCTTGCACTGTGCCCTGTACTGTGATTCAATTGGTGCTGCAGGTTAATCACTCAGGAGGAACAGATGAATACATTCTACGTTGACGGCAAACGGGTTTCGCACGATGTCGCGGTCCACTTCTTCGCCGCTTTCACGCCAGCGCGTTACGAACTGCGCTCCGATGAACTGCCCGAACTGTGGGAATCGTGCCAGACATCCGAGGAGCAGCGCGACATCTACCTGCCGGATGGACTGGAAATCGTGCAAGCCTAGCCCATCGCAAAGCCGCTCGCTGGCGGCTTGACGCTGCGCTAACACTCTCCGCTTGCTGCGTAGCCTCGCTAGATGCTTGGGGGCCAGTCAGCTCGCGCTCGACGAAACGCGCTACTGCAACGCGGAGACAGACGAACTCTCCCGTATGGTGGCTGACCGTCAAACGGAAATGCAGCAAGATGCGCAATTTGATCCGAGGGGCGAGTAATGAAACCAGAATCCAAGTATGTGCTCTATCGGCAATGGGACACCTGCCGTGTTTTCTATGTGTCCAATTTGCCCGGCCAAGGTGGTGTTGACTGGGGATACTCGGAGCGCCCGTCCGGTGCAATATCTGTGTCACGCTACTGGATGGCGCGATTCAAAGCGGACTGCGCGCGCGTCGGCAGTAACGGTTGCTGCTATGTGGTGCAATCATGAAATGCAAACGTGCTGTTGATGTAACGGTTGGAGACATCTTAGAGCTTGCAACCGAATCATTGCGCGTTGCGGCTAAGCCTGAATTAAAGGGACATCGTGTTGTGCTGACTGTACGCACATCAGAAGATGGCTGCGGACTTTCCCGTAGATCCTACCTGCTAGCGTACATTTTTAATGTAAGGGAGGCTGCATGAAAGTCATCGAGTTCTCAACGTATCAAAATCCCGATGCCTGGATTTGTGACGATGACACCATGATACAGTTTAAGTCAATCGGCGATGCTTGTCTGGCTGCGGAACTGTTCAGGGATTTGCAAGAAAAGCTAGACTTTGAACATAATCATCCACAAGGGATTGCGTCTCTTCTTAACACAGCCTACATAGAGCGCGACAAATTGCGCGCCGAGAAAATGCAGGTAGTTACCGATTTATCAACCTTCAAAGCGAGACTGAAGGAAACGCAAATAGTTTATGCGAAAACATGCGGTCGTTTAGAAACAGAGCGTGATGATTCAAAGATCGAAATACGAAATCTACGTGCAGAAAACGACAAATTGCGCGATGAAGTCTACGCACTCAACCTGCAAATTTCCCGGATTATTAGAGACGGTCCATGAAAACCCCCTGTCCAAGCTGTCCAGACGGCAACGAATGGAACCGCGAGGGGCCGACCGGCCGCGCCTGTCCAGCCTGTCACGGCAATGGATACGTTGGCGAAGATGAGGATGACTCGCCCTACTGCGAATGCGGTAATGATCCCATCGAGGAAGAACTTGCAACCGGACACTGTTTCTCTTGCGGAAAGGAATTGCCGTGACTAACACTCGTGCGTCTGAGGAAATGCTTGCAAGCCGATGCGTTTGCCTGATAGCAAAACATGGCTCCGTTCGAGCAGCTGCCAAGGCGCTTAATATGGATCATGCCTACTTGTACCGCTTGAAAATGGGCGAGAAATTGCACCCGAGCAATAAGATACTGCGCAAATGGACGCCACCGAAATGCTGCGTTACTTTGCGCGCCTGCAAGCGATTTCATGCATTGATCGGTGGCAACAAGAGCCGCCGGATGAGGTAATTGAATACCTGTTCGGCAACGATGCAATGCGCTCGACGGCTTGCTCGGCGGCTTACTCGGTGGCTTGCTCGGCTGACTCGACGGCTTACTCGACGGCTGACTCGACGGCTTACTCGACGGCTCGCTCGACGGCTCGCTCGACGGCTTACTCGACGGCTGACTCGGATTTCAACGCCTTGGTCTACGAGTGCTTCGAGGGGCCAATGCGCGACGTAGGATTTCAACCATAAACCACGCGAGAAAGGGGGATTCCGGGGCCGCGCGATGCGGCCCTTTTCGCGCCCCTTGCCTTGCGCCGTGTCTTGTGCATACAATCCATCCCATGCCTAATCTATCCAAAAGGGAGTGCGCCCAACTGGGGCGTATCACCTACCTCGGCCGCGCGTGCCGCCACGGCCACGGCAACGCCGATGGATTGAGCGAACGCTACATTCTGAATAGCGCCTGCACCGCCTGCGTCAAGAAAAGCGCCGCCAAGCGCCGAGAGGCTTTCCGAGAGATAATCCGCAATAGCCAACTTGTCACATAGAATCACAGCATGAGAACGTGGCGCACCGTCGCATGGCGCAATGAGCCAGCGGAAAAGGAATCGCTCCTGCTCACCTGCGAGGGATGCGGCATAGAGGCGCTGTGCGAGTGCGCCGCCCACGGACCTACCGTGATCGCCAGCTTGGGCCTGCGGTTGATCTTAGACCCGCCTGACGCGAATGTGCCCGAGAATTTCCTGCCCGATGAGATCGCCTGCCGCTACTGCCGGCGCATCTACAGCGCGAAGGAGCCAGAAATTGTACGGCAAACTTTTTAGCCAAACATTCTCCGGCAGCATGGTAGGCAAAGGTTCCACCGTGTTTGCGATTTGGGCCTACGTCGTCGCCCACACCAAGCCACCCGGCATCGTCGAGCTAAACCCGGTGCTGATCGCCGCGCAGATCGGCACCACGGCGGCTGATGTGGAAAGCGCCATCGAGTACCTGTGCGCCGCCGATCCGAACTCCCGCACGCCAGACCATGAGGGTCGCCGCATGATCCGCGAAGGCCAGTTTCAATACAGCGTGCCGAACTACATGCGATATAGGGGATTGCGCAACGAAGAGGAACGCCGAGAACAGGACCGCGAGCGTAAGCGCCGCTCGCGTGAAGCCCACAAGGGTAATGGCGCGAAGCCGCCTGCCGCTCTCGTGCTGCCCGATTGGATCGCGCCGGAACCGTGGGCGCGCTGGATCAAGATCCGGCCCGCCAAGGCACGCACGCCGGATGTGCTTGCCGCCGTGATCGCCAAGCTCGACAAGATGCGCGCCGAAGGACTCGACCCGAACGAGATCATCGCTAACAGCCTAGCGAACGGCTGGCAGGGACTATTCCGGCCCGATCAGAAGCGCGGCGCGCTGGCCGCAGCGAGCAGCACCCGCCCAGCGATCACTTGCAGCGATTGCGGCCAGCGCGCCTATACCTGGACCGGGACAAGATGCGACGGCTGCTATCGCGCCTACATGGGAGTGACCGACCATGCCAGCCAAGCCCCCGCCAAGTGACCTCTACGCGCGGCTGAATGCTGCTGCGCCGCGCCCCCTGACGTTCGCCCCGCGCTCGGCGCGCTGCGAGAACGCGCTATGCAACGAGATCCGCGCAGCCTATGCCCGAGCGCGGAGTCGCGCGCTCGATGCGCCGGAACGCATGGCGGGCGAGGATTAGATCCACATGACCACCTTGCGAGAACAGTATCCTGAACGCTTAGCCCTGATTGCTGCACGTTTGCGCGCCGGGGACTCTCTACAAGCCATTGGCGAGCACTTGGGAGTATCCAGAGAGCGAGTTAGACAACTAGCCAAAGAAACTGGCGCGAGTGCTCAAGATGGCGTAGCTATACGTCGCGTTGCCGCACACAAAGAAAGAGAACGTCGCGCGGTGCTCGAACGTGCCAAAGCGGAGCGCAAATGCGAGAAGGCATTGGGTTGTTCACTAGACGAACTGCACGCGCTGAATGACGGGCAACCACGAAGTATGCCCGGAACAAAGGCGCATGACTACATATTTTGGCGCAAGAATGTTCGGTACATTATTCGGGCTGATTGTCAGATCACGTTTCCGCAATGGTGCGTGTTGTGGGACGCTTCCGGCAAATGGAACGAGCGAGGCCGAGGCTACGGCTATTGGCTAACGCGAATTGACCGCACATTGCCGTTCACTGTTGATAATGTCCGGATCGTGACCGGCAGTGAGGCTATAAAACACCACCGCAAAACAACCCCGTGGCACGGTGGGCGGCGAACAATTCATGCGGCGGGCGATTGATTGCGCTGATCGGCGCATCAGCACACGGTATTGGACGCACGCCTAGACCACAGAGGAGAATTTGCACCATGAGCTTACCCTCCGATCTGCGCCGCTTTCGCGCCCGCACTACCAATGAGCGCGCAATGGAAATCCTCGAATCCGTGCTCGGCGTAGGCATCGGATTGTTCTGCGTCTATCTGGCAATCGTGTTCGTGCTGGCGCTCAATTAGGGGGAACGATGAAATTTGAAATTAAGTCTTGGGTTGACGGAACCATACTATTCTCCGGCGAATTTGGGTCGCTGAAACTCTGCATAGAGGCAGCAGTCAAATCTCACGCAAGCCTCGTCGGAGCACGCCTCGACGGCGCACGCCTCGTCGGAGCAAGCCTCGACGGCGCAAGCCTCGACGGCGCACGCCTCGACGGCGCAAGCCTCGACGGCGCAAGCCTCGTCGGAGCACGCCTCGTCGGAGCACGCCTCGACGGCGCAAGCCTCGACGGCGCAAGCCTCG
>ERZ1292629.2390-Hain-H43-01um-R1-2390-length-15918-cov-73_pt2 | contig 12408 bp, 15 predicted proteins | sample MGYA00564399_ERZ1292629 | MGnify/ENA primary metagenome ERZ1292629 (study PRJEB36523, sample SAMEA6512636) | groundwater metagenome | collected 2019-01-08 | study: AquaDiva: Metagenomics assemblies of 32 groundwater samples | reverse complement strand
AGAAGTAGCTACTACCATTGCTGAATCTATTAATGAAAAAATTTTCAAGATTATTGCTCTCAAGGTTGATGAGCTCAACAAACCAATCCAGTCATCTCCCATTTCAAAAGCACCAGAAATACCTCCTGCTAACCTTCCTATGGTCGAGCCAGACTTCGCACAAGGCTCCGTCATGGTAAAAAAGGGGGAGGTAGCGCATGATGTTGCGCCTACGGCGCAAGATTCAGGATTAAAGATTAAAGATTTAGGAATAAAGCGGGTGGAAAAAGAGAAAATGGTTTCTACGCCTGATTATCGTTACCCTGGCGGAAAAGACCCGTATAGAGAACCTTTACAGTAAAAACCTAAATCCTAAGCACTAAATCCTAAATAATTTTAAAAATTTTAAATTTCGAATTTGGTGCTTATCTAGAGTTTAGGATTTAGACATTAGGATTTTCTTCCGTTATTGGATTCCGATTCTCTTTGATATCTAAGCTCCAGGTAAGCTCTCGAAGCTTCGATTCCGATAGTTTCGGCACATAAACCTGCTGTATCGGCTTGTCCGCGGCCTCATTTCCCTTGCTTTTCGCTTCTTTCTCTTCTTTCTTCCAAATATAAAGCTTGTTGGTAAGAGTGTAATTGAAAAAGGCTTCAACCATATTGATAAATGGCTTGTCGTTTACCTTATAGAATGCGAGCGCCCCGGCAAGAGCGGCCACAGGTAGTGCCAGGAGAATGGCCAGAAACTTTGGCAGGAAGATGAAAAGGATGACGCAAAGGCCTATGCCTCCGGCGACGTAAACGAATTGTTTGAAAGTTAGCGGCCCGAATATTTTGTCCTCAACTTCTATAAACTGGGGAACTTGGAATCTCATGAGGACATTATACCAAAGTTTAGAGTTTAGGATTTAGGATTTAGGGTTTATAATAGATGTATGGCATCTACTAGTGCTACTCAAGAATTCGTGCCTATCAAAGAGGTGCGCGACGGCGTTGTCATTCTTAAAGACGGCGGCATGCGGGCCATTCTCCTGTGTTCTTCTCTCAATTTCTCGCTCAAATCGGAGGATGAGAGGAACGCCATACTGCTCCAATTTCAGGATTTCCTCAATTCCCTCGACTTTTCGATAGAAATTCTGGTTCAGTCGCGGAAGCTCGACATCCGGCCATACTTGGCGCTCCTCGAGGAACGCGAGAAGCTCCAGGAAAACAACCTTTTGAAAATCCAGGTTAGGGAATACATCGAGTTCATCAAAAATTTCACGGAGTCGACCAATATTATGACCAAGCACTTCTTCATCGTGGTGCCTTACAGCCCGGCTATCCTTACGAGCAGTTCGGCGGGAGAATTCGCTTCTCGTCTCGGATTAGGGCCGAAAGCCAAAGCGGCCGAGAAGAATTCCGGCTTTGACGAAAACAGAAGCCAGCTTGAGGAAAGACTTTCCGTCGTTGAGCAAGGGCTGGTAAGAAGCGGCATCCGCGTGGCCCGCCTTGGCACAGAAGAAACCGTTGAACTTTTCTATAAAGCTTTCAACCCGGGTGAGAGTGAAAAACCCATCAAAATGAAATGAGCATATTAGATAAAATTTTTGGCAAAAAGGAGGAGAAGCGGGATATTTCTTCGATTCTTCCGCAGGAGATTTTCGAGGCGGGAGTGCTTGAGCTTAAAGATATTATTGCCCCTTCCGCCCTGAAGGTCTCGCCCAAGGAAATAAACTTGGGCGAGAAGATATTAAGGTCTTTCTTTGTCATCTCCTACCCGCGCTTCCTCACCGAAGGATGGTTTAGCCCGATTATCAATATGGACAAGGTTTTCGACGTCTCCATCTTCATCCACCCCATCGAAACCGGCAAGGTCTTGCGCCAATTCCAGAGGAAGGTGGCCGAAGTCCAGTCGCAGATACACAGCAGGGAGGAAAAGGGCTTGGTGCGCGACCCTATGCTCGACGTGGCATATCAAGACCTCGAGAATTTGCGCGACCAGCTCCAACAGGCGCAGGAGAAGCTTTTCGATGTTGGCCTCTACATTACTATCTACGGCGACAGCGACTCCGAGCTTGATAAAGTGGAATCCGAAATCAAATCAATTCTCGAAGCAAAGCTTATCTACGTTAAACCCGCTCTATTCCAGCAAGAACAAGGGTACAAAAGCACTTTGCCCTTGGGCAACGATCTTTTAGGAGTGCATTCGAAGCTTAATTCTTCGCCCCTCTCGTCGCTTTTCCCATTTACCTCATTCGACCTCACTTCGGATAAGGGCATTCTCTACGGCATCAACAGGCACAATTCTTCCCTCGTACTCTTTGATCGCTTTTCGCTTGAGAATTACAACTCCGTCTGCTTCGCCAAGGCTGGCGCCGGCAAGTCTTATGCCGCCAAACTCGAGATTCTCCGCACTCTTATGTTCGACGCTGATGTCCTTGTCATCGATCCTGAAAGGGAATATGAGTACATGGCCGAGGTGACGGGCGGGCGATATTTCAAAATTTCGCTCAATTCCGAGCACCATATAAATCCCTTCGACCTGCCGATTCCCGGCCCTGGAGAAAGCGCCGCCAATATTCTGCGCTCCAATATCATCAATCTGGTCGGGCTCTTCCGGCTGATGATGGGGGGGCTCACGGCGGAAGAAGACGCCTTGATTGACCGGGCCATTACCGAAACTTACGCTCTTAAAGATATTACCGTCGAGTCCGATTTCCGCACCATCGAACCGCCTCTTATGTCCGACTTCGAACTGGTGCTCTCCGGCATGGAAGGGGGAGAATCGCTCGCTCAGAGATTAAGCAAGTACACCAAGGGCACCTGGTCCGGCTTCATTAATCGCCCCACTAACGTCGATATCAACAAGAAATTCGTGGTCTTTTCCCTACGCGATATGGAGGACGAGCTGAAGCCCATAGCCATGTATATCGTCACCCATTACATCTGGAATGCCATCAGGAAAGAGCTTAAAAAACGACTCCTTGTCATCGACGAAGCCTGGTGGATGATGAAGTCCGAAGATACGGCTTCTTTCCTCATGGGGCTCGTCAAGCGCGGCAGGAAATATTTCTTGGGAGTGGCCACTATCACCCAGGACGTCAGCGATTTCTTGAAGTCGCCTTACGGAGTGCCCATTATCACCAACTCGTCAATTCAGATTCTTTTGAAGCAATCGCCCACGACCATCGACGAGCTCCAGAAAACCTTTAATCTCACGGATGAGGAGAAATATCTGCTCCTTGAATCCGATGTGGGCGAAGGCATCTTCTTCGCCGGCCTTAAGCACGTAGCTATCAAAAATATTGCTTCCTACACCGAGGACCAGATTATCACTTCTGACCCATCGCAGGTTTTAGCCATTAAAAAAGCCAGACAAGAAGCGAAGGAAGACCGGGAGCTTGCGCAACAGGGGAAACTTGCCGAATTAAAAGAAGCCACTAAACAATAATGCCGGAGGAAAAAGAAAAAGGACTAAAGACTACCACAGTATGGCTCATGATTGGCACGGCGGTATTTTTTGACGCCCTTCAGATACTTCTGGATTTTCTGCTTATGGGCTGGTTAGTAACTATTTTCGCCTCTATGACTTTTTGGCTGTGGTTTATGCGCCACGGCATTAGCTTCATGAAACCGAAGAGAATAGCTGGCTCCTTGGTAACTATGATTATAGATATTGTCCCTATACTCGGCTGGCTTGCCTGGACAGTTTCCATCTCTACTTTTGTTTTAAGTAAAAAAATCCAAGATATCGTGCCGGGAGCAGATATCACAAAATTGGATATAATGAATAGGAAATGAAAAAGTTCTATTTTTTACAGAAGTGCCCTGCAAGGCAAGACCTTGCAGGTTAATCGAACCGATCCCGGTATTCTAGCCAGTCCAATATTTCTCTTTCGAAATTTTTAGTAGACGGAAAGTAATTAGGAAAAGCTTTTCTTTCTAGAATAAGACTTGCCTTTCTTTGTAAACCACTAAAGTCTTGATAGCTTGAATACTCGTAGTCATTGAGATATTCCAAAGCTGATTTCTTATTTTTTATCCCCACTTCCTTCCAGTCTTTCTGAATCAATTTTATCGGATTGAGATGAATATATGAAAATATGTACTTTAAATACTGATCCGTATCCAGATGTTCGGATTTGAATTTGCCTTCAAACAAGCTGCCTGTCCGTTCAGAGATACCGTTGTAGTACATGACATAAGCGGTAGTTAACTTCTGCATAAATTTACTTATTCCACCTTCCTGCTTTTCCGTAATTAAAATATGAAAATGATTTGGCATAAGACAATACGCGCCTATAGCGACAATTTGTTTTCCTCTTTCCCAAAGGTAGGGATCTTTATCAGCACGGTCTTTTACGAGAGACATTCTGAAGTTATTTTCTGAATTGCATGTGTAGAGGAGGATAATGAAGCGCTTATAGTCATTTTGATTATGAAAGATTTTTTGTTTACTGTTACCCCTATTGTACAGGTGATAATATTCACCGGCGATAAATGGGGTTGGACGCAATGACATAGCAACTCAATTATATAATTACCTGTATCTGCAAGGCAAGACCTTGCAGGTATTAACAAGACGCTCAATAAAGCATGTATAATAAAAGTATGAAGAAATTCGTTATTACCATTCTTATTCTTTCTTCCTACTTCCTGCTTCCTACTTCCACCCATGCACAAAGCGTTGACTTGCTCTGGCAGGGGAGTAGCTACGTTCCGCCTTTCTACCAAGGCCGCACCCTCTGGTCCAACCAATCAAAGGTGGTGCTCCTGGCTATACCGCACGGCTTAGGCCTTGCCGCGAATCTCAATTACAAATGGACTAAAAACGGCACGGTGCTTGGCAACACAAACGGGGTCGGCAAGAATTCGCTTTCTTTCCTCGACTCTATTCTTTCCAAGCCGCAAAGCATAAAGGTGGATATAATATCCAGCCAGGATGAAGTTTTAGCCAGCGCTTCCGTCGTTATCGTCCCGGTTTCGCCATCGCTTTTAGTCTATGAAAAAAATCCATTGTATGGATATCTGTTCCATAAGGAGGTTGGCGGCGCTTACGCGCTTTCAGAAAAAGAGATTACCTTAACGGCCTTTCCTTTCTTTTTCAGCGTGAGGAATCGGGCTGACAATACAGTCGGATATGCCTGGCGCACCAATGTCGGAGGGATGGAAAGCGGAAACGCGGTGACTTATCGCGCGCCAGAAAACGTTTCCGGCTCGTCGCAAGTGTCTGCCAGCGCTTCCAATAAAGACGAAATCGCGCAACAAGCGCAGAAAAGTTTCCTGGTACAATTCGGAAATCAATGACAAAAACTTTTATATTAATTGCGGTTTACTTTTTCATGTTTAGTGCTGTTTTGGCCCAGACAACACCCGCTCCAGAGTTGTTGCCTTCTCGTCAAACTGTTCCTTTTTCCAGCCAAGCCTTACCGAGCCCACCCACTGATTACACCTTGCTTGCTCCCATCCCTTTAAACGGGCCTGAGAGCGGCGTGAGCGAAACGACAAATGCCGCTACTTTTCTCCCCGGCTTATTCAAACTGATGATAGGCATTGCCACGGCCTTGGCCGTTATCATGCTTATTTTCGGAGGCATTAAGTACATGTCTACTGACGCTATCGGGGGGAAAAGTGACGCCCGGGCGACTATAGAAAACGCCATCTGGGGCTTGCTCCTGGCCATTTCCGCCTGGCTTATTCTCTACACCATTAACCCGAAATTGGTTGAATTTAATCTCAATATCCCGGTGCAGGAGATAACAACGGCGCTTCCCGGCGGGAATATTCCTGAAGCTGGTAATTGTCAAAATTGCACGACCATCAGCGTGCCTCATAAAGAAGCTCCGTTGGGTTGCGCTGCGCCAGGCCCGTGCATGATTGCCCCAAGTCTCAACAGCAAACTTGTTCAATTACAGTCCATAGGCCAAAAGTTCACCGTAACCGAATCCTACCCTCCGACCGTTCAACATGAGGATCCGTGCCACAACAGTGGCACGTGCGTGGATATTTCCATTCCTGTAAATAGTACTAAAAACGTCCGTGCTTTCGTTCTGGAAGCCCAGAGGGTCGGTCTAAACGCAGTTTTTGAAGTGACTTCCCAGAATCGGTATGTAGAAATGACAAAGGCAGGCGTGCCTTCTACTAATATCATAATTAATGCAAAAGCCAAGGGTGAACACTTTCATGTAAAATGAAAAAAATATTTTTAAGCCTAATAATCATCGTCGTAATCGTTCTGGCGGTAGTGTTTGGCTGGGCACTTTTGTCACGCCCCAGCGGAGAAACGGTAGGACAAGCCATTAATAATGTTCTGCCTTTCGGTTCAGGGGAGGGATTGGAACAACCAACAACCAACAACCAACAACCAACAACTGGGGAGGACGGGCAAGTATTTGATGAATTTGGACGGCCGACAGCTGGGCTTTTCCGCGTAGTCGTCGAGCCGGTAGCAGGCGCAGTAGCGTTTACGAGAGGCACTTCAACTGTAGTCCGATATGTGGATCGAGCGACAGGCCATGTTTATGAAACCAATCTGACCACCTCCAAGAAAACCAGGATTACAAACAAGACTCTGCCGAAGATTTACGAATCTTATTTCAGACTCGACGGCCAGGCCGTACTTTTGCGTTCTCTCAAAGACGATTCGGATACCGTAGAAAATCTTTCTCTCGCTCTTACTCCTCCCAAGGCTACGAGCACGGGTTCGACAAGCTCACCGCAAGCAGACGGCCTCTATACCGTTTCAGCCACTGTTTTGCGCGGTGACATCGGAAGTGTTGCCGTGGGCCTAGGCAACACGCTCTTTTATTCCTTGAGAGATTCCGGCTCGATAGTTTCTTCCGCCTTCAACAATACGGCCTTAAAAACAATTTTCTCTTCCGTCTTCACCGACTGGCGTTTGGCGGCGGCTGGAAACGGTGTGATAATTTACACCAAGGCTAGCAGCAACGCGCCCGGCTACGCTTACACCTTAAATACCGCAAGCGGAGGTTTAACCAGGCTCTTAGGTCCTCTTAATGGTTTGACGGTAACGCCAGATGCTTCTGGAACCCGCTTGCTTTATTCATATACCGAGAGCGGTTTGGCTAAATCTTCCGCTAAAAATCTGCAATCCGGCGCCATAACCGACATCCTTCCGGTTACCCTCTCGGAAAAATGTATCTGGAGCGTTAAAAATAGAGGGATTGTTTATTGCGGCTCTCCTGTAAATGGCATAGGTGCTAGCGAACCTGACAATTGGTATAAAGGCGCGACGCACTTTTCCGACCGCCTTTGGCGCTTTGATACTAACGCTGAAATCGCCCAGATTCTCTCTGAACCAAAGGCAAGTTTGGGACTTGATATTGATGTCGTTGAGCTGAAACTTTCACCTACCGAAGATTACCTAATATTTATCAATAAAAAGGACTTGTCTCTCTGGGCTCTGCGGCTCTAAAACAGCATGTTATGCTGTTTTAGTAATATTTTTTCTTACGAAAAGCTCTTGGAGAATACTGAAGAGATTGGTGGTAAGCCAGTAAAGGGCGATAGCGCCGGAAATTTTATAAGAAATAAAAAAAACCAGGATGGGGAAAAAATATTTCATCTGGCCCTGCATGTTTCTGGTTAAATTGTCTCCGAACGAGTTGCCTTTCGGTTTACTCTGGCCTTGAGTGGAAATATGGAGCTGAAAATAAGTCGATGCGGCCGCTAAAATGGCCATGGAGGCGCTTTTACCGCTAATATCCACTAGCCCAAAAAAAAGGGTGTTGACGTGTTCCGGGACCTTTATAAATGGATAGAGGACGGCTGCATTTACCTTCGGAAAATCGAGGAATATCCGATAAAGGGCGAGGATTATTGGAATTTGAACGATGATAACCAAAATGCCGGAAAATGGATTGACTCCTTTTTCTTTATAAAGAGCGAGGGTGCGCCTGGCCTGTTCTTCAGACTTATCTTTATACTTTTCTTTTATTGCCTCCAGTTCGGGACCGATTTGGGCCATCTTGACTTGAGTCAGCACCGCTTTCCGAGACAAGGGGAAAAGAATGAGACGGACAAATATCGTAAGGATGATGACAATAATGCCGGCGTCTGCCCATGGCAATACCTTGAATAAAAATATCATCGCGTTATAGAGAGGATCGAGGAAGAAGGTGTGGTAAAGAAAGGACATCAGAAATTTTTAATTAACTTAATTATTCTAATCAATTCACTCTCTAATGTCTTGCCCTTTAAATTTTCAGCGCCTGGCTTTGCGATGAATATATAGGATGCAGGTTCCAGTTTAAGGTTTTTAATAACCGCCCTGACCCTCCTTTTGACCGTATTTCTGATTACGGCCTTCTTTGATACTTTCTTGGAGACAGAAATTATAATCTTCAGCTCAGGAGATGACTTTACTTTGAGAGAAAACATTATACAGCTAAGCGCTTGCGTCCTTTGCGGCGCCTGGCTCTAATAGTTCTTTTCCCGGTATTGCTTTTTTGCCTTGAAAGAAAACCGTGGGTGCGGGCTCGTTTGCGTTTTTTTGGTTGGTATGTTCTAGACATTTTTTCTCAACAGGTTATTAACATATTATAAACATTTTTTTGTGTCTTAACAAGTTTTTATCTTCGCCCTAAAAGCTATACTGTGTAAATAAAATTTATGATGGATTATAAGCAGCTTTGGCAAAGAGTTCTGATAGAGATGGAATTAGGGGTCTCGTCGGCAAATTTCACCACTTGGTTTAAGGACACGAGAATAGTCAAGGAGGATGGAGGGGTAGTTGTCCTTTCGGTACCCAATGCCTTCGTTAAAGAATGGCTTTTAACCAAATACCACAACACGATACTTAAAAGCTTGAGAAATTTGGAAGGCTCCGTACACGCCATAGAGTATGTGGTCAATAAAGAGGAATCCCGCCGCAGGGAAGAAGGGTTCTTGAACAAGGAAATCCGCACTAAAGAGCTCCCGCTTATTGAAGTCGAGGTCAATAAAGATGACAACCTTAACCCGCGCTACACCTTTGATGCTTTTGTCGTGGGCCCATTCAACGAACTGGCCCACGCCGCGGCCAGAGCCGTAATAGCCAAGCCCGGTATTATGTACAACCCGCTTTTCATCTACGGCCCAACCGGCCACGGCAAGACCCACCTAATCCAAGCCGTCGGCAACTATGTCAAGGCGAATTCCCCAGGGAAAAAGGTTTATTACATGACCTCCGAAGCTTTTTGCCAGGACTGCATGAACGCTCTCCAACACGGCAAAATGAACATTTTCAAGGAAAAATACCGCAAATACGACGTTCTTATCGTGGATGATATCCAGTTTTTCGCTGATAAGCAGAAGTTCCAGGAAGAGCTTTTCCACCTCTTCAATACCTTATATGACAATAACCGGCAAATTATCTTTTCGTCCGATAAACATCCGCATTTCATCACTGGGCTAGAAGAGCGACTTAAATCGCGCATGGCCGCCGGCATGACCGTAGACATACCGACGCCAGACAAGGAATCAAGAATCGCTATTATTACCGCCAAGGCGGCTCAGCAAGGCGTTCCTATGTCGACTGAAATTATCGATTATCTGGCCCACAATCTGAATGGGAACATCAGGGAGCTAGAGGGAGCGGTAAATTCTCTTCTATGCCAAACCCAGCTTAAAGGCAAGGAAATCTCCATGACAGACGCTAGAAATTACATCAAGAATAACGTTAGGCCGAAGAAAAACGTGGCGGTTAAGGACGTGGTAAGGATTATTTCTGATTTTTACAACATCAAAGAAGACAGTATTTATGAAAAAACCAGGCATAAGGAAGTAATCCGCCCGCGCCAGATTATTATGTACATCCTGCGCGAGGATTTCAACATCTCCTACCCGTCAATAGGGCAAAAACTAGGGGGCAGAGACCATACCACCGTTATCCACTCATGTGAAAAAATCAAAAATGATATCAAAGGGGATCAGTCGCTTATAGATGAAGTGGGTCAGATTAGGAATCTTCTTACTGTTCAATAATATGTGGAAATATTATGGAAATAATGTTAATAAGGAGCGGGAGGGACGGATAAGAAATGGTTTTCTTACAAAAGCCGCCAAAACTAAAACCGGCTCTCCCCAGTTAAACATTTTCAAAATCTCAAAAAACCAAGGTTTTCGGGCCTTAAATAAACTACCCACATATTCACACCCCTAATACTAGTAACAATTTTTATATATGAAAATAGAATGTATAAAGGAACAACTTGAGGATACGTTTAATCGGGCAGATAAAATTGCGGGCAAAAACGCCAGTCTCCCGGTCCTTTCCGGTTTCTATTTAGATGCTCGCCAGAATTCCTTGGTAGTAAAGGCCACCAATCTTGATTTAGGTATATCCATTACTCTGCCGGTCAAAGTAACCGAACCCGGTATCGTAGTGGTTCCGGCAAGGGTTATCTCTTCTTTTATTTCCTCTCTTTCAAATGACAGAAATATTACCTTAAATACAAAAGATCAGGTTCTTGAGGTTAAGACCAAGGGAACAAAAACCAGCATCAAAACCTTGTCTAGCGAAGACTTCCCGATTATCCCGGAAATAAGCAACGACAACGCCTTTTCTCTGCCGACCCGCGACTTGGTCTTCGGTTTAAGGTCGGTTATATACGCCGCCGCCACAGGAAGCATTAAGCCGGAGCTTTCTTCCATATCCATCACCCACGAGGGCGAGTTTCTGGTCTTTGCCTCGACCGACTCTTTCCGCCTGGCGGAGAAGAAAATCAAAATAAGAAAGGTGCCTCACTTCAAAAACATTCTTATCCCGCAGAAAAACGCCCTGGAAATCATAAAAATCTTCGACCGCGGCGAAGAAGAAATCTCCCTTTCCATAGAAGAACATCAGATGGCTCTCCGTTCCGGCGGCATTTATCTCGTCTCGCGCATTATCGACGGAACCTTTCCGGATTATCGCCAAATTATCCCCAAAGATGCAAGCTCTACCGCCGTGCTTTTAAAGCAGGACCTTATTAATTCCCTTAAAACAAGTCTTATCTTCTCTGACGCCTTCAATCAGCTGACCTTAAAGGTTTCTCCAAAAGATAAGCGTTTTGAAATCGAGTCGAAGAACTCGACCGTGGGCGAGAGCGTCCAGTCAGTCGAGGCCGCTCTTGAAGGTGAAGACTTATCTATAAACGTCAATCACCGTTATTTTACCGACTGCTTCCAATCCTTTGCCACCGACAGTATCTCCTTGAGCTTCAAGGGTCAGGCCAAACCCATCGTCATTCAAGGCGTCGGCGATTCAAGCTTCCTTTACCTTGTCATGCCGATGAACCAGTCTTAATTAAATGAAGAATCTCCTCGAACTTCTTGATAGATTTTCTAAAGTATTAAATAAAAACACAGAGACAAAAAACACAATAATTAGAATTATAAAAGAAAAAACCAATATAGAATTAAAATCAAACCAAATAAATCTTAAAAATGATGTTTTAGAAATTGAATCCTCGCCAACTATAAAAAATGAAATTAAGCTAAAAGAAGATTTTCTAAAACAAGAACTTAAAGTCTCAAGAATTTTGTATAAATAAACCTCAATACGTTAATTTCTACACGTGTAAATCATAACGTACGAGAATTTTGCAAGAACCGTTCTTGCAAAATTATAAAAAGCTGCTCGATTGTTAATCGGCAGCTGGAATCCCATGTGAGGCAGTATCAGCGAGTGTCCGCATTCTGCCTCACAACTGCTTTTAACCAGTGCAGCTTAATCATCTGGGCGTTTGGGCGACGTGACACAATTCGTCGCTTACATCCTCGGGAAAACCCACCAAGGTTAAGAGGATTGCTTGCATATCCCCTCGGTAGTTGAGCTGCGTTCGAAGGCAGCTCATATAAGCCCACTCTTATCTTATCATATATAAAAAATTCTGTCAATAGAAATGAGAGAAAATGGCTTAAAATATAGATAACTCTCCCATGCCAAGGAGGAGTTGGAGGGTCTAAGATCCAGTATAAATAACTAAAACACACCAGGGCCCGGGACAGCAGGAATAATTATCTGTGTCGGTACTGTAGTAGGAGTAACAGCGCTTTGGCTTGCGCTTATGGCCCAGCGTCTTACCCCGTATTCCCAATTGGCAAATTGGGGGTCGCCTCCCGGATTAGTGGGCACCGGGCCGCGCGGATTGTCTTTATCCACCCAATAAAGAATGGAATGAGCTTCGCCTAGAAGCTCGCCGCGAAGAACGGGCTTTAGCTTCGAATAGTCTTCCGGTTCGGGGTCAATAAATGATTCCACAGGGAGTGTTGGGAGTACTTTATCCATAAGCTCTCTCCAAAGAGGCGAGACGATGAGTCCGGCCACCTTCTTTTCCATTTCTGAATTGTCATTATTGCCGACCCAGGCTCCGATAGCGATGTTCGGGGTATAACCGATAATCCAGGCGTCCCGGTAGTCGTTTGAAGTTCCGGTCTTCACCGCCACGTCGCGCTCCGAGA
>ERZ1292629.3351-Hain-H43-01um-R1-3351-length-12411-cov-9_pt1 | contig 12411 bp, 14 predicted proteins | sample MGYA00564399_ERZ1292629 | MGnify/ENA primary metagenome ERZ1292629 (study PRJEB36523, sample SAMEA6512636) | groundwater metagenome | collected 2019-01-08 | study: AquaDiva: Metagenomics assemblies of 32 groundwater samples | reverse complement strand
TAATCTTCAATTAAAAGTTTTATTTCTTTTTTACTATAAACCATTTTATTTATGACTAAACCAGAATGTTAATTTATTCTTTTCTTTTTTATCAAGGCGCATGAAAAAATTACGCTCTGCTTGGATTACTTCGTTAACCTTAACTTTTTTTAAATCTTTTTCTCCCAAACCCTTAATAATTTCCCCATTATCCATTAAAACTTCTACATCAACTAAATCTTTACTTACAGGCAACCAATGAATTAATTTTGCATCTAAGTTTTTATCTAATTCTTGAGAAATAAATTTATTATTTTTAAAATTAAACAAATGCATAAATCTATAGTTTTTGTTTCTTTCTAATTTATCTTGGATATAAAATTCATTTCCTGTATCAAAAGTTCTAAATCCATAATTATAATCGGGGTGCAAAGGAGCTTTAACTTTTAATTTAGGCGCATTTTCAATTTTGATCTTTTTAGGATTAAATATTACAAAATACCTTTTGCTAGTTTTATCAATTAGTTTTTTATTTTCTGTATATAATGTTTCTACTGGAACTGTAATCTCAGTTTGAGTTAATCCAAAACTTAAACAAAATTTTCTAATAGCTTCTGGTTTAAATCCGCGTCTCTTTAAACTTTGTAAGCTAAATGTTCTAGGATCATCCCAACCAATATATTTTCCAGATAATACCTCTTTGCGAGATTTAGATTTACTTAATTTTATTCCTAAAATTTGTAATAAACCACTATGAATGATTTCTTTTTGGGGCCAATTAAATATACCCCAAATATATCTCTCCATTTCTCCTTCAATCATTAATTCCTTGCCACGAATAATATGCGTAATCCCGAGTGAATAATCATCTATTGCAGCTGAAAAATCTAATAATGGCCAAATTCTATATTTTTTCTTTGTTCTTGGATGTTCTCTATTTGATATTCTAAAAATTACTCTGTCTCTAAAAGCAGGATTTGGATCTTGCATGTTTGTTTTAATTCTTAATACGGCTTCTCCTTCTTTCATTTTAAACATTTTTTTCCAGTTCTCTAAATTTTCTTCTACACTAGAATTTCTATGAATACACTCTACACCATTAACCCTATTATTCCTTAATTTTTCAGCAGAACAAAAACAAACATATGCTTTATCTAATTTAGTTAATTCTTCAGCATATTTATAGTATAATTTTAGCCTATTTGATCTGTATATTATTTTTTTATCAAATTTAAATTTTAGCCATTTTAATCCTTCAGGAATTAATTTGTAAGCTTCTTTGAAAATTTGTTTTTCCTCGCTTCCAATCGTGTCATCAATGACAAGCAATAATTTCCCATGATACATTTTAGCGTATTCATCATTTATAATAAAAGTACGGGCATTCCCTATATGTAAGGGACCAGAAGGATAAGGTGCTATTCTTGTTACAACTTTACCTTTAACATTTGGCAATTCTGGTAAAACATGTTGTTTTTTTTGTTTTTCTTCAAAAGAATATTTTTCTAATTGAGATTTTTGTTCATCCAAATTTAAAGAATTTACTTTTTTGATAATTTCATTAATTTCTTTAGCTAGTTCCTTAATATTATTTTTTAATTCTGGTTTTTCTTGTATTATTTTTCCTAAAACAGCTTGAAAATTAGCTTTTCCATTATATTCAGTTGCATTTTTTAATGCATACTTTAGAATCAAATTAGTTTTATCCGAATTAATCTCATAGTTTTTTACGTCGGTAGATTTAATTTTTTCCATAGAATTAGTACATGATTTATTGCTATTTAAAACTTATTAATACCTTCTTTTATATAAATTTAACTAAATTTTAATATAGATGGTAGAAAATATATATTTGTATTTGATATGTATTTAAAAGCAAGTTTTGATTATATAATAATGAGATAAAATTAAACAATCTATCAATAACTATCCAAATAACAACGGTTGTTAAATCTAAATTATAATAAAAATTAACAAAAAGGAAAATTAAAAATTAGTGAAAGCTATGCAAGGGCTGCAAGGGGTATGGATGATATAACCTAATTAAATATATTATCATATACCGACAAGAAAGTTAATATATAGTAATTTCCTAAAGCTTTATAAATGATGACAGCATTATATATATTAGAGAATATATATTATTTCTAGTTAGTCTAGGAAAATGAGTATGAAAGAATTATTTGAAAAATATAAACTTGGTAAATCATTAATTAGGATTAACTCAAAGAATGGTAAATATTGGTATGGTTTTATTAAAAATTTTGATGATAAATTCATATTTTTAAGTAATGATAGAACAGGCCAATTAACCATAATTGATGTTAATTCTATAGAAGAGATTTACCAAGTAAATGTAAATAAGGAGGAATATGAAGATGTCAGAACAAATTTTAATTCAGGAAAATAGAGAAGAAAGTGAATTACAAAAATTAAAAGAAAAATTCAAAGAATGGTTATATTTAGAAGATGATATTTTTATTGATGTCGAGTTAGCAGTTGCAATAAGTGAAGGGGTTGGAGGGGACCCATTATGGATTTTTATTGTTGCTCCACCCGGAAGTGCAAAAAGTGAAACATTAAGGTGCTTTAGCGATCCCAACTATTTTTATCAATTAAGTGATTTAACATCAAATAGTTTTATTAGCGGTTATAAATATAAAATAAAATTTAAAGAAGGCGAAAGGGGAATTACAGAAACTAAAAGTAAAGATTTACTTCCGCAATTAAATAAAAAAATTTTAATCGTGAAAGATTTTACAGTTATCTTAGATAAAAATGATAATGAAAGAAGAGAGATACTGGCCCAATTAAGAGAAATATATGACGGAAAATATGCGAGATTTGTTGGTACAGAAAATAGAAAGATAGAATATGAGAGCAGGTTTGGTTTATTGGCGGGTGTAACACCAATAATAGATAAGCAGTGGAAACCGATGCAACAATTAGGAGAGAGATTTCTCAAAATTAGATTAAATCAGGATATTGAGAAAGCGACGGAAAGAGCATACAGAAATGAAGGAAATGAAGAAAAAATGAGGGAGGAGTTAAACAATGCTGTTAACGAATTTATAGAGAGTATAGAAATCGTGGATATAATAATTCCAGAAAGATATGAAGTAAAATTTGAGAATCTAGCAAAATTTGTTGCGTATGCTAGAACACCAGTAATGATTAAGACCCATCCCAACGATAGTGAATTTTATTTTGATTATGTACCTATGCCAGAAATACCAACAAGACTGGTAAAGCAGTTAAAAAAATTAGGGATTTGTTTAGCTCTAATCCATAATAAAGATGAAATAGACGATGAAATTATAGATATTGTTAAAAGAGTAGCTTTTGACACAATCCCATTAGATAGATTGGAGGTTTTAAAAGCAATTGGTAATGGGGTATTTATTAATGAGATTACCAAAAATGTGAGATTACCGGAAGCTTCTATAAGGAAACTATTATCAATATTAGAATTATTAGATTTAATAAGAGAAGAAACGCATGGAGAGGATTCTGTTGGTAGACCGCTGATTATGTATAAGAAAGCTGAGTGGATAATAAATTTATAAAAAAATAGATGTAAATATATTATCTAAAATCATATATGATATTATATTATTTATTAAAAAAATTGATTATTTTATAAAAAAATATGGGTATTAAGGAGGAATTTTAAAAATTTAAAATGACATATTCACAAGAAGAAAGATTAGAGCTGAAAGAAAAAATTAAACGTCTTTATTTTGTTGAAAAACGCGGTTTAATTGAGGTATCAAATATATTAAATATCTCTCATCCGGTTGTTAAAGAGTTAATAAACGAGGTTAAAGAGGAGATTAGAGAGGATTATAAACAAACGACCGTTAATGATTTATTAATGGATTTAAGGTTGCAATTTAATGAGATTAATAAAAGAGCTTGGGTTGGGGTTAACGAAACTAATGACCATAGATGTAAGATTGGTTATTTAAAGATTATACAGAATAATAGCCAATTATTAATAGAATTGGTAGGGTTTAATAATAATCGCGTTTCTAGGGAAGAGCTAATTAAATTAGTGGGGGTTAACCTAAAAAGCAACAATGCAGATGAACGATATGCAGAAGAAGTAGCTGATGAGTTTATTAAAGAGATGGAGATTAAGAGGATACGAAGACAACTACCTAGTGAATATGATGAAGTAATGGAAGATTTGTATTCCGAAGATAAAAATCAAGAAGAATCCCTTGAAGAGAATGAACCTACTTTAAATTCTTAATTAAATTTTTACCCTTTCTTGTTAATTTATAGAACTTATATTCTCTGTCTTTTGGATTTAAGCATTCTATTAATCTCTCTTCTAATAATTCTTTTAAGGTTCGAGAGATATGAGATTTATACATTTTAGTAGCTTTGGTTAATTCTGTAGCGGTTTTATTTCCTAAAGATAGTTGTTTTAAAATTTCTTGCCTATTTTTGGCTCTTAATACAAATGAGATTAATTCATACTTATTCTTCATAAAATATTAAGAGTTACAGAATTATTAAAGTATGGATTACCAAATGAGTTACCAAAATATTTATATATACTAAGTTTTAAATATATTATTAAATAATTTAATGTGGGGTTAAAAATGTATAAATACAAATGGTTATTATTTGGTTTAATATTATTAGTTAGTTCTCTTAATGTTTCTGCTCTAAGTGGCAATGGTAAATTACAAATACACCATATAGATGTTGAGCAAGGGGACGCAACCTTAGTTATATCTCCTAACGGACAATTAGCTATGATTGATAATGGTAATTGGCAAAAATGCAGTAATACAATAGATTATTTACAATCTTTAGGAATAACAAATATTGATTATCATTTTGCAACTCACTATCATGCAGACCACATTGGTTGTATAGATGATATGGCTACAGCAGGAATTTCAATTGCATTAAAATGTTATGATAGGGGAAATAATTATGGTTCTAATGTTTTTAATGATTATATAAATACTTGTGCTTCTAAAAGAGAGACTTTAATAAAAAATCAAGTTATTAAGCTTGATGAAAATTCTGCAAATCCAGTTAATATAAAAGTTGTTGATTTAAATGGTGCTGGCATATCTACGACTAATGAAAATTCATTAAGTGCTATCTTCAAAATTAGTTATGGTGAATTTGATGAAGTTATTGCTGGTGATTTAACAGGAGTTTCTCCACAACCAGATGTAGAAAGTGTTGTTGGACCAGAAGTTGGTGATGTTGAAGTTTATAAAGTAAATCATCAAGGCTCTAAATACTCGAGTAACGATAACTGGTTGAATGCCATCACACCAGAAGCAGGAATAATCTCGGTCGGAAGTAATTCTTATGGACATCCAACAAGTTCTGCTTTAAATAGAATTCATAATCATAAAATAAAAACATATTGGACTAATATTGGCTCGGGAGTTAGTCCAGACTCACAATGGGATAAGATTGGTGGAAATATTAAAATTGAAATTACAACGAGCAATTATAGTATAACTGGAGATTTTGGAACAGACACATATCAATTAAATACACAAAATTCAAATGATAATATATTTACATGCCCAAAAGATTATCTTAAAGATGATTACGATGATTTTTCAAATACAACTTTAGATACAAGTAAATGGTATATTATACAAGATTATGAAAACTGGCCTTTAACATCAGAATATTCTTTAAATATAGAAGAACAAGCTTATCATACTGCTCAAACTACGGCGGGGAATGCTGGAACTGTTTTGATGTTAAATCGTAGCATTTATGCTGGCGAGATAATAGAGTTTGATATTAATTATGTTAACGGTTCTGGGAATATTTTAAGCAGACCTTATGTTGGTGGTTATCCTTCAGATATTAGATTATTAAATCAAGGTTATGATTGTGGTAATTGTCCAACATCGGGTAATGTTGGTTATTGGAATGGAAATAGTGAAGTTGGAAATGAATTTGGAATTTATCATATAAAAATAGAATTTCAAAATACAACTGCCAGTCTTACAATAACAAATACTACTGGAGGAATATGGGATTTTGGTTTTTATTCTCTTACTAACTTCCCAATGCAATCTCCTCATACATTTGGTGTAGAAACAAGAACAGGACACAATGGAAAGGGGCATATTGATTATGATAATTTTAAATTATATAAGATAATAAACCGTGCTCCAATTATGAATGTAATAGATAATTTAACAGTTAATGAAAATAATTTGGTTACTTTAAATTTAAATGCGGTAGATCCAGATAATGATGATTTAAGTTATTCATTTAGTTCATTATTTAACTCACTTGGAAAATGGCAAAGTGATTATAATAGTGCAGGAAATTATACAATTAATGCAACTGTTTCAGATTGTTCTTTAAATAATACAAAAACATTTAATTTACAAGTTTTAGATGTTACGCAATCAGATTCTAGTGGCTCTAGTGGGTCAGGAGGAGGGGGTGGCGGAAGTTCAGGAGGAAATAATAATCAATTATTACCTGTTCAACCAACACAACCAATAAATCCAATTGTAGAACCGATTGCTCCAACAGAATCAAGTAAACCTTTGTTTAAAGAAGAGATAAATGATAAAAGTGTAATAGAAATAAAAGATATTATCCCAAACTCTCCTGTAAGTATTGCGATTAAAGGAAGTGAAATTTCAATTAGGAATATTAATATTGAAGTTAATAATCCTTCTAAAAACGTGGAAATAAGTGTTAAAAAAGAAAATAATAAACCGGCTGAAGTAACTAAAGATTTAACAGATAATGTTTATCAATATATAACAATAGATAGGAAAAATATTAAAGATGAAGATATTAAAGAGGTTACAATAGATTTTGAAGTAAATAAAAAATGGTTAGATAATAATAATTTTAATGAAGATTTAATAGTTTTACAGAGATATAATAATGATGAATGGGTAAAGCTAGAAACTATTAAAGATAAAGTTAATGAAAATTCTATAAGTTATAATGCTAAATCTCTCGGATTTAGTGTATTTGCTGTTACAGCTTTAAAAGAAAATAAAGAAGGAACTGGGTTTTTAGGAATAACAGGTTCTGCAATAAGAGAACTAACTAAAACAAACACTTTCAAAGGAGGTGTGGTTAGTTTAATTGCGATTATTGTTGGCTTATTTTTATACCTTAAAATTAGGAAGGCAAAAAATAAATGAGTTATTTAACTAAAAAATCAACATTATTATTTTTATTAATATTTTCTATATTATTTGTTTCTGGTTGTAATGAGGAGATAAAAAATCCGATAAATCCATTTCAATCTAAAATAAATTCTGTATTGAAAAATGATACAAGGAATTTTGGAATAGAAGTTGATGTTCATTATAAAAATTATATTGATTCTTCTATTTTAGTTTATGACCTAAAAGAAATTTCTGGTGATAAAAGCAAGGTGGATGTGTTTAGGGTTTTATTGCAATTTGCAGAGTCTGTTAAAGATTATAATTTCGAGATAGTTGAATTAGCATTTAGAGGGAATACTAAGTTTAAACTTGGCGGTGTTTATTTTAAGCAACTAGGTAAGGAGTATTCTTGGCAAAATCCAATTTATACAGCTAGAACATTTCCTGAAAACCTAATAAACCCAGATGGCTCACAAGCATATGGACAATGGACTGGGGGTTGGCTTGGTGTTTTAAATGAGCAGATGAGTGATTTTAATGACTTTCATGATAAATGGTATTTAGATGATTTAATAAAAGAAAAATTGAATGAGGAGGATTAAAAATGAAAGAAGAATTAATATTAAAGAGAGAATCTAAAGATGATGAAGATTTGAATACAGATATCAAAAAAATAACTAATAAATTTAGATTAAAGAAAAACGCTTTAGAAGATAAAGAGATAAGAGAAATTGTTTTATTAGCATTTTTAAGGAAAATAAATAGTAGCTTAGCATGGTTACTTGGAATAACAATTACATTAATAATTTTATCTTTAATATTATGGTTAAGTGTTTTAATAAAATAGATATAATTTTTAATTATTTTCTATATCTCGTCGTAAAACCTCAAGATTTTAATGAATGGAAGTGTATAAATGGGGTTTATAACCGAATTTCTTATTATCTATCTCTTTTCATCAAAACATAGGCTTAACTGAGGGTAAATTCTGAGTTTCATTAATAATTCATTTCCGACGACAAGGATGGGAAATAATATATATTTTCGAACATAATCGAATTTATTAATAACCAAATATTATTTTTATCGAGGGAAAATGAATTCAAACGATGCAGAAAAAATAGCTGGTGAAATTCTAAATTTATTAAAACCATTTTGTGATAAGATTGAAATTGCTGGTTCAATAAGAAGAAAAAAAGAAGTTGTAAATGATATTGACATAGTTTTGATTTGTAATGATATATTTAATTTAAAAATTAAAGTGGGCAAAATAGCCGAGAAAATATTATTAATGGGAAATAAAGTTATTAGATTTTTGTATAAATCTATTCAGGTGGATTTATTTATTTCTGATTGGGATAATTTTGAAGTGTTGATGTTGTTAAAAACAGGTTCGAGAGAACATAATATTAAAATGTCTAGGATAGCAAAAAAGATGGGATATAAGTTAGGAGCAAATGGCTTAATAAATTCAGAAGGAAAATTAATAACGAATAAAGAAAAAGAGATTTTTTATAATTTAGATTTGGATTATGTTGAGCCAGAGAAGAGAGATTAGATTTTATTCTTTTTCTTTTTAATAATTTTATCTAATTTTTCTCTAAATTTTCTGTTTTGAATTTCTTTATTTTTTAGTTTTTTCATTTTGTTTAATAATTATTGCTTCAATTTTTTTATCTTTAAAAGCTTTATTAAATGAAACTCTTTTACCCTTCTTATATTGTATATCTTCTGATTTGATTTTAAAAATTTTATTTGGGAGTAATGTTTCTGGATTTAATTCAACATACAAAACATAATTTATCCTGCTTAAATCTATCTCCATACCGATAGGAGTTTTATCCGAAAAATCACCTTTTCTGTATTTTACCTCATATTTAATCTTACCATCTCTAGACTCTAAATCCATGCCTTTAGTATTAAATGGTTTTATCCCTTTTAAATCCAATAATTTTTCACAATAAAATTGAGCAAGTTTTCCAGTATCTACAATATCCTTGTGGTCATTGATAAAAACTCTAAAGCTATCAAAATTAGGTATTAATTCACTTAAATTTATAGAATTATACTTCATTCTCTCTTTCTCGCCTTTTGATTTGTAGTTAGTCATAGTCTTTTATTTTACCTACTCTCGTAATAATTATAATTATTAATATAGCTATTATTATAACCGGCGTAAATAAAAAAATTGCCGCTACTATTCCCCCTTTGACTTTATTTCCGAAATCCATAATAAATCTAATAAGTTCAAAAATAAAATTAACAAATGCAATTAAACCCAATATTAAAGTTGCATATGTCAACATTTTATTTGTTCTAATTTGATTTTTTTGAATTTCTTCCAAACCCAAATCTCTTAAATAATTTAATCCTTTTTCTGTTATTTGATAACTATTCTTAACCTTTATAATTAATCCAGAATTTAAAGCTAACTCAATCGTAGAACCATATAATTTATCTAACCCAATTACAGGTAATATTCCGCCCAGACTATTTAACCATTTTAAAAATCTATACAATTTTTCTGAAGCTTTATGCATCACCATACAATTTAACCCCATTTATCTAAAAATTATAAGTTTAAAAAGATTTTCTAATTAAAAAGTGCCTAATAATGCTATTAGACAAAAGTTTAAATATATAGTAAATATATTTATAATAATGAAATCAAAATGGTTAAAAAACATACTTATAATTATTTTTGTATTGTTTATTCTAAATATTCTTTCTAATCTATTTTGGATTTCTATTTGTGGTAAACCCGATACGGTCAAAACGGCATTTAGTATGTCTTTTAAAAGTTTTAAAGAATCACTTATTTATAATTTAGCTACAGAGGCTGATTTTAAATGTAAATCGGAACAAACCCCTTCGCCTCCAGAACCTCCTCCAGAACCTCCTCACGAACCGGATATAATAATACAAAGATTTGAGCCGAGACAAAAGACATATAAAATTGGAGATATTGCTCGTGTAGATTTTATCATAAATAATACTTTAAATGCACCATATAATTTTAAATTATATTGGATAAGTAATTATGAGACTTTTGATGGATGGTCTGCTATAAGCACAGATATATATCCAATTGATATGAAAGTAAATAGGTGGAACGCTTACTTTCCAGATTTAGATGGTAATGGACTTGTGTGGAAAAGTAATTGGACTGTTAATCTTACTGTTAACTATGATTGTCAAGATAAAATTTGTTTTAATTCTAAAAGTGGGGTAACTGGATTTAATGTAACTAAAAAATAACTAACCTCTTCTCTTCAAAACTTCTATTTCTTTTTTTAATTCTTTAATCTTTTTTAAAGCACCATCACTTAAATTTTCAAATGAGTCTTCCCAGCTCCAAATCTCCTCTTGAAACTCTTTCTTAATCTCTTCTTTTAATTCCCTCAATAATTTGATAGCCTGTTCTTCCCAAGAATTTAATTACCTTTTCCTTTGGGGCTTTTTTTAACTTTTCTAAAGTCTTTATCATAGTGTGTTTATCTCCAATTCCCGTGGCTAATTGACTAAATGAAACCCAATCATCTATTTTTGTTCTTAATTCTGCTAATTCTTTTCTTATCTTTTTATTTTCATCAGTTTCGTCTTTAATCTTTTTATAACTCTCGATTGAATTTTCATCTAATCCAAACCCACATTTTCCACAATAGCTATCATGTTCAGATAAAACATTTTTTGTGTTACATCTTGGGCAAACGATTTCTCTGGATTGTTTTTTCTCTGTTTCAATTCCCTTACCTGCTTCTAAATCCATTAAATTCATTTCATCACTATCTTTTGTATAATGGTAAATCATTCCCGAACCATCAGCAAATCCAGAAGCTCTTGAAATCAATAAATCAGAATATTTCCCGTCTCGTCTTAAATTTGTTATAGCATAATTCTTAAATTTATGTGCCCAAACATCTTTGATTCCAAGTTTTTTGCAATATCCATTTAAAATTTGCCACACTGCTCCTGGAGATAAAGCATCACCTCGTCTTGCTGTTGATGTGCTTCTAAATGCTACAAAAAAATTACATTCTAAAAAATTCTTTTGAGCTTCTTCAAATTTCTTTTTATCTTTTAATTCTGTATCACTTAAAACGTTCATTGGGTTTAGGGGGTGTGAATTATAATATTGAGTAATGAAAAAATACGAATTTTTGAAAGGCAAGGTTCTTTTTTCTCTTAAATTATTTTTCCATCTTTTAGAAGACAACATTTTAACTCTAACACTATCATCTCTTATTTCAATATCATTAACTTTTATCGCTATCCATTCATTATTTCTGCCTGGCCATTCTGACATCATAGATATAAGAGCTTTATCCCTAAAATTGTCCGCAACATTAATTATTTTTTTAATGTTTTCTGCCATATCTTCTAATTTTATTTCTCTTGGCTTCTTAGCTTCTGTATCTTCCTTGCTTAATTCAATTCCTTTGGATATTTTTTTATAAAATTCGTTTTCTTCATAATCAGCGAACCAGTTATAATAAGATTTTACGGCTCTTTTGATATCATTAATACTATTGACCTTGGGATACTTATCATCTAAAAATCTATTTAAACTTGCTATATCCTCTTTTTTAATATTTTTTAATGGTTTTTTAAAGAATAAACAAAATTCATTTAAGTGTAATAATGTTGATACTTTTCCATTTATTGAATAAGATTTTGTATCAAAATATAATTTTAATTCTTTTCTGATTTCTGGGATTATAATATTTTTTCTTTTTCTTTGATTTCCACAAACTTCACAAAATAACTTACCATTTTTTTTAATGAAATTAGCTTCTTCTTTAGCTGAATTAATGGTTGCTGGATTATTACACCACCAACAATATTCAGGGTAAAGAATTGTATTAAAAACTCTCACTCTTGATAATTCCGTCTTATTTAATAAAACCCCCTCTTTTACCATAAAATATTGAATATCTTTCTATTTATAAATCTTTTGATTAATTAAATTATAGACAATATGATTTAATTTAGAATCAAATCTTTCATAAAATTAATAAAATTTAAGTTTATTTAAATCTTTTTAATAATCTTATTATAATATAAGCTAAGATAATTATTAATATGATAATTATGATAATATCATTTTTTTCTAGCACACTAAAATCAAAATAAGCTGCCATTTATTCAAACATGCTTTCTACATCTCTAAGTAATTCAGCCGCATTTTGTTTTCTTACAACATTAAAATCCTTGCCACACATTGGACAGTTCTTATCCTCGCTTTCAAAAGGTTTAGTAAAACTAAATTTACAAGAATTACATAAATAAGATATTT